>Ga0123355_10000322_pt1 | contig 61689 bp, 55 predicted proteins | sample TergutEmb28metaG_3_FD_89872 | JGI IMG/M metagenome (GOLD analysis project Ga0123355, IMG submission 89872) | Embiratermes neotenicus P1 segment gut microbial communities from Petit-Saut dam, French Guiana - Emb289 P1 | ecosystem: Host-associated > Arthropoda: Insects > Digestive system > Gut ...
CGCGGCTTGCGCCGCCTGCGACTTCGATAGTTACCCATCAGGAGCGCTACTCCCGCGTGACGCTATGTCACTCATTAAAATCTCCAGGTCTTTTGGTCATTCTTTTTCCTTATTATTCAGTTGCCATGGTGCGAAATTCTCCCATTTTTCGCCCCCTTATATCTCAAGAGCGAATTATAGTCTAGCACAGCCCCTCCCTCTTGTCAAGCACTTTTATACAAAAACTTTAAGAAAAAGCTATCTCCAAGTCCCGGACTTACATAATCCGCCAATAACTCGTCCCAATAATAGATTTTGGTGCTTTGGCGCATTATTTGGCGACATAACTTTTAAGCATATCGACAGGCTTCGCGATTTTATGAGCTTTGCTCTGTGTTAATCTATATTCAAAGTATATCTCATCGTTTTTTAAGGAGGACAAGTAGTGGATAATTTTAAACTACCGACAAATGTTAGGCAAATAGGCTCTATCGAATCATCAGGAGTGGGCGCGCTTCGTATCTATGTTGAGGATTACGTGTTTACATTCGTTCACCAATTTAGCCAAGCGAGCGCAAGCAGCGAACGGCTGGGCATTTTGGTCGGAAAATACATAGAATCTGAGAACCAGCCCGCGCTCTTTATAAGCGGCGCAATCGAGAGCAAACACACTGTTCAAAGCCCCCGCGGCATTGAGTTTTCGCAAAGCTCAAATGATTACCACACGGAAATGCTTGACAAATATTTCCCCGGGCTTAGTATTGTTGGCTGGATTCATTCGCAGCCGGGGTATGGGACTTATTTGAGCAATAAAAACTACAGCTATCACAGGGAAAGCTTTACAGAAGCGTATCAGGTGTTTTTCGTAACTGATCCGGCGCAGAGGATGGATGCGTTCTACGTATATAATGAAGACAAAGAGCTCATTGAGAGCAAGGGCTACTTTGTCTATTACGACAAAAACAAAGCCATGCACGAATACATGATAGACAACCGCGTGCAAAGGTCTGCTGAGCGCGAGCCTGTGCGAAGTTCTTTTGATAAAATCGTGGAAATAGAGAGTAATGATGATGACTCGCCAAATATCCCGGTGTCAAAGAGGCGCATACGTGAGCTGCGCGAGGCGACCGAAAGCACGGGTACAAGGCGAGCTTATTCCGTGCGTGACAAGAGGCAAAACACTGCCACCGGCTCAAGCGAGCAAAGGCGGCTGGTCAACATGCTGACGGCTCTATGTGCAGTGATGTTTTTGGTTAGCTTTATCATGGGTGCAGGGCTAATTCGCAGCGACGAGCGCATAAATGTCCTTGAGCATAACTTTATGGCTCTGTATGAGTCTTATCGCAATTTGGAGGCTGCGCCCCCGCTGGATGTTGCGGCGTTTGCGCAAGAAGTTCGAGCAGAGATTGAGCTGGCAGTTACTGAGGATGGAAACAGGCTTTTGGCCGAGGAAAATGCGAGGGCGCAAGCTAATGCGCCGAGTAGTGCTGAAGCCGCGTTCGCTCAAGCACCATCGGCGCCGCCTGAGCCTCCGCCGCAAGCACCTCCTGCCCCACCAATACCACCAACGCCGCCTCCGCCACCTACACAGGCGCAAACTCCGCCGCCGCCCGTCGCGCCGCAAGCTCCACCCACAACTCCGCCAGCGCAGCCGCCTACGGCTCAAGCTCCTGTTGTCGCCGCGACTCCCACTTCCTTCCCTGCAACATATATCGTTCAAGCCGGGGATAGCTTGATGGGCATAAGCCGCCGAGTGTACGGAACGACAACTATGGTCGAGCGCATTATGGAGGTCAATGGGATAGAAGATGCGGATATGATATTCTTTGGACAAGTCCTTGTATTGCCTCAGCCATAGGCAGGTAGCGTGCACAATGCCTGGAGGAATCGCAAATGAAAGGAGCATACTATGCAGCGCAACTTAGCCGAAAGCACTATTGTGGAAGAACGCGCCGCTGCCATTGCGCACGAGGTCAAGAATCCTTTGACAATGGTCGGGCTTAATTTGGATATCTTAGAAGCGTCGGATAAACGACATGGAGCTGATAAAAACTATGCAATGATACGCAAAGAACTGCGCAAGATAAGCGAACTTATGATAGATTTTATATACCTAAGCAGTAATCAACAAAAGGAACGGTGGCAAGTTGCAATTAAAAACTTACTCGGCGAAATAAAGGAGGATTTCAGCGTTTCGTTGCCGAATATTGTGCTGGACATTACATATCCGAGCGTGGAGTTTATTCTGCGTGCCAACGAAAATGACCTTAGGACGCTTTTTGGCAATATTGTAAAAAACGCCGCCGAGGCAATGGATTTTTGTGGCAAAATCCAAGTAGAAGTAAACGCCTGGGATCATCATGTGAGCGTTTCGTTCAAAGATAGCGGCCCGGGGCTCTGCGAAGCCGCCCAAAGCAAGCTTTTCAAAGAACATTTCACCACAAAACCAATGGGTTCCGGCTTAGGGCTATCCATCTGCCAGAAAATCGCACAAGAACACGGCGGGAGCTTTACGCTTGAGAACCTTCGAGAAGGTGGATGTTTGGCGGTTGTGACGTTGGCTTTGTAATCTGCATATTTATTGCTCCACCAATTAAACCTTGCCAACCCTTTGCGGTTATTTTCCACGCAAATCTTTTGGCAAGGTTTAATTGGCGGAGCAATAAAATCGGTAAATCTATAGGGCGTAAGCTGTGAAGGGCGTAAATACCGCAGCTAATACATAAAACTGCAAATTTATCAAATTTCTGAAACCACTCTTTCCATAAGGTTATCCCACGGGCGAGATTCAACAACGGGAATATTGTGCTTTTTGCAGCTTTCATTCAGCCAGTTGCCAAACGCGTGACTTACATCTGCTCTATGTGCTTGATGTGCCCCTTCACGCAAAAAATAATTTTGTAATATTTGTTCTCGTGACGGTTCATGCACAAATATTGTTTTAATACGTGGATTATCAAAAGACACTGATAACTCAGGGAGTATAAAATCGCCCTCAAGTATCATGGGGATACTTTCTTCGAGTCGGCTTTTTATCACCGCTCTTAATCCGGGCATCCACGCTCGGCTAACACCCTTCAAGCGCTCAACAACCCATTCAACACTCTCATTGCGCCAATTCGGCTCTATTTTCCAATAGTGCAGCGCGGGTATCATTTCGGGCGATATAATTGCTTCAAGTAAATATTGAAAATCATCAATCCGAACAAGGTCAACCCCATATAACTGCGATAGTGGGCGGCTGACACTTGTTTTCCCCGAACCCGAAGCTCCACCTATTATTAATATATCCCAATTCCGACTCTGCCCCATACAAACACTCCCGTGCAATATATAAATTTCTCGCAAGTGCGTAACATTATATTCGCTCGTTATTTAGCTGATAATGCTTTAAAGCCCCTGCAAATAACCCGACCTCTATATTTCGTGTAATGTAGCTTTACACCCTACAATAGATTCGTCGTATAAATTTACCGGCTTTTCGTTATCAATCACTCTACTCCAACACTTCTTTCGGATTTCCTACTATAAAAATAATAGCACACAAACCCTCCAAGCATCAGAGCGCCCGCTCCCGTAAAGGCAACTTGAAAGTTAAACGCATCGCTCACAACACCACCCATAACTTGCCCCAGCGTCATCCCAACGTCAAAACCAATCAAATATGTACCTGTCGCTAATGTTCTGCGCGATATGTCCAGCCGTTTCAAGCAATCCGTCTGAATTGCAGGAAACGCGCCGCCTGCGCCTACCGCAAAGAGTACCGCAGCGATTAATATCGGCGTCAAGCTCGTCGCTTGCCCGATTACAATCATTGACGCGCCCGCAAGTATATAGCCCGGCAAAATCGCAAACGCAGCACCTTTCTTATCCGTCATCCGCCCAATTCTCGGGCGCGTTAAAATCACGATTATCGCATGGACGATAAAATACATCCCAATATTTCCAATGCCTCTTTCGTTGCCAAGTATAATCAAGTACGCGTTTGCAAGACCGGTGCCGAGCGACAAAAGTGCGACAAACCCAACATTTGGCAAAAGCTCAACCGCAAACAAGTCCCTAAAACGCAAAGCTCCAATGTTAAATCCACCTTCTCTAGGATCAGTATAATCTTTATACTTCAGCCGCGTCAAAAACAAGCTCGCACTTGCAACGCCTACGCCGCTTACGAGAAACGCCGTCTGATACGAATGATTTTCCAAAATAAAGATGCCGATATTCGGTCCGATCGCCATGCCGATAATCATAGAAATGCCCAAAAACCCAATCCCCTCAGCAAGCCGCTCACGAGGAACAAATTCAGCCCCCAAAGCAAAGTTGACCGTTCCACTGACCGAAAAAACCAGCCCATGCAATATCCGTATCGGCAAAAGCCAGCTTATATCAGGCACAACTGCATACAATGCCGTAACAAGCCCGTTCAAAAACATGAAAATAACCAACATACGTTTTTTATTAAAGCTATCGCCAATAACGCTGGCAAAAGGGCGACCAATCAGCGCAGAAAACGAAAAAATTCCTGCTGCAACGCCCGCAAAAGACAAGGTCGCGCCAAGGCTAATAGCAAACCCCGGAATCAAAGGTCCAATCATGCCAAATGAAGTCGCGTTTAACACGCCAATCGAGAGTAAGTATATGAAGCCTAAACTCCATAGTTTAGCGGGCATTTGTTTGTCTTCCAAAACATCATCTCCCAAGGGTTGTTTGATGGTGAAACAATAATAGTATAACATTAAATAGGCGTTGGTTCAATAGGGGCGTTCTGTTCTGTCATTGTGGGCTTGAGCGTGTCCACGGGGAATATTTTGCCCTGCGACATATTCGTGTGGGATGCCCCACCCCTACAGAGTTAGCGTAATGTTTCGTAGGTGTGAACGTCCGCGGTCACCCGTTGGGTGGCACCCGTTGGTTGGCACCCGTTGGGTGACGCCTGACAGGCAATGCCCGTAGCTCTTCCCATAGCGACATCACTGTGGGTAGGAAAGTCACACTCAAACATCAATTCATGCCTCGCCTACGTTTGTAGGGCGGTCGACACTCGCCCTAACACAATATCACCAGGCAAGTAGCCAAAAAAACAACCACAAATTTAAGCTAACGAAATTATTAATTATTCCCTATCCACAAACTCAAACCCATAAATCGTAGTGCCATTATGCCCAACCGTCGTTTCAGCCTGTGCCAGCGAGTTTAGAATCGCCTCTTCGCTGGCCTCGGCAGCAGCTTGGAATAGCTTGTTAAACACCTCATTATCTTCCCTAAGCTGCACAATCGACTCCGTAAGTTCACTAGAGGCATGCGAAATTTTGCGCGCGGTCGAAAACGCGATTACTATATCGCCCGAGCCATGTCCAAAATACGAACCCGTGCGCCCAAGCCCTATTCCGCAACGTTTCGATACGCGCTTTAGTTGCCTATCGCTGAGCGGCGCGTCTGTTGCCATGATTATCATTATCGAGCCGTCGTTTAAGTGCTTTTTGTCGTCCAGCGCAACGCCTGCGCCCCAGTCGGCGTATTTAAACTCTTCTTTTTTGCCGAAATTGCTAAGCACCAAAACGCCCAGCTTAAATTCGCCATTCTCATAAGACACAAGCCTTGACGAACATCCAATTCCGCCTTTATATCCAAAACAAACCATACCCTTGCCTGCGCCCACCGCTCCTTCGTCACTTGGCTCATTCGACGCGCGCTCAAGCGCCTCTCTCGCGTGCTGCTTTGTCACAAAACGCCTGCGGATAGAATTTAGCTTGGAATCATTGCACTCGCCCGTTACAACGTTTATCGAGGTAATCTCCGGCGTGCGCTCAAGCATGTATTCAATGCCTGCGGCCTGCGCTTCAGGCGCGCCCAATGTGTTTGTCAGCATAATCGGCGACTCCAGCGTGCCAAGTTCATCAACCTGCACTAGCCCTGCCGTTTTGCCAAATCCATTAATGACATACGCCGCTGCCACAAGTTTTTCCCGAAACAAATTTCCCTCATGCGGGATAATTGCCGTAACCCCCGTGCAGGCGTGGTCGTCGCCGTCCTTATAGTCTAGCGTAACATGCCCTACTTTAACTCCGTCAACATCCGTTATGCAATTTTTAGCCCCGGGCTTCAAACCCCCTATTTTCAGTCCGTATTCTCTAACTTTTGGCATGATTTTCTCCTTTCGGTTATGGGAATATTTGTATGTAGAGTATAAACTAAATTTTCCAAAAAAGCAATTTGCACACACACCACTTTTGTGGTATATTATTATTAACAAACACTCGACCGCATAAAAAAGGAGGATTTATCATGGATTACAATGTTTCTTCCAAAACAAGCGACATTATGGCAACCCTTACAGGGCTTCCTGAGGTTCAAGCAGGGCTCAAGTTTCTCGTAGATGACCACGAGCGCGCTATTAAAGAGCAACTTGAAATGGTAGTTATCAAATCGCCCACTTTCCATGAGCAAAAACGCGCCGAGCATTTTGCCGGCAAAATGAAAGAGCTTGGGCTTTCAGACGTACATATTGACCGCCACACAAATGTAATCGGCGTAAAAAAAGGTACGGGAGGCGGTCCAACTGCCATGATCGAGGGTCATCTTGACACAGTTTTCGATTTTGATGTTGAAATTAACCCTGAAATTAGGGACGGCAAAATTTACGCGCCAGGCATTTGCGACTGCACACGCGGGCTTGCGGCGACGCTTTCGGTGGCGCGCGCGTTTATAGATTCAGGAGTGGAGCATTCGGGCGATATTTACTTCTTGGGAACAGCTTGCGAAGAAGGCGTTGGAAGTATGCGCGGCATGAAAGGGTTTCTTGAGGACAATAAAGGCAAAATTGATGCGACAATAACAATAGACGGCGGCGGGAATAATAAGATTGTTCACAACGCCACAGGTATAAAGACCATGAGCTTTACTTTTAACGGCATTGGCGGCCATGCTTTCGGTGCGTTCGCTAAGGTGGCGAACCCGCTTCACGCGTGCGCCAGAGCCGTGGCTAAAATTGCTGACATTCAAGTGCCTGAAGTGCCGAAAACAACTTTTGCAGTAAGCAATTTTCACGCAGGTACTGATTCGGCAATCCATGCGATTACTGAGGACGCGTCGTTTAAGATTAATTTCCGTTCAAACTGCCCGAACGAGCTCCAAAAGTTCGAGGACGCGCTCTTTAACGCGGTTAGAGACGCTTGCCGTGAAGAGAGTGAGCGTTGGGGCAAAGATACGATTACATTTACGCATGAATATTTAGTGGAAGTGCCTGCCGGTCAACAAGAGCGGAGCGCGCCGATACTTGAGGCGACTTATTTGGCAATGGAGCATTTAGGGCTTCGCCCCACTTTCGTGGACGACGGCTGCACCAATGCAAATATACCTGTTTGGCTTGGTATGCCGGCGGTTTGCATAGGCCGCGGCGGCAACGAAGGCGGCGTTCATACAACAGGCGAGTGGTTCGAGATGGAAGGCACTTTTGTCTGCCCACAAGAAGCATTTTTGATTGCGCTCGCACTCACCGGGATTAAAAATAAGACGCATAGCGTTATTAAATAGGCAGTGTGGACACGAGTTATTGCAGGTGTCTTTTCGGCTTATTTTCCGCCACTCTTCCTATATGCAATCCTTACGTGCCTTTAGGGCACGCTGCGAATTTCATATACTCGATTGGCGAAAAATCGAGCTCGAAAATCCACCTACAAAACTCATGTCCACACTACCTAGGCTAATTTTGGAGGAGCTTTATGGAATTTTATATCGTAACAGGAATGTCCGGAGCCGGAAAATCCGTAGCCGTAAGAGTGCTTGAAGACCTAGGGTTCTTTTGCGTTGATAATCTGCCGCCAAAAATAATCCCTATGATTGCCGAGGTCGGTCAGATGCTGGACTCTGTCGACGCTAAAAAAATGGCTGTAGTGGTCGACTCAAGGAGCCGCGAAATGTGGGGCGACTTTAATGAGTGGCTGGAGCAAATTGACAGAACAGCTCTAGACTTTAGCATCGTCTTTTTGGACGCCTCGACTGACGTTCTCTTCTCGCGCTATAGAGAAACGCGCAGACCGCATCCAATGCAGTCCGGCCACAAAGACACACCCAATGATTTGCGTAAAGCAATCGAAACGGAGCGCGCGTTTTTGGGCGATTTAAAAGAGCGTGCCGATATCATAATCGACACTTCCTTGGCAGGCCCCGGCGAGCTTCGCAAAAACATCATGAGCGTGCTTGGCAAACACGAAGAAGACAAGCTCATGAAAATATCCTGCTTATCGTTCGGCTACAGAAACGGGCTGCCGCTTGAAGCGGACTTGGTTTTTGATGTTCGTTGCTTACCAAATCCGTTTTATATCCCTGAACTAAAGACAAAGTCCGGCAACGAGCCGGATGTGCGTGATTACATAATGCAGTTTGACGAATCACAAGAAATGTGCACAAAAATTACGGACTATTTAAAGTTCGCAGTGCCCTTTTTCGTAAAAGAAGGCAAGAGCCAGCTGGTTATAGCAGTCGGCTGCACAGGCGGCAAACACCGCTCCGTAGTCGTTGCCGAGCATTTATGCAGCTTTTTACTAGACCATGGATACACCGCGCTGACTTCCCATAGAGATAGGGATAAGTGGTCGGCTCCTAAGGCGTAGTAGTCGTAAACATTTTATACAAGGACGGTGCCAAAAATGCAAAACCAGGAACCTAAAAAAATTTACATTGCAGATGATGAGGACACGATTCGCTTGGCAATCAAAACTTTTTTAGAAAATGCCGGATATATTGTCGAGGACTTTGCGCGCGGCGACTTATTGCTTGAGACCTTCGCCGAAAACCCCGCTGATTTAGTCGTTTTAGACGTAATGATGCCGGGCGCGAACGGTTTTGTTGTGTGTAAAGAGCTTAGGCGCATTAGCCGCGTACCGATAATTATGTTGACCGCGCGCGACAGCGACTTGGACTACGCAACGGGCCTTAACCTTGGTAGTGACGATTATTTGGTTAAGCCGTTCAGCCCAATGGCTCTGATAATGCGCATTAAAGCCATCTTCAGACGCATGGAGTTTGAGCGCGAAACACATACCGAAAACACAACTTTAGAAAGCAAAAGTGGTGAGCTTATTGAAAGTGAAGAAAACTAAAATTCGCAAGCAGCTTTTAAAGTTTTTTATCGTCATGCAGTTCATTTCATATGTTGTTATCGCGATTGCCATTAATTTTGCGGTCAGGTTTTTTGCGGCGGAAGGCGAGCTTAGCCTGCGCGCCCGCCAAAGTCTGTACTTAGAAACAACGGGCTTTTTTGGGCGTTTCGGCATAATTTCCGTCGTGCTTATTGGGATTATGTTTTTGATAGCGTCGTTTGTTACTTATTGTTTGGCAAACTCGCTCACGCGCCCTATTGAAAAGCTCAGCAAGTTCGCGCAAAACATAGGCGAAGGCGATTTTAGTCAAAATGATTTTGAGTTTAGCGAAACAGAACTCGAGGAACTAAACTCTGCCTTAAATAAATCCGCAAGGCAATTAGCCGCCTACGACAGCGAACAAAAAGTTTTTTTCCAAAACGCATCCCACGAGCTGAGAACGCCGCTCATGTCGATTAAATGTTACGCCGAGGGAATCTCGTTCGGCATAATGGAGCCGGTTCCTGCCAGTGAAACCATATTGAAAGAAACCGATAAGCTCTCAGACCTAGTAACAGATTTACTTTATATCTCAAAAATTGATAATATTTCCACAGCCTATACAAGTAAGGATGTGGATTTAATAGAGCTGATAAAATCCAGCACCATCCGCCAAGAAGCTTTGGGCGCGAAAGAGATGATTAATTTTTCCTTTGACTTTGGAGAAGATTGCTTGTACTATAAATGTATAAATGAGCTTTTTTCACGAGCGATTGATAATTTGCTCTCCAACGCAATAAGATATGCTAAGAGCCAAATCATATTATCATGCCACAAACACGCGGATTATATCGAAATTAGTATATCCGACGACGGCGATGGCATTAGTGATGATGTAATTGAGCATATTTTTGAACGCTTTTATAAGGGTGCTGACGGCGTTCACGGGATAGGGCTTTCCATTGTAAAGTCGATAATAGAAGAGCAGCACAAAGGCCGAATAACGGCGCGAAATTCGAGCAATGGTGGGGCTGAGTTTAGTATAACTTTGCCCGTTTAACTTGTATTTGTAAAATTGGAGGGATTAATGAATGCCTACAGCTATGAAATCTATCCGCTTTAGTGAAGAGGAATTTGCTAAGGTTAAGGATTTGATGACTATTTACGAGTGGGGGCAAAGGACTCTGCTAACTAAGCTAAATATCATGCAAGATGACTTTAAAAGTTTTGGGGAAAATAACCCCATTGAATATATCACCGGACGGATTAAGTCGCCCGAAAGTATCGCATGGAAATTACATAGGCTTGGCTTTGAGCTAACCGCCGAGAACGTGAAAGAGCATCTGAAAGATGTCGCCGGAGTGCGAATCATTTGCCCGTTCGCCAGGGATATTCATTATCTCATCAGCCTGCTGCGCTCCATGCCGGATGTGAATATTTTGGACGAAAAGGACTATGTTTCCACGCCAAAACCGAGCGGTTATCGCAGTTATCACGTTATTTTAGAGATTCCCGTTTTCTATTCCGGCAAGACCGAATACGTAACCGTTGAAGTGCAGATTCGTACGGAAGCTATGAATTTTTGGTCAAGCCTGGAGCATAAAGCGAGGTATAAATACCATGACCATATCCCCGAGCACCTCTGCGACGAGCTGGTCGTGTGTGCGGACAAAATCGCGGAGCTCGATAATAGAATGTTCTTGATTCACGAGATTATTACATTGATTAATGGCGAGGGCGAGGAGAATGTATAGGTTGGATGCGTTGTAATCGCATCTCGCAAATAATTAAATTCCATATAATCCATAAAAAAAGCGAGCCTCCCTCGGGAGCTCGCTTTTTATTACACCAAACCCTTACTCACTCTTAATATACTTAACCAAAACCCCATGCATTTTATCCTTCTGAATAGGTTTCGATAAAAAGTCGTCAAAGCCACTATCCAAAAACTTCTCCGCATCACCTATTAAAGCGCGAGCTGTTAATGCCACGATTGGCTGCTTACAACCCATCTCGCGCAAGGCATTCATTGTCTGAACGCCGTCCATATCAGGCATCATGATGTCCATAAATATAATATCATACTCCGCACCTTGCTTAATCTTTTCAATCGCTTCATCCCCACTTTTACATGTATCAACTTGCAATTCATAGAGAGCTAACAAGCCTTTTGCTACGAAAAGATTTGCATTCAAATCATCAACTACAAGCACTCGTCCGCGAGGCATATGCCGAGGAGCAACCTCTTTCTTCCTGCCGGCAACGCATTCACAATTTTCGAGCCGCTCTAGGCTAGCGGCTATTTCCGCGCCCATAATCTCGTCGGTATTAGTTAATTTCTGCGGTATAACAACCTTAATTTTCGTACCCTTGCCGACTTTGCTATCTATCGTCTTTGTGCCATCTACAAGCTTCAGCAGGTTATGAACAATGCTCATTCCAAGCCCTGTTCCGCTCACAAATGCATTCTCATCATCATGTAAGTTGACATAATCCTCTTTGCCGAGCGTGTTTACTTGCTCCTGCGTCATTCCATAACCCGTGTCGTTGATAGTGACAATCAAGTCCGCAAAGCCTTCTTTTGACGTGCTCGCCGCATGCCGCCATGATAGTTCAACAGAGCCTGTCGGCGTGTACTTAAACGCATTTGACAACAAATTATTCACTATTTGCTCAACAATCAGAACGTCGCCCACAAGTATCTTTGGCAGCTTTTCGTCCACATTCACTACAAGTTCTACGTCGTCGCCTGTCGGATAGCTACAAACCAGCCCCGTAACATTGCTAATTAGGCTCGACACTTCATATCTCTCGTTATGCAAGTCAAGCTTGCTCGCTTCCAGCTTTGACAAGTCTAGGATATTATTTACAATGCTCAAAACACGATTGGCCGAGTCGCTAATCCTCAAAAGCGGCTCTTCCATTTGCCGAGGCAGAGCAGGGTTTTGCAGCTCAATCTCCGAAATGCCTAAAACGCTCGTAATCGGCGTACGCAGCTCATGGCTCATTCTTGCCAAGAACCTGCTTTTGGCTTTATCACTGGCCTGCGCCGTCTCTTTTTCAAGTGCTAGTGCCTCCTCCTTATCTCTACCTTTGGCTATATAGATGAACAGGAGTATGAAAAAGATGTATATAGCAACAATCAAAAGTCCTATCGGAATAAGTATATCCATCAATCTTTGTGCAATCGGGTCTTGCACTGCATAGCTTGGAATAACGTCAATCAACGTCCAAGCAACTGTATCCAGGCGCGCCGAAACGTAATAGAAATAGCCTTCGCCCTCACCTTGGAAGCTCGAAATTCGTTCACGCTCTCTAAGATTTTCGGATAAAAACTCACCTTCCGGCAAATCGAAAATCGTTGTAATGTTCTCATCGTTCAGAATCCAAGGGTCAGAATGGAAGATGATAGCACCACCACGCGCTACAAGCATTCTATACCCATCTCCCAAAATAGGGTCGTGGGCGATTCTGCTGAATATATCGTCTCGGGTTACAGAAACGCCTACAACAGCACCAACATCGTTCAAGTCGGGAAGCCACGTAGCGATGCCTGCCGTAAACGCTTCAGCTGCGTTTGACCAATACGGATCGGTCATAACAATAACGCCTTCGCCGGCTTCAACTGCTGCTCTAAACCATGGCGGGTCAGTCGCGCTCCACGGACTGCCCGGTCCGGGTCTAAAGCCTGCACCGTTAATGATACTTCCATCCGCAAAGCCTATGAAAACATTGAGTATATCTTCATTTTCGCGAACCATCCGCTCTGCAATCTCTATAAAGTCCCTATCTCTCGCGTCAAAATCTCTAAATCCGGGTCCTCTGTGCTCTTGAGGATAAGACAGCGCACTCAGCACCTCTGCAAGCGTGCCAACTTTGTCATACGCCGTTCTAAACCATGTGTCTATCTCATCCGCATAAATTTGCTTGTCTCGCTGAGCAGTTATGATAACGTTCTCATAAACAACCTCGCGAACGGTCGTATTTATAATGACATACAAAGCGACCAAGCTCGCGAATAGAACAACCGCTGTGCTTAGTGCCGCAGAAAGAATGAATTTGCGCCTCGTAGTGCTGTTTTTAATAAAGTTAATAATACCATCTCCCAATATGAGCAATCGTTAGCATTAGCCATTTTTTCTGCTCCAGCGCATAATTATACACTACTTGTCCACAAGAAGCAACCTAAAATCACAAAAAACTTGAGTTTTGCGTGGTTTTAGGTTTTACTAAGGGGCGGTTTTGCGATATTCATCTCTTCATATAGTTGTCATTCGTCAATATTTCTTCCTACCACTAGCCGCTGCAATGCTTGCCAAATCGCGGTATTTTGCAACTGTCCTGCGCGAAATTGCGATTCCCAAGCACTCCAATTCCTGCGCAATTTTTTGGTCGGACAAAGGCTTTTGTGGATTTTCATTGTCAATTATTTGCTTAATCGCAGCCAGTGCCATATCGTGGGTTTTGCCTTCACTGATATTGCGCGAAAAGAAGTTACTAAGCGGTAAAACGCCGCGCTCACTTTGAACAAACTTACCGCTTATCGCGCGGCTTATGGTCGATTTATGCATCCCCAAATCGTCAGCAATATCTGCTAACGTCATTGGCTCAAGATGCCCAGCTCCGTGCTTGAAATAGTTTTCTTGCCGCGAAAGTATCGCGCGAGCGCAGTTTAGCACGGTATTTCTGCGCTGGTTAATATTTGAAATCATATCTTTGGCGCGCGCAAGTTTTTCTTGAAGATACACTTTTGTTTCAGGGTCGCTCGTCTTTATCAAGCTCTGATATAAATGGTTTATCTCAAACTTTGGACTGTTAAAATCGTTATATATCGCCTGGAATTTATCATCAACAAACACGACAAATAAATCGGGGAAAACATAAGGCGTGTCCGTGTTTTTGCTGAAACCGTTGCCGGGCTTTGGGTTTAGGGCTAAAAGCTGATCTTTAGCGCGCCTCAGCTCATCAACCTTGACATTCATGATGCTTGCAAGCTTGTCCAAATTAGTTTTCGGCAAAATATCAAGATGTTTTTCTATTAATTCTTCCAAAATCGGACAAGTCAAATCAAGCCTCTTTGCTTGAAGTAAAAGGCACTCCGCCAAATTGCTCGCTCCAACGCCTGCCGGCTCCATCCGCTGCAAGGCGTTCAGTGCCTCTTCAAGAACCTCATCTGAGCAATCAATTTCACCGAGTATCTGCTCTTTTGGGATACCGAGATATCCGTTTTCGTCCAAAGTGTCAATAAGATATTGCGCAATTTGATGCGCAAGCGGCGAAATGTCCGCGTCAATCAGTTGGCTAGAAAGCACCTCACGCAAAGTTTCACCGGTTTTCTTCTGATGTAAAGGCGTTTGCGGCATATCTTCTCTGTGTGAAAAATGTTTAGACGAATCAACGTCCCTAACATGCGAAATGTCCAGCTCCACAAGAGGATTCTCCAAAGACTCTTGTATCAAATAATTTTCCAACTCCAAAGAGCTCATCTGCAAAACTTTCAGCGTGAGCAGCATTTTTTGGGTCAGCGCTAATTTTTGAGTAAGTGAAACATTTAGCTCCATCGACATAATAGCTCCTAAAAAGCCACGTTAAAACGCTTCTCAAAGTCATCTTTCAAGCCCTCGCGGAAGTTCGGATGAGCAATCTCAATAAGCATCCGCGCGCGATCACGAACGCTGCGATATTTCAGATTCCTGGCTCCGTATTCGGTCACGACATATTCAACATCATAACGGTTCGTCGTAACAGCCGCACCCTCGTCGAGCACAGATACGATTTTAGAAATTTTACCGTCTTTCGTTGTCGATGGCATGGCGATTATTGAGCGTCCACCTTTACTAATCGCTGCCGCCCGCACAAAGTCCACCTGACCGCCCACGGCCGATATTTGCACCTTACCAACAGTTTCCGAGCAGACCTGACCTAATAAATCTATTTGAACACATGAATTTATCGCCACTAAATTATCATTTTGCCCAGCTATATACGGATCGTTTGTATACGACGAAGGGTGCATGGAAACCATAGGATTGTTGTCAACAAAATCATATAACCTCTGAGTCCCCATCAAAAAGCATGCGACCATTTTGCCTTTGTTGAAATTTTTCGCCATGTTATTAATAACGCCTGCCTCTACCAGCTCCACAACGCCGTCAGAAAACATTTCCGTATGTATACCCAAGTTCTTTTTATCCTTTAAAAATAACAGCACCGCATCAGGAATAGCTCCAATGCCCAGTTGAAGGCAGTCGCCATCTTTTATTAGCATAGCGCAATTTTCACCGATAGCGCTCTCTATTTCACCGATTATAGGCGGAGTTAAAGTCAAGATCGGCTGATCAAATTCAACGATACAATCTATTTGCGACACATGTATAAAGCTATCGCCAAGCGTGCGCGGCATATGCGCATTAACTTGTGCAATTACAAATTTGGCAGCGTGTGCCGCATGTTTTGAATAGTCAACCGATACGCCTAAGCTGCAATAGCCATGTTCGTCCGGAGCAGATACATGAATAATAGCCACATCCAGAGGCAGCGTGCGCTCCCAAATATGCGGAACTTGCGAAAAATAGCAAGGAGTGAAATCACCATGACCATTCTGCACTGTTTTGCGTGTCTGCGCGCCCACAAACAGCGCGTTGTGGCGAAAATATTGTTCCATGCCCGCTTGCGCATACTCCGCCGCACCGCGCGGAACCATATGCACAATCTCAACATCACGGTAAGCCTCGCGGTTAGCAACCATCGCATCAACTATATGCAGCGGCTCACCAACCGCGTGTGCGAGCGATACTCTATCGCCTGATTTGATTTTTTTCACGGCTTCAGATGCCGTCATCAGTTTCTCGCCGTATGCTTTTCTCCAGTCCAAAATGGGTCAACTCCTTATATCTATTCAGGTAATGTGTCAGGGAAACGCCCGGAAAACATTATATATTTAACTCTCGCTTCGTCGTCAAATTGAAAAAGTACGCTCTTGTACGGCTCTTCGCTTATGCTAAATGTAGCCACTTCATGCGTCGCGAAGAGTGGTTCAAGACCAAGCGCTATTATAATTTCATCAAGCGTTGCGCCGCCTCTTATTTGATCAAAGTGAAAGCTGCTTCTACCCTCAGTATAATCAATGAAGACTTGAATAATAGCTTTCTCGCCTTGCGCGTCTACCTCAGTAATAATTCGCAAGCCCGATGCAAAATGATATGCAAATAAATCCGGATAATGCGTGTATGACATAATCTCACCAAACAATTCAAGCATATCATCTAAATTTGAGCCGATAATTTGCCCAAACGCAAAACCACTTACATCCATGTCTTCATGATGCAAAGTTTGTATAATAATTCTCTCGTTGTCATCATTTCTTCTAACAAAAACACGCATCCCTGTGTCAAAGAAGTAAATCGACGAACCCGGCGAGTGTGTATACGATATCTGATTACCAAGGACATCTCGAACATCATCCAAATTAGCATAGATCAAGTGCCTAATATTAACAACCGGTGCCGGCGCGTCGTCTATTATATCCGCCGTGCGCGCATTAATCATAACCGCACGCGCAACCTCATCCCACTCCAGCTCATACCCGATGTGCTCAAGCAAAGCCCTGAGCGGCAGCATTGTCCGCCCGCCGATTATCTGCGCAGGAACATCAAGCGGCACGATAACCCCATGGCCAACAGGCGCGTTCGGGTCGAAAATGCCCACACCAAAATATGGCGCGCCTATTTCGATTGAAATGTTGAGAGCACCGTCGTTGTATGAAAGCAGAGCGGCTCTTGTTTCTTCGTCCCACTCAACAACAAAGCCCATAGCCTCGAACACGTCGCGGATAGGTACCAACGTCCTTCCCTCAACGATAACCGGTCTTTGGTCGGTGAAGTTTACTTCCTGCTCACCTATAAAAACGCGGATGTCGCTATCGGCGGAAAGGATTATTGTTGCACAAATGGTTAGTGTTAGCGTTACTATTAACACAAACGATACCCTGAATATATTTTTAAACATATACGTCTTCAGCTCCTTTTTGTGAGTTCGGTCGGGTTAGTCAAACAAAAATGCCGAAAGATGAAAGCTCCCAACCCTTCCGTCGCTGCCGATGTAAATAGTTCCCGATATATGCATATCTCCTTCTATGGAGATATCCGCTACACTGTTCATCACAGGCGGCTCAAAGCCGAGGATTGCCACAATATCGTCAAAGGTCGATTGACCATTTATTCCGTCAAAATGAAATCTGTCATTCGCCAGGCGAATGCGGTCAAGCCATCTTTCTTCAAATGTATAGAAAAGCCAAAACGAGGTTATTATTTCCCTGTTTCCCTCAATTTTTGTAAGGATATTCAATCCCGAATCAAAGTTGCGCGCAAGCCTGTCCGGTTGGTAGACATAAAAGTCAACTTCGCCGAACAAGTCAAAAGCATCATCTAGCCTTTCGCCGACCAACGTTTGCTTCGCCTCAAAATCCGTCAAAGTTCTGGCAGACGCCCAGGGTGGGTCTATTCGTGTTATAATCCGTTCGTTATTTTCATCCCTCTCGGCAAAAACCATTATGTCCGACGTAAATAGATAGGCATATGAGCCGGGAAAGCGGTCGTAATGCACTTGTGTGCCGAATAAGTGTCTTGCCTCGTCAAAATCCGTGAGCAGGAGAAGGCGAAGGTTCACCGGCTCCGCTTGCCCGGCGTCCATTGCATGCGAAGTGTTCGCGCTAATCACTACCGTGCGCGACGCCTCATCCCATTCCAGCTCATACCCGATATGCTCAAGCAAAGCCCTCAGCGGCAGCATAGTCCGCCCGCCAATTATCTGCGCAGGAACATCAAGCGGCACGATAACCCCATGGCCAACAGGCGCGTTCGGGTCGAAAATGCCCACTCCGAAATATGGCGCGCCTATTTCGATTGAGATGTTGAAAGTACCCTCATTGTAAGAGAGCAGAGCCGCTCTGGTTTCGTCGTCCCAATCAACAACAAAGCCCATAGCCTCAAACACATCTCGAATAGGCACCAACGTCCTGCCATCAACGATAACAGGTCTTTGGTCGGTGAAATTTACTTCCTGCTCACCTATAAAAACGCGGATGTCATCTTCTGCGGCCGATAGGCTCATTGCCATTAAAACTGCTAAAATCATTGATGTTATAAGTACGGAAAGTCCTCTTCGTAAGCTTTTTTTCATAGTTGCCTCCTTGGGTCAGTGATAATAATATTATCTTACCCAATATAACGTATAAAATCGGATTTTGTTCCATTTGCGATATCGCAGGTAAATCATAAAGCCCCTCGAATAAACTCACACAACTTTTTATACTCGCTATCATCGCAAATAACCATTTTGCCTTCTCGCCCACACAATTGTTTATACTCAGCACAAGCGCGCCTACATCCGCATACAACAAGAACAAACCATGGCTCGTTTGTATCCAAAGGCACAGGCGCAAGGGCCGGAAACTCCTTTAACAATCTATCTACAAAAGCTTCTCTGTCAAAGAACGGATTGCAGCCTCCGCAATATTTCAACGCAATCGTTTTCATTATCTATCTTTGCCGCCTTCGACGCCCGCCAGTTTTTTTGCAAGCGCCTTTTTGTGTTCAAGATTACCCTGGCGTGCTATCATTATCCGTTGTGCCTGCGGCGAACCTGCACCATGCATGGATTCCGTGCGATATCCAACAGCCGCAGTGCCAAGAGTTAAGTTCTCAATCAATCTAAGGATTCGCAAGCGATCCTCGGTCGAAACGCCGTCCACTCCTTTAAGATATTTCTCGATATAAGGGCCTAGCTTTTCATGGCGCAAATCCTTCTCAGACGGCGCAGTTACCATAAGTCCGCCCGCAATATCTTCTGCAAGCCTTGCGATTTCATAAGGCAGTCTTGTGATATTTTGCTTACAAACATTCGCAAGCAAAAGGTCAACTAAGTAATTGCCCGACGTTGTCGGATACCCCTCCGACGAACAAGCAATTCCGCCCGAATAAAGCGTTTCGTTTAGGTGAGTCATCTCAATTAGCTTATCTTTTATATGGCTAGCTTTTTGCGCGCCGTTATAGTCAGCCGCAACAGCCGCCGCACCTATCAAAACATCGCCGACACCTACTTTACACCCGCCATAGCTCTGCCTATGATATCCCGCAAAGCGCTCAACAAGCATCCCCGAAAAATCAGTCTCACCATTTAAGAAAATGCGCTCGTTCGGCACAAATACATCCTCGAATATAACAAGTGCTTCCATGCCGCCAAACTCACAATTCCCAACATCTATCGAAGACCCTTCCAGCTTGCGCGTGTCGCAGCTTTGGCGGCCAACAATCATAAAAATACCCGGCGCATCAACCGGAAGCGCAAAAGCTATTGCATAATCCTCATCACCCGGCTTCATAGCTATTGTCGGCATAACAATAACCTCGTGCGAGTTAGTCATTCCTGTTTGATGAGCCTTTGCGCCGCGCACAACTACGCCGTCCGCCCTGCGCTCCACTACGCGCAGATATTGGTCAAGATCGCTCTGCTCCTTTGGCCCTTTCCCGCGGTCGCCTTTTGTATCGGTCATTGCCCCATCAAGCGTCCAGTCGTTATCCTGCACCAACTCCAAATATTTCAAGAAATTTTTATGATAACTTGTTCCATGCTCCGCGTCACATTCAAAAGTAGTTGAATAAACCGCGTTAATTGCATCCATTCCGACACATCGCTGAAAGCACGCCGCTGTTTTTTGTCCAAGCAAGCGTTGCATCTTAACCTTTTTCACAAGGTCATCCGTACTTTGATGTATATGACAAAATCTATTAATTTTTTTGCCGCTCAAATGAGAAGTAACGGTCATAAGGTCTTCATATTCCGGCATCTCCGCCAAGTCATATGTCGCCTTAACCGAATTAAGCGATGGGCGAAGCATTGGATGGTCTGCAGCCGAGCTTATTTTCTCGCCAAACATGTAAATCTCCATTTTTTTCTCGCGGATACTCTCAACATATCTTTCGCCTGTCATCATAATTTTTGTTCCCCTTCCACAATATATATAGTTACTTCCAAGTAATAAAGCAACTTTTATGCCAACAGTGTAACACATCCGGCGCAATTTAGGCAATGGCAATGTTTGTGTTTGCTTATTCGCCGGAAATATGTTAAAATGATATCAATATCGCCATGAAGGAGCATCTTCGTATGAAAAATCCACAAGCAACCAACGATTGGATAAGCTCAATGTTTGCAATCGCTGATATGCGCGAGCTGTTTTCGTCCGTAATCGAATGTTCTCACGACGGCATTTATATCACCGACGGCGAGGCGAACACGATAATCATTAACCGTTCATACGAGCAAATTACAGGGCTTAACCGTGCGGAGTTGCTCGGCAGAAACATGCGCGAGTTGGTCGATGAAGGTGTTATTAACGCGTCCGGCACATTACTTGCTTTGGAGCGAGGCGGCGCGGTAACAATTGAGCAAAAATTCAACACCGGCCGCTGGGCAATGATAACCAGTGTACCTTATTTCGACAAAACCGGGCTTGTGACAATGGTCGTTACAAATGTTCGCGACATAACTGAGATACATAATTTACAAGAAAAACTAACGCGCCAAGAAGAGCGTACGCAAAAATATTTATCGGAAATCGAGGTCATCCGCAGGCAAATTATAGGTAGTGGCGACGTTGTTGCGGTTGATGAGAAGATGCTTGAGAGCATGCTGCTTGTCCAGCGCGTTTCGCATACGGATGCAATTGTACTTATCCTTGGCGAAACCGGCGTGGGCAAGGAAATGGTTTCCGTCTACATTCACCAAAACAGCGACAGGGCCGACCGAAGTTTGATAAAGGTCAATTGCGGCGCAATTCCGCCGCATTTGGTCGAAAGTGAATTGTTTGGCTATGAAAAAGGGTCGTTTACCGGTGCCAGCAAGGACGGAAAGCCCGGACTTTTTGAAATTGCGGATAAAGGGACTTTGTTTTTGGACGAAGTCGGCGACTTGCCGCCGGATGTGCAGGCTAAGCTTTTGCGCGTGATTCAGGAGAAGGAAGTTCAGCGAGTTGGCGCGCTGAGGCCGCGCAAGGTAGATGTGCGCATAGTCGCTGCGACCAATAGGGACTTGAGCCAAATGGTCGAAGAAGGCACGTTTAGGAAAGATTTATTCTATCGCTTGAGCGTCTTTCCGATTACCATTCCGCCACTCAGAGAGCGTCCGATGGATATTTTACCGCTGGCAAGGCTCGTTTTGAGCGAGTTTAACCGCAAGTATGGCAAAAACAAAGAACTTACCCCTGCGTGCCATTTGCTTTTGAAGTCGTATGAATGGCCGGGCAACGTTCGCGAACTTAGAAATGTTATTGAGCGCGCAGCAATCCTTTCTGCCGGCTCTGTTATCTCTCCGGCGGACTTGTCTCTTCCCAACGCCAAGCTCTCAGGCGAGCGTGAAGCGACCGACGACAGCACCGAACTGCATTTGAAAAAAATATTGGAAGATATAGAAGCCGATTATATTCGCAACGCCTATAAAAAGCATAAAAATGTTCGCAGAGCTGCAAAAAGCTTATCAATGGACGCCGCAACTTATGTTAGAAAACGGAAAAAATATGGTGAGTAATTATAATTCCACAACTCTCTGTTTCAAAATCGAAACTAGCTTCATTTTCGCAACAATCAATTAGTTCACATAAACACTGCATTAAGCGCATATGTGATGAATAAAGGCTTATACAAATTTCATCGCATGCTTGTTTCAAAAACAAAACAGGATTGACAAAAATAAAACAATTACGACAATTGCGTCTTTGGCACAATTGTTGCTTATATATAATGATAAGGTTTAATTTCTCGAATTTTTTAACAAATTTCGGGAAAACACAAAATATTATGAGGTGAAAATTATGAAAAAAATGCTAAGTATGATACTTGTGGGAGCGGTTATTTTAGGCTCACTCGCAGCATGTAATCAACCGGCAGCACCCGCTGCTCCAGCCGCTCCGCCGGCAGGCCAAGCCGCAGCTCCGGCTACTCCTGCACCAACTCCGGAAGCTCCCGCTCCCGCAGCTTCTGCTGATGATGTAAGAGACTACATCATTATCGGTACAGAAAACGAAGCCGGTACAATCTCTCCGGGTAGACACGGAACTCTTGCAGGCAGCTTCATGAACGCTATGACACATAACGGACTTTTCAGACAACATTATTCAACTTTGGATATAGTTCCTGATTTGGTTGACACTTACAGAGCGATTTCTGACTCAGTTTGGGAATTTAATCTTCGTCAAGGCGTACAGTTCCACAACGGCGACACAATGACTGCTCATGATGTTGCTGCTTCTCTTGAGTATCTCAGAAGATATCCGTATGCAATGGCATTCCAAGGCAGCGTTGTAGGCTGGGAAGTAATTGATGACCATACTATCAGACTTGACACCGGCGAGCCGAATGCGCTTCTTTTCGTAGATTTGACTAACCACGGCAACTTTGTGCTTCCTCAGTCTTTGATTGACTCAGGACATGATTTTACAGCCGTTCCAATCGGCTCAGGTCCTTATAGATTTGAAGAGTGGAGATCGGGTGACTTCCTGAGATTCAGCGCGTTCGAAGAATATTTCGACACAGCGAGAGCTCCTCAAATCCAAGACGTAACTTGGAGAATTATCCCTGAGGGCGCTTCAAGAACAATTGCTTTAGAAGTAGGCGATATTCATTATATAGTTGAAGTTTCTGCTCCTGACGCCGCAAGACTTCAAGCTCATCCTGACATCTATGTTCATTTGGGAATGAGTACTCAGCACAACCACTTGCTTCTTAACAATGAGCTTCCACACTTTGCCAATATCCATGTAAGAAGAGCGCTTGATATGGCCATCGACAAAGAGGCTGTTGTTATCGTTGGTATGGATGGTCTCGCTGAACCAATTTGGAACCAAGTTCCTATAAACTTCGGCGGCGTATCGTTTGAAAACGAGAACAGGTTTGACCCTGAAGGCGCAAGAGCTTTACTTGCAGAGCATAATATCGATCCTGCAACTTTATCGTTTGAGCTTATCGCTTCTAACGACGCAAGAAGACGTATGGCGGAAGTTATCCAGGCTAACATGGCCGACATCGGCGTAGACGTTACAATTGTTCAAACAGACTTCGCTACATTCTTCCAAGTAACAACTGATGGTGAATATGACACCGCAATCGCTAACTTTACATCTGCGAGCTTGCTTACTTATATGTTTGCTATGCTTCACAGAGACAATATCGGCGGTCTTAACAGAAACCGCATCGACCATCCTGAGCTAAGCGCACTTATAGACCAAGCAATTACTACAGTTGACGAAACCGCAAGGCTTGCCGTTATCGGCGAAGCTACATCTATCGCTAACTATCACACAGGTATGGTTCCTCTTTTCCAAGCGTTCATCGCAAGAGCATTCAGCACAGACCTCATTGTTCCTGAAACAGGCGGCGCGGGCGAGCTTCACATCAATATGATGTCTTGGAGATAATAGTTTAACTTATGCACCCCGTATTCTCACATCCATGCGCTGTACTATTTTGCATGGGTGTGAGAATTACTTATTTTACTAAACAAATCATTATGAAAGGTTGGTTAAAGTATGAAAAAACTTTTAGGTATTACCCTTACGAGCTTTTTGCTTATCGGCGCGCTTAGCGGTTGTGCTCAAGAGCAGCCTGCACCAGCACCGCCTCAAGCGCCAACTCCTGCTGCCCCTACGGCACCGGCGGCTCCTGCAACTCCCGTTGCTTTACCCGAAACAATAACTCCACAAGGCGCGTACGGCAGCCTCATAGTAGCGACAGCTCATGAAACTCCGTCGATTGCTCCTGCTAGACATAACGCAGTCGCAGGTACATTTATCAATCGTATGACGCATAACGGGCTTTTCAGAATTTGCCCAATAACACTAGACCCTATTCCTGATTTAGTGGCAAGTTACCAAAATATCAGCGACACGGTTTGGGAATTTACTATTCACGAAGGCGTAATGTTCCATAACGGCGAAGAAATGACCGCCGAAGATGTTCACGCATCATTCTGGCATGCCAGAGAGTTCCCTGAAGCAGTAATCTCTCTTGCAAGTGTTTACTCGTCTGAAGTCGTTGACAGGTATACTATCCGCGTTGACACCGGAACGCCAAATGCAATGTTACTTATCGATCTCGCTCAACAAGCGAACTTCATTCAGCCAAAATCGTTAATTGAAGCGGGCCATGACTTTACAATAACGCCTGTTGGCTCAGGCCCTTACCAGTTCCTTGACTGGAGAACAGGCGAATATCTAACATTCACTGCTTTTGATGATTATTTCGACACCGAAAGAGCGCCACATATCAGAGATATCACTTGGAGAATCATTCCTGAAGGCGCGTCAAGAACGATTGCGCTTGAAACGGGCGAGGTTGACTTCATAATCGAGGTTGCAACTCCTGATATCCCAAGAATGGAAGCAGATCCCGACATCACAGTATTTAGAGGCATGGGAACAGGCCACCATTTCATGATTTTGAACAATGAAAACCCATTGTTTGGCGATATTAATCTAAGAAGAGCTATGGACATGGCGATTGACAAGGAATCGGTTGTAATCGCAGGCCTCGACGGACTTGCAACACCTACTTGGCACCAAGTCCCTATCGGCTTCCCGGGCGTTTCTAACGAAGGCCTAAACTCGTTTGACCCGGACGGCGCAATCGCGCTTCTCGCTGAGCATGGAATCGACCCAACCGCTATCGACTTTGAAATTATCATCTCTGATGACCAATCAAGGCGTATCGGTGAAGTTATTCAAGCTAACCTAGCGGATGTCGGCATTACCGTAAATCTTTCTATGATGGATTTGGCAACTCGTTTAGCTATTACCGCGACACCTGATTTCTACGCGGCAATAGCAAGCTTTAACCCAAACAGCCTTATCATGTACGTGAACGGCGTTTACCACTCAAGCAATATCAACGCCTCTAACAGAACTCGTACGAACAGGCCGGAACTTGATGAACTTATCGACAGAGCAGTTGCTGAAACAAACGACACTGCAAGAGTTCAAATTTTCTACGAATTGACAAGAACACTTAATGAGAACACAGGCCAAATTCCTCTGTTCCAAGTAATGGTTCTTCGCGCGTTTAACTCGAATCTTTTAGCGCCTGAGCTTGATGCGAACAATAATCTTAATGTAAACATGATGCAATGGCTTGACTAATTTAAATAAACAAAAGGAGGCTTAATCATGCCTATTCAACTTGACCAAATCGTAAAACAAACTGAAAAAAGAACTGACGGCTTCATCAATTACGGCCAAAAAGCGGATAACTCGCACTATCAAATTCCGATCATCATCATCAATGGCGGCAAACCGGGCCCTAAATTCCTCGTTGACTCATGCACTCATGGCGACGAATACGAAGGCACTCATGCTATTTTTAAAATAGCTGCGGAGTATGAAAAACAAGAGTTTAACGGCACATTGGTTTTAGTTCCTGCGCTTAACATCGAAGCTTTCGGCACAATGCGCCGCGCAACTATGAGCGATGAATTTAACCTAAACCGCATTTTCCCGGGCAACAAAACCTCATACATCTCGCACCGCTTGGCGGATATCTACATGGAGCGCGTTATAGCTCATATTGATACGCTTATAACTTTCCACGGCGGCGGCAAAGTGCTTCATTTAGAGCCGCTCGTAGGTTATTTAGCGCCTACGGACGATGTTAATAAAAAAGCGCATGAAATGGCGATTGCTTTCAACGCGAAATACACTTGGCGAATGCAAAACTTGCCTTTCGACGGCGTAAGCACGGTTGAGTATAAGAAGAAATACAACATCCCTGCAATTTTGCCTGAAGTAGGCTCTCATTGCGGTCGTTTGCATGATTATGCTGCCAATGTTGAGCTCTGCTACAGAGGCATCAAGAATGTAATGGCTTATTGGGACATGATACCTGATCCAGGCTACGAAAAAGTTAAGGATATGATGGATATCGAGCTTAACTACTTCCATTGCTACAATGGCGGTATGTCAACAATGGTTAAGCGTCCTAACGAAATCGTAGAAGAAGGCGAAGTTCTATACTTCATGCAAGACATTTTCGGCAACGTGATCGAGGAGCTTAAAGCCCCTTACAGAGGCGTCGTAATCGGCGGCTGGAGCGTTCCTATGATTCGTCCGGGCGACTGGTGGTCGCTTTATGGTAAGATTTTAGATTAGTGTTTTAACAATCTTATTAAGTCCCTTAAAACTCTGCGAATTGCCGGAAATTATTTCCGGCAATTCGACTATAGAATACAAACAGGAGGCTTTCAGATGAAAAACTTGAAAAAGTTGGTTGTCACATCTATATGCATTACAATTTCAGCGATATTCATTAGTCTAAATATTATCTCTGATGTTTCCGCGATAACTTTCGCGGAGCCTTATGCCTCTGTTTCAGGCGAAATAATAAGCATCCATCCCGCTCTAAATGAAGATGACAGATACTTTATATATGTGAATATTGGCGATAATAGGGTTAGCCGATTTATCGTTATGACAGACGCTTATATTCTTGGTAAAAGCCTTGAAGTTAGCGATGTCATAACCATACATTACCCCCTTTCCGGAGCGCTAATGTTCATGCGCTTTAGCGGTGAGGTTTTTGAGATGACCTCGACAGGAGTGCCGGGTCAATATGTTGTTTATATGGAATATACTGGCGGCTGGCATGGTGGCGGAAGAGAGTCTTCATGGAGCTTTAATGTAGATTTCAATAGAACTTTTATAAGCTCGACTTTTGACGTTGGGGATATTATCACAGCCTATTCCGGACAATGGGGAGCGGACTATCTGCATGATAGACCTCAGTATCCGGCGCTGCTCATCGTAAATGGTGATTATAATGTTAGTATAGGTGCCCTTGATTATATTATTGATAATCAAATGGTCATTAACGGGAGCGTTGTGTATGTTCAAGAGCATACACAAATCCTTACGCGTGCCGGTCAGCTCGTTACAAGAGGCATGAATGGTGGAACACAATTAGCAGTTGTGTATAACGAAAAAACGGACAACGCTCCTCCTCATTTTATGACAGATAAAATTATAGTTTTGCAGTATTGGGGTCCGCCGATAACAGATGAAGGAAGAGGAATTATTAATTTCACATACGATTCGCCGTCCTCATGGGCAATTGAGTCCGTGAGCAGAGCAATTACTGATAACCTTGTCCCACAGGAGCTTCAACGCAATTTTTTATACGCAATCACTCGCGTCGAGTTTGCATCTCTTGTTGTACTATTATATGAAAATGCAACAGGCAGAGAAATTACAGAGCGCATGATGTTCAACGATACAGTGGACATAAATGCACAGAAAGTGGGCGGGCTTGGTATACTAACCGGCGTAGGCAATGGCAACTTTGCTCCAAATGACACCTTGACACGCGAACAGGCAGCAGTTGTGCTACAACGTCTAGCGAGACTGATGAGTATTGATATTAGATCGTCTAATGTTGCGTTTACTGATATGAGAGATGTCTCCGATTGGGCCGTCGAAGCCGTGGAGTATATGGAGTTATCAGAGCTCATGCGCGGAATCAACGAGGGCATGTTTGCGCCACAAATGATTTACACAAGAGAACAAGGCATTATGACAGTTCGTCGAATTTATATATATCACTACGTCGTCCACCATAGATGACAAAAATTATAGCTATTGACTATCTCACCATTACCAAAGGAGGAATCCATGCCAAAATCAAATCTTTACGAAATAATAGACCAAAACCAACAAGACCTAACCCAAATGTCTGACACGATTTGGGAATATGCCGAGATCGCTATGCAAGAACAGCGCTCAGCTAAGTTGCAGCGCGAATTTTTACAATCTCGCGGTTTTACGATAAAAGATGTGCCGAATGTGCCGACGGCATTTATCGCGGAGTTCGGCTCAGGCAAACCTATAATTGGCCTTTTGGGCGAATATGACGCGCTAGGTGGCCTCTCACAAAAAGTATCCGCCACTCGTGAGGCCAGAGACGAAGGCGAGGATGCAGGCCATGGCTGCGGACATAACCTGCTGGGCGTAGGCTGCGTCGGTGCGGCAATCGCGCTTAAAGAAATTATGGAAAAAGACAAAACTCCCGGCACTATTCGCTATTACGGCTGTCCGGCGGAAGAAACGCTTGCCGGTAAAGTGCTTATGGCCAAAGAAAAGGTGTTCGACGATCTCGACGCCGCCATCTCTTGGCACGCCGCGCAGATGAACGCCGTTTGGGGTTGCAGCTTCTTGGCTGTCAACTCGATTAAGTTCCGCTTTAAAGGAATCCCGGCGCACGCCGCAGCTGCTCCTCATACCGGCAGGTGCGCATTGGACGCGGTTGAGCTTATGAACGTAGGGGCAAACTTCCTGCGCGAGCATGTTATCGAAAAAGCGCGCATCCATTATTGCATCACAAACGGCGGCCAAGCGCCAAATACCGTGCCTGCTGATGCTGAAGTTTGGTACTTTGTCCGCGCTCCTAAACGTAAGCATGTTAAAGAAATCACTGAACGCCTAATGAAGGTTGCTCTAGGCGCGTCCATCATGACAGAAACGACCATGAGCCATGAGCTTTTGGCCGGCTGTTATGATATCATTTCAAACAAAACCCTAAGCGATGTTATGCACGCAAACATGGAAGAAGTAGACCCACCTAAGTTTGACGAGTCCGATTTTGCTTTTGCACGTGAAATAAAGGCACACATTCCAAAAGAAGACAGCGATAAAGTTATGGAGGTCTATTTCGCTCCTGAACATGTGCTTGAAATGGATTTGTGTGACGAAATTGTGCGCACAAACGACCGCGATAAAATAATGGCAGGCTCAATTGACAGCGGTGATGTGAGTTATATCACGCCTTTCGCACAAATTACTGCCGCAGCTTGGCCGGTAGGCTCAGCCGCGCATACCTGGACATCATGTGCTTGCTCCGCCCACTCAATCGGACATAAAGCCATGCTTTTCGCCGCAAAAACGATGGCAGGAACGATTTATGACCTGCTCCATGACCCTGAAAAGCTCAAAGAAGCCCGTGCAGAGTTTGAAAAAACACTCGGCGATTTTAAGTATATCTCTCCATTTGATGAATAGTTCACACAGCAAATAATTGCAGGAGGTGCAATTTTTATGAACTTCATGCTAAAAACAACTATCGCAAGCTCTGAAAGCCTTGCTGCGTTCTATAAAGATTGGGGCGTAGGGCAAAACGACTTGATAGTGACAAACGAATTTTTGCTAAAAGACGAGCCCGCTCCTTGTGACTGCCTCTATCAAGAGCGCTACGGAAGCGGCGAGCCGACTGACGAGATGGTTGATGCAATGCTTTTAGATATCAAGGGCAAAAACTATAATCGCATTATCGCAATAGGCGGCGGGACGGTTATTGATATAGCCAAGCTATTCGTGTTTGAGGATGGCTGCAATTGCGAGGAAATATTCGCAAAAGGCGCGTCACTCGAAAGAAAACGCAGCTTTATCGCCATCCCAACCACGTGCGGAACAGGCAGCGAGGTCACATGTATCTCTATCGTCGGGTTTGAAAAGAAAGGTACAAAGCTAGGACTTGCTATTCCTGCTCTGTTCCCGGATGAAGCGGTTCTCATCCCATCACTTTTGGACACTTTACCATACGATGTTTTTGCAACAAGCTCGATAGACGCTTTAATCCACGCGGTCGAATCATATGTTTCGCCAAGAAGCAACGACTTCGTACGCGCGATGGGCCGCTCAGCAATTGAGATGATACTTCGTGGCTACAAGCAGATGGAAAGCGGCAAGCTTCCTAAAGACATGCTGCCGTTCTTAAGCGCGAGTACAATGGCAGGTATTGCCTTTGGAAACGCAGGCTGTGCAGCAGTCCACGCGCTCGCTTATCCGCTCGGCGCAATATATCACGTGCCGCACGGCAAAGCGAACTACTTAGTGTTTGGCGAAGTATTCCGCGCATATATGAGAAAAGGCGCTGACTTATCCGTTCTTGAAAACGTGTTCAAAGACGCTCTGGGTGCTCCCGAAGATATATGGGGCGAACTATTTTCGCTGCTTGACAAAGTGCTGATAAGACAACCTTTATCGGAACTCGGCGTTGACTCGCAAAAATGCGCCGAAATGGCAGAATCCGTTGATAAGAACCAGCAGCGGCTGTTGAAAAACAACCCGATTGAGCTTAGCGTTGATGAGATTCGGCAAATTTATCTAAATTGTATGTAAGTCGTTTAATTTGGAAAACCTTACCAATGCTTTTAGGTAGTGCGGATATGAGTTATTGCAGTCGTCTTCTCGGCTGATTTTCCGCCAATCGTCGCATATAAAATTCTTACGTGTCTTTTGGACACGCTACGAATTTCATATGCTTGATTGGCGAAAAATCGAGCTCGAAAATCCACCTACAAAACTCATGCCCGCACTACCCAGGATTTTTGTCCTGAAACAAGGAGTGGAAAACCGCGCATAGCCAAAAGCTATGAAAGGTTTTTCATTACGCAGTATCAGGGCTAAAATACTGCAAGAATGGGGCGGTTTTCGAGTTAAACGACTATAAGTAGAGCGAGGCGCAACTATTTCAGTTGTGCCTCTTTTTTGACTATATAAGATTATTCTCTCTCTCTCCAACATACTCCTCGCGAATAATCTCTGCGCCAACTCCCACTTTCGCTACCCCACTCATGACAGTCCCAACATCAAAACCATCCCTAGCATACGCATACGCTCTCGCTTCCAAAATAGCCACATCCGACGACACGACACCTGCAAGATCGTTCAAAGACATACGAATCTCCATAGCTTTTTTGTTATTTAATTTTCCGTCTATATTCATTGTGATTTTCTTCAAAAAACCACCTCCGTGAGCATAGTTTGCCCGGGAAGGTGGTTTGTAGTCGTGCTTATTAAAACTCTGTCGAAATGCTCGTAAATTCTCGTTCACATGCGAATTGAATGTATTCTTGTTATTTGGTATAATTAGGAATAGGGCAATCAAAAAGCAGAGCGGTTGGCTATCACGTCTCAACAAAGAGAGGAGTGATAGCATTTCAACATATGAGATAATAGTTGTAATTTTCTTGTCCATGGGTTTTGTCGTTGGGCTGATTACGCTTATAATATGCATCTTAGATGCATTCTCAAAAAGAAAATAACCGCTTATCTTGGCCGATGACGGTTATTTTCTAAATAATCACAATAAGCCAACCGCTTTGCGATTGCTCTTTTTATACTAATAACTAATATCACTAGTTATTAGTATAATTATATTCGCTATAACACAAACTGTCAAGCATTTATATAGACGCCTGACGATTTCCAATATATTCCCTACACCCGAATCACATACCCATCCTTACGCTCTTTCGCCTCTGGATGCTCGCAATCGGCATAACCAAGCGAGACGCCACCGATTCCAACATATTCCTCGCCAAGACCCCATTTTTTCATGAGTTCTTTGCCTTCAGGCAACTCAAACATCTGCTTTTCCCTATTTATCCAACATGACCCAAGCCCAACCGCGTACGCCGCAAGCAAAAGCTGGCTCATGACCGCGCTCCCGTCCTCAATGTACATGTTTGCCGTCTTAGGCGCGAATACAAGAACGATTGTCGGCGCACCAAAATACGGATCGCCAATTTCCTCAACCGCCTTGCCGGTTATCTCCGCCATTATCTTCTTATTCATCTCCGACAACAGCTTAACCGTCTCCTCGTCCTGCACGGAAACGATAACAGGGCACTGCATACCCTTTGCGGTCGGCGCATAAGTGCCTAGCTCCAAGACCATGTCCAGCTCTTCTTTGCTCACTTGATCAGTTTTGTACTTTCTGATGCTCCTTCTGTGCCTTAGGACTTCAATTGCTTCTTTTTTCATGATACATTCCCCTTTCTTATCCAAACATCATAGGCAAAATTTGGCTGAGTGCTAAATAAGATACTATCATCCATCCCAAAATAAACGCCGCAAATGGTATATAAACGCGATATAGGCTCGACATTTTCACGTCCATATATTGATTCGCAAAAATCTGACACATATGAAGCGGCGAGAAGTAATATCCAAAATACGCCGCACAATATACAAAATACAATAGTGCCAAAAACTCTCCACGCCCAAGGTCAAGCGTCATAATCATAGGAATCACAAAACCTATCGACGCCATGTGGAAACCTGTAATAACGCCGAAGAACACCGCCGCCAAAAATAGAGCCAGTATCATAAACGCACCGCTTTCAAGCATCGTGCTAAAGACCGCCAAAAGTGCATCCAAATTGCTTACAACCGCCTGAATCATAAATACGCCAACCGCCGAGAGCACCGTTTTCAAGCAAATCGACTTTACGAACAGCAATGGATACGCCTTTTTATCCGGGCTCATGAGAAATAGTATAAAGAGGCTCGAAAGCATTGCAATATAAAACGGCACACCCGTAACTAAATGCACGATAACGCATATGTAAATCGGTGATGTATATTTAAGTAAGTTCGTTATCCCAACTTTGAACGGCACTTTGTCCTCGTTCTTTTTCGCGGGCACTCGTCTCATGTATATGAAATAACCCGAGAAAAATACCGGCAGTATAAACACCGCGTTAAGCGGAATAAACGTCATAATGCTAAGCCCCGTAATGGACGACGCTACCAAAATAGAGGTCGAGTACGGCAGCAAAAACATCGGCATATGCCTAAACACAAGGTTGGATACTGCACTATGCGACCTATCCATGCCAAGCTCATTGCCTAAATTGAGTATAAACGGTGCAGAGAGAATCGCTCCACCGGGCACGGCAATGCAGCCAATAAGCAGCGGGATAATGGCAATTAAATACCTCTTATCACTAACAAGTGAAGCAAGCCCTTCGATACCTTTGTCTAATATTCCATACGCCTTCATCATAGCGCCCATGACGCTTACAAGTGCGATCGTAAGTATCGCATTCATCGACGTCTCCGCCGCAAATATGCCGCCAAAAACACCTGCAAGCTCTGTGATGCCAATCCCATTTACAAGCCCCATCAATATCGCCGTAATCGCAAGTGATGCCCAAAGGCCTACCTTAAATCTACCAAGTATTGGCACTAATATGAAAGAAAGTGTTACCGTCGCTAATTGAAACAAAACGCCACCGCCTATATCTTAAAATTATATGGTATTCTCCAAAATCAAAATCATGAATATTTCTTCTTATGCCGAATATCCTCACCAATAAAATGAACAAAACCATAATGCTCAATGAGCCTCGACACCACCCGATCCGAACAATGCGCCTCCAGCTCCCTCGGCGAGAGATTTGACGATATTATCGTAGGCCGCTCATCAAGTATTCGGCTATTGACAATATCAAACAGAGCCGATTGTGTCGTTATTGTTGGAAACTCTGTCCCCAAATCATCTATTATCAAAAGTTCCGCCGTATAGAAAAAGTTTATTTGCTCGTTTGCGCGCTCATTATCTACGCGGTTAAAGCGAGCGTCTTCAACGGCCTTAAAAAGCTTTGTCGCCGGAAGGTAGAGAACCGTATGCCCCATATCGAGCACATCTTTTGCTATGCAGCTGCACAAGAAGGTCTTTCCAAGCCCTGCTTTCCCATGAAAAAACAAATTGCCGGGGTCTTCTTTAAAGTCCTCCACAAATTTCTTCGCATACTTATAAGTAACTTCCATCTTTTCCCTTGGCGAAACGCCTACACTCTCATCCTTTTCCGTCGAGTAGTAGTCAAAGCTGAAATTATCAAAGTTTTCCACCGAAATAGCTCGTCCAAGGTTAGACATCTTATAATACTTTGCAATCAGCTTTTGCTTAAAGCACGCGCACTTTTCGCCGTTTTCTAAAGAGCCGGTATCAAGGCATTTAGAGCATTTATGCACATTTTGCAAATAATTTTCACTAAATCCCGCATCTTTTAAAAGTTTAGCGCGTAGTTTCTGCTTTTGCTGATTTTCTCTGGCCATTTTTTTAACATCAGCCTCTTTGGCGCCTGATAAAATCGCTCTGCATAAACTAATTCCAACCCCCGACAACGAATCGTCTATGTCTTTAATCGCAGGGCTCTTTTCATAAACCTCCGCCATTCTTTTCGCGCTAAGCTGCGACGAGGTCGCTCGATCTCTATCATATTCGCGCATTATTTCGTTAATCATATTCGACCTGTTTATGATAGACGCCCCCTTTTAGCTTTACTTCAGTTTTTCTTTCAACCTCTCAAACTCAAGCCTGTCAATTTCATCATAATTCCTTACATGCTGCTCATAGTTTGTGAACCTGTTCTTGCGCGTCGGCATTTCCTTCTTTTGAGCTGCCTCGCTAGGGGCAGCCTTCTCCCTCGCAAGCTCTAGCGCCTTCACATCATCAAGCGTCTTAGCGCCTGCATTGTACCAACTCTCCAAAATCTTGTCCGCATAGCCAAACTGCGCCTTGCCAACGCTGATAACCGTCTTTGCACAGCTCTCCAAAATAAGCGGCAAAGGCATTTCCCATTCTTTGTACCACTTATCCATGAACTCCAGCTCTTTCGTTGCAGGGTTTCTCCCGGAAAGACCCATAGCGCTCATAATTTCTCTATAGTCCTTGTTGAAAATATTGACATAGCCCTGCGCTTCCTCAACAGTTTTTATATTATTCTCCGCCCAATCAATCGCTACGGCTTCTATGTATTTCATGCGCCTATGATTCTTCTCAGCGCAGTACTCCAACAGATATTTTATAAGTGGAACGGGAAGCATAAGCCAATCATAGAAACTATAAAGCGTGCTAAGCTCCGTATCCGACAAAGTTTTTCCAAGCGTATGTTCGCAAAACTCGAACAAATCATGAATCTCTGCATAGTCATTTTTATACATTTCAAGCTCAATCGGGTTATATTTCGGCTTCGAGCTTATCGTTATCTCTCTGGTAGCGTCAATTTTTGACACCTTCTTGTCGCGCGCCTTTTTCTTGGCAGCACCAAAGGAAATGTTTATGCCGCCGTCTACAGTTTGCGTATATTTAATAAGCCCTGCCTTGTCCCAAAACTTAAAAGCCTTGAGCACGTCCGACTCGAGCATAGAAAAACACTCGGCAATATGCGCCGTGTCCAAAACATCGGCGCGATTACGAAGCAAGTATATATAGATCAGCACAAACGACGGGTTCGCCGCCGGCATGAAATTATCAATGAAATCGTTTGAGATAAGCGTATAGTTCTCATCGTTTGCGACTTCTACCATTATCTCTGCCATAAAAATCACCTACTTAGCAAGTCTTCGCCCAACTTAAATATATCTCCTGCGCCCATAGTTATTATCATGTCGCCTTTTTTACAGTTCGCTCTCAAAAATTCTTCCGCGCCGCCAAAGCTGTCAAAATAATGGCACTCTGTGCCAAGCTCAGCTATCTTTTTCGCCAAATCTTTAGAGTGAATCTCGCCATCATCCGTTTCTCTGGCCGAATAAATATCCAACAAAACCACCACATCCGACTTAGAGAGTGCCTGGGCAAATCCGTCCAAAAAAGACTTCGTTCGGCTAAAAGTATGCGGTTGAAACGCCGTATAAATCTTTTCATGCTTGCATCCTTTTGCCGCCGATAATGTAGCATTTATCTCCGTCGGATGATGCGCATAATCGTCTATTATCTGCGCTCCGTCCAAAAAACCTTTCTCCTCAAAGCGACGCTTCGCACCGGAAAAGCTCGCAAAGCTCTTTTGCATAGCCGAAACCGGAACGCCCAAAGTATGACCAACCGCAAAAGCCGCAAGGCAATTCTCCACATTATGGATACCCGGCAGATTGAGCAAAATGCGCACAACAAACTCTCCTTTATGATGCACATCAAAGCCTGACTTGCCATCGTCGCCATGCTCAATATTTAGCGCGCTATAATCGCCGCCTTTGCCATAGGTTATCACGCCGCATTTAAGCGTTGATGTAAAGTCTTCCAGTTCATGAACCGCAGTGTTAATCACCAAAAAACCGTCCGCCGAAATGTTTCGCGCGAACTTTTTAAAAGAGTTTCTAAGCTGTTCTTCGCTCTTAAAATAGTCCGTATGGTCATTATCAATGTTCAAAATGACGCCGATGTATGGATAAAACTTGGAAAAGCTATCGAAATACTCACAAGCCTCCGCCACAAAATATTGCGATTTGCCTATGCGAAAATTAGAGTTAATGCTGCCCAAAATACCGCCTACATTAAGTGTCGGGTCGTAATTAGCCTCCAGCAACAGCTCTGAAATCAGAGATGTTGTGGTAGTTTTGCCATGCGTTCCTGAAACGCCCACCGCGCGCGCGTAATCGTCCATAATTATACCCAAGAGCTCGGCACGGTCAATAACTTTTATGCCGTATTCGCGCGCCTGCAAGAGCTCCGGATTATCATCAGAAAGAGCCGCCGTATAAATCACAAGCTGACAGTCAATAGGCACATTTCTTGCATCATGACCGATACTAACCAAGATACCTTCGCTCTCCAAATGGCAAGTGAGCGAGCTCTCGCTAATATCCGAGCCGCTAACCGTTATCCCTTTGGAGCGTAATGTTTGCGCAAGTCCGCTCATGCTTATGCCACCAATGCCTATAAAATGGGCTTTTTTTATGTCGTTAAGGCTGATTTTGTTCATATTTTCGCTTCCAATCCATACAAAAATTACTGCTGCACTCTATTTTATACCATATTATTGACATTTGTGCTAGTAAATTTTACGGTTTTAGTAAAATAATTTTACGGTTTTAGTAAAATAATTTTACGGTTTTAGTAAAATAATTTTCAATGTCGCAAAAACCTCACGAAGTCGTATGGGTTCGTGAGGTTTGTATTATTAATATATATGCGCTGATTACTGCGGCGGTTGTTCCCTCGCCGCGTCAATGCGCTTTTTGTATACATACGAAATCGCAACCATGACCATGAAAAACACTGCCGCCACAGTGATGGCATAGATGTTTTGCACGGCGAGAAGTATCGCCAGCGTGCCGCAAATTGCCGACACTGCATAGAGAATCAAAACCGTCTGCTTCTGGCTAAAGCCGCGGTCAATAAGCCTATGATGAAGGTGCCCGCGATCCGCGCCCATTATCGGCTTTCCTGCAATAGCTCTGCGAATCATTGCAAACGCCGTATCCATTATAGGAAGTGCTATGCATAAAACTGCGATCAAAACTGCCAACAGCGCGTATGATTTAAATACGCCGAGTATCGAGCTAACCGCAAGTACATATCCCAAGAAAGTCGAGCCTGTATCTCCCATAATAATCTCTGCCGGATTAAAGTTGCGCGGTAAAAAGCCCAAACAACTGCCTGCCAAAGCCGCCATCAATGCGACTGCCAAAGGCGAGCCCGTCAATATACAAAGTATCATAATAGTCGCTGCGCAAATGCTTGAAACACCTGCCGCAAGCCCGTCCACGCCGTCTATAATATTAACCGCGTTTGTCACGCCGATTATCCAAACTATCGTAAACGGTATCGAAATCGCGTCCAAATACGCGGGAATTGGCCAATGTACAACGTCAATCGTCGTCCCTGTTGCAACTACTATTACTGCCGCCAATATTTGCACGCCGAACTTCAGCTTCGCGCCCAAATTATACACATCATCAACCATGCCGAGCAAAACTATTATCAGCGCGCCGCCGATAAAGCCTAAAAACTGCATGGTAAGAATTTCTTCCTTAAACGGAGCCAAGATAGCCATGGTCAAAACAAACCCAAGCACAATCGCAAGCCCACCCATGCGCGGAATCGGCTCTTTGTGCAGGCCGCGCTTTTTTGGGTAATCAATCGCGCCGAATTTATACGACATCCGTTTGGCAAACGGCGTCGTCAAAAGGCATATGCTAAATGCGCACGCGAACGCCGCGATATAGAGAAGCCAATTATGTTGATAGACAAAAAGTTCCATCTTAGACACTCCTCAATTCATTGTAGGTGTGAATTATTCCGTTCCAAACAATCTATCGCCCGCATCGCCAAGACCCGGCACTATGTAGCCATGCTCGTTCAAATGCGAATCATGCGCCGCTGAATATATATCAATTCCCGGATGCATATCCTGCACACGCTTAACGCCCTCCGGGCAAGTAACCACGCACAAAAGCTTGATGTTTTTAACAGGCACACCTCTGTTGATAAGCACATCAAGCGCAGCAACCGCAGAACCACCCGTCGCAAGCATCGGGTCAACCACAAAGACCTCGCGCTCGATTATATCGCTTGGCAGCTTGCAATAATACTCAACGGGCATCAAAGTCTGCGGGTCACGATAAAGACCAATATGTCCGACTTTCGCGGTTGGCATCAGCTTTATCATGCCATCAGTCATGCCTATGCCTGTCCTCAAAATCGGTATAATAGCAAATTTCTTATCCGCAATAACCTTGCAAATGGTTGTACAAACCGGTGTTACAATTTCCACGTCCTTGAGCGGAATATGCCTCGTCGCTTCATAACAAATCATTGTTGCAATCTCGCCAACCAGCTCGCGAAACTCCTTATTGCAAGTTTCAACGCTCCTTAGCATGGATACCTTGTCCATCGCCAAGGGGTGGTCTATTATGTGTAGCTTGCCCATGTTGTAAGTCCTCCTATATTTTTTTCCTGCTTCTATCTTCAGCAATTTTTCCAATCAACCTATCCAAGTGCGCAGCGCAAGCCTCATAAATCTCCAAGCTAGCGCCAAAAGGGTCGGGTATATCCGAATCGCCGCCAGCATACTCAGAAAGCATATAAATCTTCCCGGAATTTGGATAAATTTGCTCAGCATAAGCTGCATGAGCGCGGCTCATACAAAGTACAATTGACGCGCGTTCAATATCATCTTTACTAAGCCGCCTCGATTCAAAACCCGGAAGCTCCAAGCCCATATTGCGCAAGGCTTCTTTTGAGTTTGCATTCAAACTATCGCCATCAAACGCCGCTATTCCGCGACTTATCGAGTCGCACCCCGTGCCGTATTTTCTCCAAATAGCTTCAGCCATTGGCGATCTGCAAGTATTACCCGTGCAAACGAACAGAACCGCGTCTAAGTCTATTATATCGCCTCCGGCCGCTTTTTTCAACCTATTAATCATAGCGCGACCAACGCCCGTTGCTTCGGGCGCGTGGACAAACGCATGTGAAACTCCATCATAATCGAGCTGTCTAAGCACGCCGAACAAGTTCTCCGGGCTCAGTTCATATCTCTTCAGCCCTGCCTTGCTTTCATACATTAGCAAACTTGCGTTTTCCGCGACAACAGCACATTTCTCATCCGACTCTTCTATCTTTTTCAAAATAAACTGAGCCGCGCGAATGTCGCGCTTAGCGCTCACAAGCGTAATTTTCGCATTCGGCTTATAGTGCGTGTATTTCATTCCCGGCGCTTTCGGCGAATCATTTGTAGCAACAGCTAAATCATAGCCAATTGCAACCGTTCCTAAAACATCTTCAAGCATTTCCAAAGTAATCGCGCCGGGCCTAAGTAATGTCGGCGTTTGTGCGGTTAAATCAAGAATGGTTGACTCAAGCCCGACCGTCGTAAATCCGCCATCCAAAATCATGTCGATCTTGCCATCTAAATCAACTTTCACATGCTCCGCACTAATCGGGCTGGGACGCCCCGAAACATTCGCTGAAGGCGCTGCAATCGGCACGCCTGAAGCTCGTATCAACTCAAGCGCCGCCTGATTGTCAGGCATCCTAATAGCAACAGTGGAAAGCCCGCCGCTCACAATATCCGGCACGCCGCTCGCCTTCTTAAAAATCAAGGCCAAAGCACCCGGCCAGAATCTTTTGACAAGCTCCATAGCGCTTTCGCTAAGTTTGGGCTCAGCCACAAGCCCTTCAAGCATATCAAGATCCGCAATATGCACAATCAGCGGATTGTCCGCCGGTCGGCCTTTGGCTTCAAAGATTTTATGCACGGCATTGTCGCAAAGCGCGTTTGCACCAAGCCCATAAACAGTTTCAGTCGGAAACACGACTAAGCCGCCGGCTATGATTATCTCAGCCGCCTCTTTTACCGCTTCTTGGTCACTTGCTAGTCTAAGCTTAGTCATCAAGCCCACAACATTTCTTATGTTTTTTACCACTCGCGCATGGACAAGGGTCATTTCTTCCTACTTTTTTGTCTTTTACAACCGTGCCTGATCGCTGCTGTTCTTTCATTAGCTCTTTTTGACGCTCAGGTTTGATTATGTCGCTCCACACAGGTAGGAGATATAGATGTTTAGCCTTATATTCCACCATTTTTCTATACAAGTTCTCAAACTCGAAGGACACATCAACCGCTGAGTCAGCATCCATGCTCGTAGCATCAAGCTCACTGTTAAGCGCATCGGCAATGCCGTCGAAAAAGCCTACTGCTTCAAACGTTTGCAAGTTGTGTTCTTTAGCAAAATCAGCTACGGTCGTCTTAATCGTGTTCGTCTTTGTCGCAAGCATTGATTCGTAAATCTTTTGCTCTCTCGGCGCATACGCTTTCCAATACTTCTGCGCAGGAAGGCCGTCAGTTCCACGCGATGCCTGAATCCACTCTTCATATAAACTACTCATCTGTTATCCTCCATATTAGGCGAGCTTTATTAACCTGCTTTCGGTGTATGTGCGAGTAAATTTTTCCTCAGGCGAGGAAACGCACGCGTCGCGTGGTGGAAAATTTAGCGCACAGATGCCGAAATGAGGTTAATAGAGTTTGCCATTAATCAAGCCCCAACCGACCGATTACCACAACTATATCATAGCGTGAATCAAGCCCGGGGTCATGTATTATTGTGCTGTTATTAATAATGCCTGTGATATCGCCGCCCATACCTCTTGTGCTTACAAAAATCCGCGTATTATCGGTTCTCATGCCTGTATAGTCACCAATCGCCAAGACCGAAAGCCCGTTAAGCTCTAGAAGCTCCTGCGCGCTCCTCGCAAGACCCGACACACCAGCGCCGTTAAGTACTTGAATGCGCAAACCCTCACTCGTTTGCGGCACGACCTCAACAAGACCCAAAAGCAAATCGTCAACCATCTCACGAACGCCTGCCTCGTCAAGCATAACATAACTTATCCCATTTATCATCTGCAAATGCGAATGCGGCAGCGTGTGAATGCTGATATTGTCCGCATCAAACGCGTGAATATGACGCACATAGCGCGGAATATCGCCGATGGAAAAGTTCGTATCAACATATCTAAACGCTGCGGTCAAAAACGCGGGAATATTGCTCATAATTGTTTCAACATCCATAGCTTGCGCGACAAATGCACGCAAAAACTCTTGCTGGTTGCGCATACGTACAAAATCCGCCGCCGGAAAGTTTCTATATCTCACAAACCCAAGCGCGTTATGTCCATTAAGCCGCTGGAGGCCCGGTTGAATGTCAATAACCAGGTCTTGGCACGGGTCGCGGTAAAACATACGAACCGGCACATCAAAATACACGCCGCCAATTTCGTCAACCAAGAACTCAAACGCATCCAAGCTCACGCGTATATAATAGTCAATCTCAATGCCCAAAAGCTCTTCAACCTGCGCTTTTAAGACAAGCGGAGCCATAACAGGGTCAACCAAAAATGCGTAATGATGAACCTCGTTAAGCTTCATAACGCGGTTTGAGGGAACCCAGCCACCTTTATCGCGAATCAAATCCGCCTGCTCTTGCGGCATAATCACATACGAATCTCTCGGAAGGCTTATAACCGTAACCTCGCGTGTTTCAGGATCAAAGCCGGCAAGCATCATTGTATCAGTGCGCGTATCATCCACCCCCATAATGAGTGCGAACGACCTGCTCTCAGGCTCTCTGCGCGGCATGCTAAAAACCGCCTGCAAAGGGCTGAAGTGGCGAGGCGCAGTTGAGCCAATCGCGCGATTATGCTCATCAAAAACCGCATCATTATACATATCACCTGCAAGTATAGTAAATCCCGCCGCCGCAATTGCAAAAACACCTAAAAAAACGCCAAGCGTCGTAAGCAACGTGCTTACGAACAGGCGAGCTTTGGACTTGGGCTTCTTCCTTTTTTCACGTTTGGAATTTCTCATGATTGTTCCACACCTCGAAATTACTCGTTTGATAGATTGTAGCATGGTTTGCACCTTTGGCTTGACTTTTTAAAAAGAAAACCACTTTTTAAAAAGGTCGCGCTGTACCCGTAGGATGAAACGCTCCGCGTTTCCCATTATGTAACCATAATACCATACCGACAAAAAATAGGGAAGAATTAACAAGAATATGTAAAAAAATCGTAAGATACGACTTTTTCGCTTCGCATATGTTCAAAACTTTTTTCATATAATCATTATACCGATACATTTAAGGAGGCAATAATGGAACAATTTGAGCTTTACAAAGACATAGCAACACGCACCGGCGGCGATATTTACATAGGGGTTGTAGGGCCGGTAAGAACAGGGAAATCAACGTTTATCAAGCGTTTCATGGACGAGATGGTTATCCCCAACATAGAAAATGACTACCAAAGGGAACGCGCCAAAGATGAGCTGCCGCAAAGTGCTACAGGAACGGCAGTTATGACGACGGAGCCTAAATTCGTTCCGAATGAAGCGGTACATATTGAGCTTGAAAACAATGCATCCTTTAGGGTAAGAATGATTGACTGCGTAGGTTATATGGTGCCGGGCGCGACCGGACATATGGACGGCGACGAGGCGCGCATGATAAGCACGCCTTGGAATGATGAGAAAATGCCGTTTGAAGAGGCCGCTGAAATTGGCACGCGCAAAGTAATCAACGAACATTCAACAATCGGCGTTGTCATAGCGACTGACGGCTCCGTAACCGACATCCCACGCGAAAACTACATAGAGGCCGAGGAACGCGTAATCTCCGAGCTCAAAGCAATCGGTAAGCCATTTGTCATGATTCTAAACTCGCTGCGCCCATATTCGCCGGAAACTGTTGAACTTGCAGAGCATCTATCAGCGCGCCATGGCGTCCCTGTCGTCCCACTAAACTGCGCCCAACTTAAACTTGAAGACATTAACTCGCTCATGGAGCGAATTTTGTTCGAGTTCCCAATCAAAGAGCTGCGCGTTCATCTGCCGAGATGGATTGAAACCCTAGACATGGAGCATTGGCTAAAAGCCCACATGATAGACCATGTTAAAAATGCAATGGCGCCTATCACAAAGTTCCGCGAACTGCGCGAAAACTCACTTGCCTCCGAGCATAGCGAGTTCATCAAAAAAGCGTTCGTCGAGCGAATTTTAATGGGCGAAGGCTCCGCCGATATCGAAATTTCAGTTGACCCCGGACTATTTTACATTGTCCTCTCCGAAACAATCGGCATGAAAATCGAGAGCGACCACGAGCTAATCTCGACAATCAAAATTCTATCCGAAGCCAAGCGCGAATACGATAAAGTAAAATACGCGCTCGAAGAAGTCAAGCAAAAAGGCTACGGAATCGTCACGCCCGCACTTGAAGAAATGCGCATAGAAGAGCCGAAAGTCGTTAAGCACGGTTCAAAATACGGCGTGAAAATCAAAGCAAGCGCGCCAAGTATTCATTTAATCCGCGCTGATATCGAAACCGAAATTAGCCCAATAGTCGGCAGCGAAGAGCAGAGCCTCGACCTTATCGAGTTCATCTCATCCAGCATGGCGAACGACCCAGGCGCAGTTTGGGAGATGAATATGTTTGGCAGAAACATGTACGACCTAGTAAAAGACGGTCTCCAAACTAAGCTTTTCAACGTACCTGAAGATGCAAGAATGAAGTTCCAAGACACCTTGCAGCGAATCATTAACGAGGGTAAAGGCGGCTTGATTTGTATCATTTTTTAGAAACGTTAAAAACCGCGGAAAAGAAGGTGAAAAATCGGGGTTTTTAACGAGTTATGCAGAGAACATGGGAGCATATTATAGGTATGTCAGCCCGGAGTTTTGGTGGGTTGAGTATCGGGTTATGGTGTTGTAAACATAGTAAAAAAGGCAAGCCTGTTCGAATGAGCGGCTTGCTTTTTATTGTCTACAGTTTTCGCACAAATAGCTTGTGCCATTGTCGAAACTATAATATAATTACATATAGCATGTATACATTTTCGACAACATAATTAGATATACAAAGGAGGATGTCACCACATTGGTCACGTTTATAATCGGCAACGGTTTTGACCTTCGGGTAGGTTTAAATACGAGATATACGGATTTTTACAAAGTCTACACTCAGCCTAACAATAACGACCCTAAAATAATTAAACGTTTTAAAGAGGAAATTCTTAAAGATGACTTTAAGAACTGGGCAGACTTTGAGCTTAAAATGGGCGAGTACAGTAATCAATTTATTGGCAACTCTTCTGCCAACGATTTTCTCATTTGTTTTGATGACTTTGTTACTTCATTTCGTACGTATCTCGAAGATGAAACTGAAAATATTGACTGGTCTGCCGTAGATGACGTACAAGGAAGCGAGTTTAAGACATCCATTACTCACTTTTTTGATTACATGAAGCGTGCAGAAAAAAACGAAGTTTTAAACGATATACCCATTATTAGAACGAGTGTGAATTTTTTACAATTTAATTATACAGATACATTTGATAAAATGCTTGCACACAGCGGGCTAAAGACATACTTAGCAAAATATTCTCACCACGCGAATCGCTTAATTCTTTCTGTCGGCAAAAACCTTCACGTGCATGGCGACTTAAAAAATGGACACATAACAATGGGCGTTGATTCCGCGCAACAAATTTCAAATACAATCGTTCGTAACGATTCTGAGGTAACCCGAATTTTTATTAAACCTAATTTTTTGGAAAATTTACAAGCGCGAGACCGCCGCAATACCATTGCACGAAATAATGCTATCCAGCTAATAAAACAGAGCAGTATAATCTGCGCCTACGGCGCATCAATAGGTGATACCGATAAGTTTTGGTGGAAACAAGTAGGTGAATGGCTCACAAAAGGGCAGCGAAGGTTTATTATTTTCAACACTGCCGGCGCAACTGATGACCGTTATAGCCCTTTAGCCTTTTCGAATAATGAAGTTAGGGCAGAAGCTCGCAAGCATGAAATCGAAAGTCGGTTTTTAAGACTTGCCGAGCTGGGTGAAGATTGGCCTCAAAATAATCCCGGCAAGTTTTTCGTCGAACTTGATACAAATATGTTCGATTTCGAGCTGCCGCGAAAGAAAGAGGCTTCCGTTTCTATCTCTGCAAACTAGTCTTATATAGCAAAACATATTCCCTCACAAAAAACCGAACCCCAAAAGGTTCGGTTTTTCCATTTTCCTGCGGACGACAGGAGTTGAACCTGCACGATATTGCTATCACCGGCACCTGAAGCCGGCGCGTCTGCCATTCCGCCACGTCCGCGAAATAGTTACCGGAAGCTAAAGACATCTAGCCTAACTTCATGCAACTATAATTTTGAGCAAGTATAATTGTAGCGCAGTCATTGTGTTGTGTCAATATCAAAGGCTCTAATAAACCCCAAGCCCCTTAGCCACATTAACGATAAAGTCCTGCGCGTTTGTAACCATGCTAATCGCGCTCAAACTACCCCTGTCCGAGAGCTTATTAACCGCGAACTCCGAAATATCTATGGAGTAAATATAAAGTGGGCGAACTTCTCCGTCTATTACTCTAAACGATGGGGTCATATTACCCGTAGCTATTGTGTGAAGCTGCGTTGCGAGACATATTATAGTAGTCGCCGGACGGATCAGCTTGCGCATAGCGTCTTGCCCGGCATAAGCGTCGCCAATAACGCCGGGAAGCGGCCCATCGTCACGGATTGAGCCTGTCATTACATAAGGCACGTTTTGCTTTTCGCACGCGTACATTATGCCGTCGTTAATATTATGTTCGTCGATAAACTTAGCAATTGATCCGCTGCGCCTTGCCAAGTTCAGTACGTCAATATGATTGTAGTGACCATTGTGCTGCGACTTTTGTGTATAGATGTCTTGCCCTAAGGCCGTTCGTAAAAAGCCCGCCTCCAAATCATGCGTCGCCAAAGCGTTGCCCGCTAAAAGACCCTGCATGTATCCCGCTTCTATGATAGATTGCATAGCTCGGCGCGAATCATGGTCAAACGCAAACGCAGGCCCCATCGTCCATACGATATTCCCATGCTCTTTCTCGTGCTTCAAAAGTTCATAGAGATTATCATAGTCCTTCGAGTACGCCGTCTCGCGAGAGCGCCCTCCACGGAATGCAAATTGTTCCTGTTCGCCTTTTTCTTCATCAAAGCCCGTCGCGTGTAAGTAAACGCCTTCTTCACCGCGCTCTGTTCTGCCTAAAAATATTTTATCACCCTTTTTCACAGAGCGCATTTCAACCGCGTCAAGCTTACCGCTATCTCTTAGCACAACAACGCAATCCATGCGGCTCTCCTCAGCGAGCTTCCATTCGCCGTTTACCTTAAAGTACTCGGGGAATATGGACGTCGCGTGATAATCGTCCGGCACAACGCCGTCTTGCTCGCATATCGCCACCTTACAATCCGGTGCATTTTTAAGTTTAGGCTCGTCAAAGTCAGGGTGACGATATTTAGGTAGTTTAAAAGACATTTGCCTTCCTCCTTACAATACGCAATATTCGTCCATATAGGCGTTTATGCGTGCTTTCATTTTATCATCGACAACTACATTGCCGCCTATTTCTTTGCCATAAAGAAGCTCTAAAATGTCCACGATGGACACAATAGAAAACACCTCTATGCCAAACTCTTCTTTAACCTCTTGCGATGCCGTTTTGCCGCCCGTTCCTTTTTCTTTTCTATCCACCGAGATTATCATATTGTTAATAGAAACATCGCCGTATGATTTCAAAATCGGCACGGATTCACGAACGCTTGTGCCTGCGGTTATAACGTCTTCGATTATCAATACTTTTTCATTATCTTTTGGAGCATGTCCAATTACCGTTCCGCCTTCGCCGTGGTCTTTAGCCTCTTTACGATTAAACGCGTATGGAATGTCTACGCCGTGCTTATTATGCAAAGCGATGGCCGTAGCGACCGCTAGAGGTATGCCTTTATAAGCAGGCCCATAGAGAAAATCAAGCTCCATATCAGTTCCACCAAAGTGCGCAACAATCGCATCCGCATAGAACTCGCCAAGCTTCGCCGCTTGCGCGCCACTCTTATAGTTACCCGTGTTTACGAAATACGGCGTCTTTCTGCCGCTTTTTGTCGTGAAGTCCCCGAATTTAAGCACTCCACACTCCAGCATAAACAGGATAAAATCTTGTTTGTAGTTCCCCATTATATTTCCTCCTTAGCTCTTCTTTGCTTTTTTAAGCTCTTTCATCTCTTCTTTACTCTTCATGCCATGCATAGCCGATATATATATGCCTGCAATTTCAACCTTAACATTTTTCTTAACCGGGAGAGCATTATAAACATTCTTTTCGCAAATAAGCGTCACAATTTGCGGCCCTACTTTTGCTTTCACAAAATACATCTTCAAAATCTTTGAATGCATCGGCATTTGATCCATCGCCGCCTTTGGGAGCATTCCCTCTTTAAGTCTGCCGCTGGATTTGTCAATCACAAAAATGGTCGCCGTCTGCCCATGTCTCTCAATCATTGCTTGGTTTTCGTCAATCTTCTTATAACTCCATTTGTTCAGCAAATACAGCGCCAGCGCAACCGCACCGACCACTAATGCTACAATCAGTATAATGTCCAAAAATCCCATATCGCCCAAAATAAAACCCCCTATTTCTTATCTCAATAATTGTCCGAAAACAAGTATATCATCTATATCATTTTTTATCAACTACACAGGAAAATTTCCATGCTTCTTAGCTGGATTTGTTACCCTCTTCGTCGCAAGCATATTAAGTGCGTTTGCCACAACCTTCCTTGTGTCTGCCGGCTCGATTACATCGTCCACATAACCGCGCGCTGCTGCTTGATAAGGGGTTGCAAACTGCTCTGTGTAGTCTTTAATCTTCTCTGCGCGCGTCGCTTGAGGATTAGCCGAGCTTTCAATCTCTCGTCGGAAGATAATATTAGCCGCGCCGTCAGGACCCATGACTGCAATCTCAGCACTAGGCCATGCAAAAACGCTATCCGCTCCGAGATGCTTTGAGCACATAGCAAGATACGCACCCCCATACGCCTTGCGAACAATCACGGTGATTTTAGGCACTGTAGCCTCAGAGTACGCATAAAGCATTTTCGCGCCGTGGCGAATTATGCCACCAAACTCCTGCTGCGTTCCCGGCAAAAAGCCCGGCACATCGACAAAAGTAACCAGCGGTATGTTAAAACTATCGCAAAACGAGATAAATCTCGAGCTTTTATCGGAAGTGTTTATGTCCAAACAACCAGCCATGGACTTCGGCTGACTTGCAAGTATGCCTACAGTTTGCCCGTTAATTCGCGCAAAGCCAATGACAAAATTCGTAGCATAAAGCGGCTGAACCTCAAAAAAGTCCGCATCATCGACGACCTCACGGATGACGTTTTTAATGTCATAAGCCTTCGTTGGGCTATCAGGAATGATTGCGTTAAGTGCCGCGCAAACACGGTTTACAGGGTCGTTTGTCGGCTTTTTCGGCGCGCAGTCCAAGTTGTTTGACGGCAAAAAGCTCACGAGCTTCCTAATCATCTGGATAGTTTCATGCTCATTTGCGCCCATAAAATGCGCAACGCCTGAAACGGAGCTATGTGTTTTTGCGCCTCCCAAGGCTTCGGAGGTAACTTCTTCGCCGGTGACGGCTTTAATAACCTGAGGACCTGTGATGAACATATTTGATGTTTTATCCACCATAAAAATAAAATCGGTCAGGCCCGGCGAGTAAACTGCCCCTCCCGCGCAAGGTCCCATAATAACAGAAATTTGCGGAACAACGCCGCTCGCCATTGTGTTTCTAAAGAAGATATCACCATAGCCCGAAAGCGCGTCAACCGCTTCCTGGATACGCGCGCCGCCCGAATCGTTTATCCCAATAATAGGCGCGCCAACTTTTGTCGCCAAGTCAAGCACTTTGCATATTTTTTTCGCGTGCATCTCGCCCAGCGAGCCGCCCATAACGGTAAAATCCTGCGCGTATACAAAAACTTGACGCCCGTCAATTAATCCATGCCCTGTGACAACTCCTTCGCCCGGCGTTTCCATATCTAGCATGTCAAAATTGGTGCAACGATGCGTCACAAACGTATCAAGCTCTACAAACGTTGCCGGGTCAAGGAGCGCGTCTAAACGCTCTCTGGCGGTCATTTTGCCACTCTCATGCTGCTTAGCAATACGATCCTTGCCGCCGCCTTCTTTAATTTTTTGTTTTTTGTCGTGCAACTGCTGTAGTTTGTCCAAAATAATTCCTCCTGTTGAAAGCCTGCAAGTCGAGAACGAGTCCCTCCCCACAAAAGAACTTTCGACATATTTGCTATCAATTGCCTCTTTAATTATTGTAGTATAGTCGCCTATGCTTGTCAATTAAAGAGTATTGCTTCATCAACTAAACATTAGACTAATATTGTCGCGACATTTTGCTTCCGACCTAAGGAAGTGCCGCGCAATAATACCCTATGTGGTATAAACAATCAGCACTGACGAAGATATGGAGCAGAATGACCGGCAAGCACTGGTCTGCCGCGGCTTTTGGCGGCGTAGACATTATCTAATGTTTAGCTGGCGAAGCAATGTGTAACAACAATCTACCCTACGGCGTTTCCACATATCCGCCCCTAAGCTCGCGCAAAACATCTTCATCAATACGAAAATCCTGCCCCGGCGCATTCACTTGTATCGGCGCGTACGTTGCCGTAGGTGTCGCTTCCGGCGCATTAGGCTCGTATTCATCCTCGCGCTCACCAATCGCCTGACGAATCATGACACCCAAATTCCTTGCATCTTCAGGTATATCAGCCGCCGCTGTTATCGTTTGATAGAAATACTCTCTTATCGACACCGTCGCGGGCACATCAATTATCCTAATAATAAGCACCGCCGAAAGTATTATGCCGCTAATTATACATTGGGTAATAAAAGTTTCAAGATAGCTGCCCTCGCTCTGATACTCACGCCTATATCGGCGTTGCCTTACATTTTGTATCCTCTTTTTATATATATTTGTCTTCATAATTTCCCTCCTCGGTGTGCGCAAAATTACGGCGTTTTCTTTGGACGCTTTTCAATTTATATGACTATATGCACAAGCTCTGTTTAGTATTCCTTTCGTTTTTGTATGCATTTTCACTACGCGCATTTTGTCACATATTGCTCGATTTTTGTTCTTTTTATCAGCTTTACTTTTTGTGTTGTTTGGTGTATAATTTATTCATCATCTGGCGAAAAATGACATAAAAGGCTTTATTTTTGCATAAACTGTTGTTCTTTGTAAGGGTTTGCTAAACTTTGTTGTTTGAATAGTGTTGTTTCCGATAAAAACTTGTATTATAATTGGAAAAAAATGGAAAACCTTCCATTGATTTCTTTAATTCAATACACAAATGACATTGAGGGGGACGGAAACAAGATGGAGAACAATAAAATCAAACTTTTGCTTGCAGATGACAACAAGGATTTTTGTGACATTATGCAAAACTATTTTGCATCTCAAAGCGATATCGAGGTAGTTGCAGTCGCACATGATGGTCTTTCAGCGTATGAAAAAATCACCCAGAAAAAACCGGACATAGCAATTATCGACGGCATAATGCCGGTGCTGGACGGGCTGGGCGTACTTGAGAGGCTAAACAAAAACGAAAATGCGGATGCGCCAATATGCGTGCTTCTTTCAGCCGTAGTGCAGGAAAAAATTACGCAACGCGCAATTGACTTAGGAGCGGACTATTATATCGCTAAGCCGTTCGATATGGAGCTCCTCGAAAAACGAATTAGGCAGCTGATGAGCAAGAAAAGCCCGGGCAAAGGTAATCTTATCGTTAAGCAGGGTGGGCTGAGCAATCCTTACAGCCTTGAAGCCAGAGTTACCAACATGCTGCACGAAATAGGAGTTCCAGCGCACATCCGTGGCTATCATTACATAAGAGAGGCTATAATGATGTCGGTAAATGATATCGAGGTGCTCAATTATATAACCAAAGAACTCTATCCGTCTATCGCAAAAAAATGTAACACCACACCGAGCCGCGTTGAGCGCGCAATAAGACATGCAATAGAAGTAGCTTGGAACCGCGGCAAGGTTGACGCCATCGACAATTTGTTCGGCTACACCGTAAGCACGCATAAAGGCAAGCCGACAAATTCAGAGTTTATCGCGCTGATTGCTGACAAGCTTCGATTGGAGCTAAAGGCGGAAGCGTAGGAAATACATAGCTTTCACGGGGGTCGCTCATCACGAGCGACCTTTTTTTGTCAAATCCTCCCGAATTATGTCAAACTTTTGCGATGATTTATGTCTAAATTGTCTATGGAAAAGTGTTATACTGTTGTAGGACGCACTTTTTTAAGAGAAAAAAGTCGAAATAACACTGGTGCATAACCTGCTTTCGTGAAATTTGTACTAAAGGTAGCGGAATGAGGTTGTGCGCCAGTGCCAAACAATAACGGGAGAGCATATATGAGAGAATTAATTCGCCAATGTAAGATAGAAGCAGAGAGTGCCGAAACTTTGGAACTGAAGTATTATTTGCTGAGCCAAGAATCGGAGAGTTTCTTTTCGTGCGAAGCTATGGAAGGGACACTTTACGGCGTTTCGGTAAGCGCGCGCGAGCCAAACGCGCCTGAGTATCGGGAAATGTCGGATAACGGTTTAACCTACATAAAAAGCGAGGCGCTGGACTTTATAAACGAAATCGCAGACGCCCACGTCACACCGGAGAGTTTTTTGTCTATTGTGGATGAATATGTTGGGAGCTTTTGATGCTGCGCTCATTTAAAGTTCTCGCCTCAAAAGCCTCCATGAACTTATATCAGTTTGTGTAGGCTTTTTTATTGAGTAATCGCAATCATTTTATGCTTTTGCAAAATATTTCCTGAAAACTTTGACTAACTGCCGTGAATAAGTTACAATTTAAGCAGAGATGTTACAACACATCGAAAGGGTGCAATAACTATGGATGGACTTAAAAAAAATGCAAAAGCTGCGCTGGATGCTCGAAACCTTTCCTACAGCCCTTATTCGGGCTTTCGCGTAGGGGCTGCGCTTGTATGCAAAGACGGTCAGGTCTATACCGGCGCAAATATAGAAAACGCGTCGTATTCGCCGACCAACTGCGCTGAGCGGACAGCTTTTTTCAGAGCTATTATGGACGGTCACCAAAGGGATTTTAGCGCGATATTTATCGCAGGCGGCGCAAATGAAGCACCTGATAATTTTTGCCCGCCATGCGGCGTTTGCAGACAGGTCATGCGCGAGTTTTGCAACCCTGACGAGTTCAGTATTTTCTTGGTTAAGTCAGAAGATGAAGTCCGCGAGTACAAACTCTGCGAACTTTTGCCGCTTAGCTTCGGTCCGGAGGATTTGTAGGATGGATAGTAATGATTTTGTGTTAAACTATTTTGATGATAAGGTCTTTGCCGCTAAGGTGCTTGAATCCATGCGCGCCGCGAGCGAAGAAATATTTGAGGGCGCGCACCCGGATGTGCCGAAAGAATTTTTGGGCCATCTTGAGTTGTTCAAGCTCATCGAGCAGCCGCTAAAGTTCAACCGCCGCGTGGTTTTAGCCATCGACGGCCGCTGTGGCTCGGGAAAAACTACGCTTGCAAATGTAATCGTAGGCGTTTATGGCGGCGATTTTATCTCGACAGACGATTTTTATCTGCCGTTTGAGTTTAGAACGCCGGAGCGGATGCAGATTCCGGGCGGGCATATCAATTACGAACGGTTCATCCGCCAAGTTATTGATCCGATAAAAGCGGGCCAGACTAAGCTTGAATATGAAAATTTCAACTGCTTCACAAACACCGCGACGCCTTTAGTCAAAGATATCAGCGCGAAAGTTATCGTAATCGAAGGCTCATATAGCTTGCATCCATGGATTCGCGAGCTTTATAATCTGAGCGCGTTTTTGGATATCCCTGACGCGCTTCAGCAGGATCGAATCCTACGCAGAAATGGCGCCGAGAAGCTTGAGCTGTTTAACAAAATGTGGATTCCTTTTGAAGATAGTTACCGCAAGGCTTATAGGATAGATGAGTATTGCAATTTAATAATAAGCAATAACGGAAAATAGCATAAGGATGTGTTTAAAATCATAAAACGTTTTTTCTCAACCCAAAATATGGTTCCAAAAGAGTTTGTTAAGGGCGAAATAACGCCGTCCAAAGAAGCTTATAAAACGACCGTTGACATGGCGACACCAGCTGTTGCTGAAATGGTTTCGATTACGCTGATCGGTATGATCGACATGGCAATGGTTGGCGCTATGGGCGCGTTTGCAGTTGCGGCAATTGGGCTTACCATGCAGCCACGCATGATTTTTATGGCTCTGTTTATCGCGCTTAATATTGGCGTCACGGCTATAGTTTCAAGGCAAAAAGGCGCAGGTAATCAGGACGAGGCAAAGTTATGTCTGCGAACAGGCATCCTTTTGAGCGGTATCCTATCCATTGTTGTCGCGATTGTTGCGTTCTTCACCGCAGGACCTTTTATGGTGCTTGCAGGAGCTGAGCCGGACACGCTTGGTTATGCAATTGAATACTTTAGGATATTTGCGATAAGCTTTTTGTTTACAGGGCTATCGACCACAATTTGTGCCGCCCAGCGCGGTATCGGCGATACAAGGGTCACGCTCATGGTAAACCTGCCTGCGAATATTGTTAAAATTATATTCAACTTCCTGCTAATCGGCGGCAACTTGGGTTTCCCGGCGATGGGCGTCGCCGGAGCCGGTTGGGCGACTGTTATCGCGGCTTTTGTGAGCTTTTTGCTTGCGGTTCATTCGCTTACTAAGAAAAAATCATATTTACATACCTCAATTAAGGATAGTTGGCAGCCGGATTTTAGCATGATGAAAAGAATCTTTAAAATCGGCGGCAACTCGGCGGTTGAGCAACTTGCGCTTCGTATTGGCTTCTTCTTATACGCGAGAATCGTTGCAGGGCTTGGCACAAATGCGTTTGCCGCGCACATGATAGGCATGCAATTAATGAGCCTCTCCTTCACTTTTGCGGACGGCATAGCAGCAGCAGCCACGAGCCTTGTTGGGCAGAACTTGGGCAAAAAACGCCCCGATTTATCCATGATGTACGGAAAAATTGGTCAGCGCTGCGCCTTTGTCGTGGCTCTGGTCTTGGGCACGACCTCGTTTTTGATACGCAACCATTTCCCGATGATATTCGCTGATGATGTTGAGGTTATTATGCTGGCAGCATCGGTTATAATAGTATTAGGCTTCTTGCAGCCGATTCAAACCAGCCAAATTGTTATGGCAGGCACTCTGCGAGGTGCCGGCGATACGCGCTATGTTGCGCAGACTATGCTTATTACCGTAACAGTTATGAGGCCGCTTGTGGCTTTTATATTTGTATATTTAATAGGCTGGGGGCTGCAAGGTGCGTGGATTTCAATTGTGTTTGACCAAATTTTGAGACTGTTTTTACTGACGCGGAGATTCTCGCGTGGGGGTTGGATGCAGATCCGGGTATAATCTCTGTGCCTCGCACCCTCTACTTTGAACAATCACACAAAGGAGGTTCTATGACAACATATGACACAAGCATAAAACCTGAAATATTCATTCTTGTAGGTCTCTCGCCTGATGGTCTTCCTGAACTTGCTGAACTGGTTAAAACAAGCGGCGCACAGGCTATTGATATGTTAGCCCAATCGCGCGAGCGACCTCACCCGGCAACTTATATCGGCAAAGGTAAAGTCGAGGAACTGTCCGATTTAATTTCTTTGCATAAAGCCACGGGCGTAGTCTGCGATGACGAGCTAACAAACGCGCAAATCCGCAATTTATCGGACAAGCTGGACGTAAAAGTCCTCGACCGAACCTTGATCATCTTAGACATTTTCGCAAACAACGCAAGAACCGCTGAAGCGCAAGCACAAGTCGAGCTTGCCCAGCAGAAATATAGACTCTCGCATTTAACAGGGCTTGGCAAAAGTCTCTCAAGGCTCGGCGGCGGCATAGGCACAAGAGGCCCCGGCGAGAAGAAGCTCGAGACCGACCGAAGGCATATCAGAAGCCGCATTGATGAGCTTAATTTGGTGCTGAAAGATATCGAAACGCATAGAAACGTGCAGCGCGCCGCGCGTAAGAAATCCGGCGTGTTTGTTGTAAGCCTTGTGGGCTATACAAATGCCGGTAAATCGACGCTTATGAACGCGCTGACCGAGGCCGATGTCTATGCCTCGAACAAGCTTTTTGCAACGCTTGACGTAACAACTCGCGCATTTTCCTTGCCGGGCGGCGCATCCGTTCGCTTGACCGATACAGTTGGCTTTATCGACAAACTGCCGCATCATTTGGTTAAGGCTTTCCGTGCGACATTATCAGAGCTTGAGTATTCGGATGTTTTGGTGCATGTGGTTGACGCGTCAAACCCTGAATGCGCTATGCAGATTGAGGTTGTAGGCTCAGTCCTTGGCGACTTGGGCGTCACCGGCAAGCCTATGCTGCTTGCGCTTAATAAATCAGACTTGGGGCAAGCGATACCAAAACCGAACGACCCGTTTAGTGAAAATTCCGTGCGCATCTCCGCCGTAACAGGCGACGGAATCCCTGAACTGCTCGCACAAATAGAAGAACTGCTAAACCGCGGTCGTAAGTACTTGAACGTTGTAATTCCGTATTCTGATGGCGCACTTTTGGATAAAATCCGCAATTCGTGTGAGATTAACGCAGAGGAATATTTGGCGGAAGGCACGCGGATTGAGTTTTGGGCAAATGAAGAGTTTGAGAATCGGGTGAAATGCTATATGGCTCAGTAAGGAGCTATCGTGCTCGCATGATACAACGCACTTGCTTTGGCGGCTAAACCCGCCACTACATAAAGCTACACATATAATCCACCAATAAGGAGGCAACATAATGTCAAACAACATAGCAAAAGAGTTATTCATCGATCAGAATAAAAACTGCGCAGAAGCCGTTTACATAGCCGCATGTGAGAAGTTCGCGCTTCCGCTTTCGGATGATGCGTTGAAGTTCGCCGGCGTATTCGGCGGCGGTATTGGCACGGAGCGTATTTGCGGCGCTGCGGTCGGCGCACTCGCAGCCATCTCCCTAAAATATAGCGATGGAAACGCAAGGACAAGCAATGAAATGAAAGACCGCTCTGTCGCGTTCATAAAAGAGTTCATGGAGTTGTATGACGGAAGTGATTTATGCAAGGATATAAAACCTGTCCACTTTAAAGAAGGCGTTCGCTGCCTTTCTGTTGTAGAAGCTACTTTGGATATACTTGAAAAACATATATAGGAGTCACGATGAAGATAAACGACAAAATACTAATGCAAGTAGAAAAACCCGCCCGCTACATAGGCGGCGAGCTTAATATGGTAAAAAAAGAGCCGGCGAGCGTAAAAATTCGTTTTGCTTACGCCTTTCCTGATGTGTATGAAATCGGGATGAGCCATTTAGGGTCACAGATTTTGTATCATTTGCTTAACTCGCGCGAGGATACGTACATGGAGCGTGCTTATGCGCCATGGTTCGATATGGAGCGGCTTATGCGCGAGAATAATATCCCACTTTCGACGCTGGAAACGCAGACGCCGCTTGCTTCATTTGATATGCTAGGCTTTACTTTGCAGCACGAAATGACGTATACGAACATCCTGAATATGCTGGACTTGGCGAACATACCAATCCATTCTAAAGACCGCGATTATACCCATCCACTCGTCATTGCCGGAGGTCCGAGCGCATATAACCCTGAGCCAATGGCTGATTTCATCGATTTTTTCTATATCGGCGAGGGCGAAGCCATGCTTAATAATGTCCTCGACAAATACGGCGAACTAAAGGCTGCGGGCGCGAACAGACATGCTATACTTGAAGAACTCGCGAAACTACAAGGAATTTATGTGCCACGCTTTTATGATGTGAGCTACAATGAAGACAACACAATTTCATCGTTTGCACCAAACAACCCGGCCGCTAAGCCGATTATCAAAAAGAACCTGCTTCCCTCGATGGAAGCCGCGCCTTTCCCTGACAAATTACTCGTGCCGCTGATTGAAACGGTTCATGATCGCGTAGCACTTGAGGTTTTCCGCGGATGCATGCGTGGGTGCCGCTTCTGCCAGGCGGGCTTTGTTTATCGACCGCTTAGAGAGAAGCCGCCTTGCGAGCTTGCCACGCAAGCCAAAGGACTTATCAAAGGCACAGGCTACGAAGAGGTTTCGTTGCTTTCACTTAGCACTGGTGATTATAGCGCATTTCGTGAGCTTTTGGGCGAGCTTATCGAGTATTGTGACGAGCATAATGTCAATATTTCTCTGCCATCGCTTAGAATAGATGCGTTTTCGCCCGAATTAATGGAGAAAGTGCAGAAAAATCGCAAATCGAGCCTAACTTTCGCGCCTGAAGCGGGAACACAAAGGCTTCGCGATGTAATAAACAAGCAAATTACTGAAGATGAGATATTCGAAGGGCTAAACCGCGCGTTTATCGGCGGCTGGAGCAGGGTAAAGCTATATTTCATGCTAGGCTTGCCGTCTGAGACCGAGGAAGACGTCGAAGGGATCGCGGCACTTTCTCATCAAATTTTGGAAAAATACTACGAACTGCCAAAAGAGCAGCGGCCAAAGCCGCCCAGCGTAAACATCTCAACTTCATGCTTTACGCCAAAGCCTTTCACGCCGTTCCAATGGGAAGCGCAAGATACTCAAGAGAGCTTTGCCGTCAAGCAGCGGCTCCTAAAGTCACGAATAACCGATAAAAAAATCAAATATAGCTACCACGACGCTGGCGGCAGCCTTCTTGAAGGAATTATTAGCCGCGGAGACCGGCGCGTGGCCGAGATTATATATGCGGCTTGGAAGCACGGCGCTACGTTCGACTCTTGGGCGGACAAGCTTAAACGAGACGCGTGGAATAAAGCTATCGCCGAGTTTTCGGACAAGTATTTTGATACCACGTTCTATACAACGAGAGCGCGCAGCTTTAACGAAATTCTACCTTGGGACCATATTGATATCGGGGTTAGTAAGGAATTTTTGATGCGTGAGAAGCGCAGGAGCACTGACGGTGTGACTACGCCTAATTGCCGGGAGGCTTGTGGCGGATGTGGTTTGGAGGGCGTTTGTTGTGTTTGGTAGGGAGGAAGCTACCCTGCAATGGTTTGTTTGATTTGTGGGCAATATATTCGCACTCGCAGGAACCAGCGGCTCTCAGCCACCTCCGGGCGTTGCCTGACAGATATCACACAACGGACGACCGCGAGGGTCGCCCCTACAATTGAATGACCAATCTACACGGCGACACGCTGTACACCCGTAAGGTAAGGGCTTGCCCCTACCGCACGTAATGCCGTTAAGGGGTTATCATCAGCAACAACCCTTCGAACACATTTCCACACCTGAACACCACCACAACCAAAACAAACATCACCCCAGAAAGGAAGTCACCATGCCCCAAACCCAAAAACAAAAATACCGCTTAAAATTCACTAAAACCGGAAACGTGCGCTTCATCGGTCATCTCGACCTAATGAGTTTGTTCAACATGGCTATCAAACGCGCCGACATCCCAATTGCCTATTCGGAAGGCTTTAACCCACATCAGTTGCTGAGTTTCGCGCTGCCTTTGAGCTTAGGCTATCATAGCAACGGTGAATATTTGGACCTCGCGCTCAGCGAGCCGCGCGACTGTAAGGAAATTGCCGATTCGCTTAACGCTGCCATGCCGGATGGGATAAATATAACAAAAGCAGCGCGCATGGCAACCGATGTGAAAAGCTCCGCAAGCATCATCTCCTCTTGCAGCTACAGTATTGTTTTCCCGAGCGAGCTGAAAATACCGATGTCCGCCGCAAATGATTTTATAGCACAAAAAGAGATAATTGTCAGCAAAAAGACTAAGAAAAATCTTGCAGATGTCGATATCGCACCGGATATACTTTCTTTTAACACAGAAAGCTCAGGTGGACACATCGAAAAAATACAAATGCGCATTAGCGCAGGACCGGAACGCTCCATACGCGCGGATTCGGTTGTCAAAGCACTATTTTCATACGCTAAAGTTGATTATCCCGAGCATGAACTGACCTATGTCCGCGAGGAAATGTATTCGGATACCAAGGGCGAGAAGTCGCTATTGACATAGGAGGCAAACAATGGACTACACTCAAATCGACCATCAAGCCTTCATCATGGCGCAAATATTTGGCTCACTGCTTATGGGCGCGTTAATCGGTGCGTTTCCGCTGACTTTGGGGTTCATTAAGAGGCAAAAATGGCTGGCAGTCGGCGGCTTTTTCGCGTGTTGGACAGGCTCTTTTTTGGCAGGATTTTTTTTGAGCCTCCCACTTTGTGCGCTATTTGTGTTTTTGATAATCCGGGCGCACAAAAAAGAAAACCGGGGAGACTAAAATGGCTGACTATGATATTGCGTCCGGACTAGGGTTCTTTTACCGGCTTTTCTTTTCTTACGCTTACGTAATGGTTATAATTTCAAGGATTGTTGAGTTTCTCATTACCTATTTTTTATTCCCATCATTGCCTCTAACCTTCGGAGCTGTCAAAAGTCAAAAGAAATTAGCCTTTATTGGCTTCTTTTCCTGCGCTGCCGTAGGTTCTTATAATCGGTCGCCCGTTCTTGGGACTGCCTCTAGCCGCGGTTTTTGTCATCATTATATTTCGACTCGGTGAAAAAGAACATAGTTCCAACAAGGAGACCACCAAATGAAACAAATCCAATTAGACTTAACCCCTTTCATAACAAAATGCGCGCTTGTCGAAAACAATCGCGTAACTGAGCTGATAATAAGCACCAACGCCTCAAGGTCCATTGTCGGCAACATCTACGCCGCGAAAGTTATGGACGTGGTGAGAGGCCGTTTCGCGTTCATCTCTATCGGCGAGCCGAAAAACGGCTTCTTGCAGCTGGACGATTATCGCCAAAGCGGCATTTCAAGCCTCTCAAACGGCAAGCGAATCCTCGTCCAAGTGCTCCGTGACGAAGTCGGCGACAAAGGGGCTATGTTAAGCTGTTCGCTCAGCTTTTCAGGGCGGCTTTTGGTGCTTACAAAAAGCCCCACTAACGATTCTCTCGTCGCCGTTTCCAACAAAATAACATCCAAAGCCACGCGCGAGCGGCTGAAAGGGCTTTGCGAGGGACTTTGCCCTGAAAATTTCGGCATTATCGTAAGAACTGAAGCCGAAAACGCGCCTGATAGCGAGATACAACGCGAAATCGACCGCCTCCACAAAGAGGCTCTTGAAATCCTTGAAAAAGCCAAAACCGCGCCTATGCCGACAAGGCTCTACGGCAGCGATAAAATATATGCTCGCGCGCTCAGGGATTTGCTTGATGCAAGAGCTACGCAAATCGTTGTGAACGACAAAGACGAGTTGCCTTACATCAAGGCGCTGGCAGCAGATTACGCCAATGTTAGCGATATATCATATTCGAGCGAGTTGCGCGATATAAACGTTGATATAACGCAAGCTCTGCGCCAAAAAGTATGGCTCAAAAGCGGCGCGTATCTTTTGATTGAGGAGAGCGATACATGCACCTTTATCGACGTGAACACGGGAAAGTATTCAGGCAAAAAAGACCCGGCAGCAATTGCCGCACTTGTAAATATCGAGGCCGCGAAAGAGATTGCCGCGCAGATTCGCCTGCGAAATATTAGCGGCGTTATAATCGTGGATTTTGTAGGGCGTCAATTAGATTCGGGTGAGCGTTCAAACGAGCTTGAGCAAAGTTTCAAAGCAGCTCTGCAAAATGACCGAACGCCTGCCGCTATAACCGATTGGAGCGAGCTAAATGTAGTTATGCTAACAAGAAAGTATAGTAGACTATCGCTTAAAAATACGCTGACAGATGCTTGCCCGATCTGCACGGGTTCGGGGCGCATATTAAGTGCCACCTTTTTCGCCGATAAGATATATAAAGAAATTATTAATATTTATTCAAACGGCTTTTGTGGTAAAATAAGAGTTGATGCTCATGAGGATATTGTGAAAATCTTGGAAAACGAGCCTAAAATGGTGGAACTTGCGGAAGTCAAATCCGCGAGGGATGCAAAAATTGGGTTTTATGAAATACGTAGCAAATAGGCATTGCCCAAGGTGTCGCGCGCATAAAATATAGTCAATTGACTATTTAAAGGAGACTTCCCCTATGGTGCGCGTATACGATTTGAAACAAAAGGAAGTAATAAACATCTCCGACGGCTGCCGACTTGGCTTTGTCGCTGATATCGAGTTCGATCTGAAAACCGGCAAAATTGAAGCAATAATTATCCCGGGCTCAGGCAAAATGTTCGGCATATTCGGTCACGAGCAAGAGATTCGCATAAAATGGAGCGATATCGACCAAATCGGTGAAGATTTGATTATAGTTGATGCTGATCCGGATAAGATTTTTATTGAGCTTTAATCATTAAATATACATCGGAGGAAATTAAAGTGAAGTGCCCACATTGCGGCTATATAGATTCTAAAGTATTGGATTCAAGGCAGATGGATGAAGGCTCGGCCACGCGCAGGCGCAGGCTCTGCGAGTCATGCGACGGACGCTTTACTACATACGAGCGCATAGATACGATTGCATATTCCGTTATTAAAAAAAGCGGCGAGCGCGAGCCGTTCGATCGAACCAAGCTCATAAACAATATCATGAAAAGCTGTCACAA
>Ga0123355_10000323_pt1 | contig 61635 bp, 51 predicted proteins | sample TergutEmb28metaG_3_FD_89872 | JGI IMG/M metagenome (GOLD analysis project Ga0123355, IMG submission 89872) | Embiratermes neotenicus P1 segment gut microbial communities from Petit-Saut dam, French Guiana - Emb289 P1 | ecosystem: Host-associated > Arthropoda: Insects > Digestive system > Gut ...
GAAATCTTCTGAAAACTCCCGTCGTTTTCTACGCTGTGTCATACGATACTTCCTTTCTTAGACAGTTACTAGTCTACTTCTTAACTCCTTATCTTTTCTGTCTAGGAAAGTGTAGCCACTCCAAGACAAAGCAGTCCTGGAGAAAGGAGCGATGAAGCAAGAATAGCTAAACTTTCAATAAGCCTTGTTACTTCAAAATGTTCAAGCAGAGATACAAGTCCTACTCCCACAGTGTTAAATAACAATGGTAGAGGAACTGCAAAAATTGCCAATATAATCTCAAAAACACTCGTACCTGATGAAGTTTCGACCCATGGAAATAATATTCTGCTAGCTACCATCATCACAGCTAAGATGACTGTTATTTGGGTAAGCCAAAAAACAGATAATGTTGTCCCATTTTCAGTGGGCTGCAAAAACATATAACCTGCAGCTACATAGAGAAATGTTCCGATAATAAGAGTCAAGAACACATCAAATCCTGAGAATACAGCATAGTCCACTTCACGCACAAAAGCAGCCTGACGAAAAACTCCCTGCACAAAAAAGCCATATATCGCTAGTCCGGTCATCGAAAGTACTACATGAATGAAAATTGCAAGCTTGTTATTCCTCTTGATTGTAGGTCGTCTTAAATTCTGTAAAAGAATTTTGCATTCTCCTCTGGACATCTAAGCTCTCTTTCCTTCAATGTGGCACTCATTAATTGCCTTTATTGTTGTTTCGTGCTCTTATTCTCAATCCTAAATACATACAAAATGGTGGCACTAGTACGGTGCTTGGCAGCATCAAGATGAGCCATTCTTCAATAGAGATAAGCCCTGACAAGTGCACGAGGCCAGAAATGACAGTCGCAACCACAGCTGACCCCATCACCGAAGCCCAAAGGTGTTTCTGGACAGGAGATAGAAGTTTGTATCCAAGATATACATACATTGCTGGTGCAATCAACACCGCAAGAAATTCAGAACCCATGCCAACCCCAAGGGGAACGGCAACCACATATATCAGTGCAACTGTGACCATAATTACTGTGACATTAATCGCAGCCGACAGCAGATTATTGATCGTGAGTGTCTCTAGGAAGCTATCATCATTTTGCAGGTCGCTTTTCTTGACATCTTTCGCTTTGTTGTCCATAAGCGTACTCTTCCTGCCTTCAGTCAATGATTACAATATTGTCTTAAATTGGTAATGCTGTAAGCAGCTCGAATGATATGTTCTAATTCTTGATTGTTCACTTGGCAGTCCCTGCGCCCTCTGCCTTAAGTATTGCCCAGCGCTCTTTGGGAGTAAATAGCCCAGCGAAAGGATTAATTTGCCACAGGTCATAGCCACGAATGCTCTCATCTGCAACCACTGCTTTAAGTGCAGCCTGTCATCCAGCGCTACCTGCCACTCAGAAAGGTATTTCTGCATAATATCACCAGAGATGCGCGCACGAACCTTAGGAATATTGCGCGTTGCAACCTCAACTACCAACGGATAATCGCTGTCAATTTTTCTAAGCGTCGCTACCTTCAGCTTGTGTGAGGTGGTACTGTTCATAAGCCCATTGTAGCAGAGCTATAATTTTTTGCTGCTTCATCACAGTACTTTGCCAAATGCATCAAAGAATCTTATATGACCTCTATGCTAGTCCTATTCAATAAGTTGGGCGTCTGGCACAAGCTCAGCAAATTGAGCACCACTGGACATATAGATACTGCGTGCAATGCGATCTCGCCAAAAAGTTTCTGCGAAATGACTTAAGTCTGCCACGTTGGACACACTCCCCAATATCACTTCTACTGTCTTATCATCATCTGCATACCCAAAGAATGTCGCGACTTCAAAGTTTACATCACTCATGGCATCCTCTAAGCCATCAAACACCATGGCTCCTGTTGTCTCTGGATCTGCTGATGGTGCACGAACGGTGATGCCTGACTGATCAGGGGTTACTCCGATGCTCAGGATTATATGTAATTCTGGACGCGCTTCGAAGATGCGTGTCTCATAGGTCTCAATGTCAATCTCACGCTCGGTACTTGAGCGCATGACTGTTACTTCGGCATCTGCTGCTTCGAACAAAGAGGCCAGTCTGCGCGCAACATCAAAACTGATATCGCCATGAACAGTAGTGGTGTATTGCGGCTCAATGACAACACGCAGGCTGTTTAGGCGATAATCTACCAGTTTTGCCCCACCAATGTGGGTTGCTACATACAGGATTATCGTTTCAGGATTGGCAGGGTCTTGCGGCTGCATGGCAGTACCCGCAATAGGAGTCGTCAATAGCACTGTGCCAGGCGCTGCCTCTGACTGCAATTGTCGTACCTCAACCTGCAAGCCTAAGCGCTGCAAGTCGAGTCGTGCATCACCCTGATAGCTGCCCAACACATCAGGAATCGCAAATCCTGCTACCCCTGATGACAGGGTCAACGACACAGAGTCACCTAAATTGATGCGCTCGCCAGCTGCAGGTATCTGCAAGATGACCTCTCCTGCAGGACGTGCTGAGTTACGAGTCCCTGCAGTAAAGGCATAAAGACCTGCTTCCTCTAAAGTCGCAAGTGCCGTAGCTTCTGGCATGCCTTCGATGTCTGGCACTGTCGTATGTGCGTGCGCCCAAGAAGCAATCGAAATGTAGCAGACAATGCAGGCAACAGAGAGTGTCCATAGCAGCAGACGTACCACCATCTCGGGAGGTAATAGCCTATCACGAACAGGTCGTTCCCGCTCAAGTGCAGGAACGCGCAGTAAGTCTGCCTTGCTATATGCGCGCTGCTCAATCATGATGCTCTAAGTGTACTCTATGAAGCGGTCTTTGTCGCTTTTGCTTTTTGTCCTAGTAGATACTTTTGATGTAGCGGATGCTTTTTGTCGCGCAATCAAAAATCACTGAGTTTGCGCGATTGCCATCCCCTACGCCATGCAGCAACTCGCCGTCAGTAATGCCTGTTGCGACAAAAACGGCTTCGTCACTGCGGACTAGATCGTCGCGCTGTAGGGGTGCATCAATGTCGAGTTCTGCAGTAGCAAGTGCGCGAGCACGCTCGCTGTCATTGCGGAACAGGAACCTTCCCTGAAAGCCGCCGCCAACACAGCGCATAGCTGTTGCGGCAAGCACGCCTTCTGGTGCTGCCCCGCTGCCCATGTACAGGTCGGTGCCTGTGCCATCAAGAGCAGTAGCAATAACTGCAAAAATGTCACCATCACCAATTAAGCGCACACGTGCACCTGCTTCACGCACCGCAGCGATCTTGTCTGCATTGCGCTCGCGGTTCAGGAAGCAGACGGTAAGGTCTTCGACTGCCATGCCCAACGCTGCAGCAACTGCCTGGCAATTATCTTGTGGACGCGCATCGATATCAATAACATCTGCTGCCGCAGGTCCTGCAGCAATCTTTTCCATATAAGTATCGGGAGCATACAGCAGTGCACCGCGAGGTGCCCACGCCATCACCGCAAGCGAATTTGGCTGAGAGTAGGCACACATATTGGTACCCTCTACGGGATCTACCGCAATGTCGATTTCTTCGCCACCAGTGCCCACTTCTTCACCAATAAACAGCATGGGAGCTTCATCGCGCTCGCCTTCGCCAATGACAACACGACCGCTGATTGGTAGCTGATTTAACACTTCGCGCATGGCAGCCACCGCTGCCCCATCAGCAGTTTTTTTCTGACCTCTGCCGACCCACTTTCCTGCGGCAAAAGCAGCAGCCTCGGTAACAGCAACCATCTGATTGATTCTAACCTGATTCATGTTCTCCTCTTCCTTAGGCGCGCGGCAAAGTGACCGTCTGGTCCATTTGACTTCGGCAACGCCTGTAAGTATCCTTCTGCACAAATGTCATTTACAAACACTGATGCAAGCTAACTTTTTTGGACAGGCTCTACCTGAAAGCCCTGTCCCGTTGGCGTTTTGAGAAACGCTGCAATTACTTCTGAGTTCTCTTCCCTGTTAATTGTACATGTTGCAAAGAGCAGCGTGCCATCATCTGCCACAAGCTGTGCCGACCAGCTAAGCATCTGCAAGCTTAACCGTGCAAGTTGTGGAATGTCTGCAGACTTTAGCTTCCAGCGCTTATCACTTGCGCGACGCAGGGTACCAAGTCCCGAACAGGGCGCATCGACCAGCACAGTATCAAAGGATGGATGAACGTTTTGCCGCTCCATGATGCCTGCTGCAGAATGCTTTGTCACATCTGCTGTGATGTAGCGAACTTCACGCACACCATATTCATCTGCAGTTCTTTGTGCGAGCTTTGTCTTAAAGTCATGCAAGTCAACACCTGTGATGCGTGCAGGCCCACCCAGTTTGCGTGCTGCAGCAGCAAGAGCAAGTGACTTTGTGCCACGCCCACTGCCAACTTCAAGAATAGACTGATCGGGGCGGGCCTGACACAGAGCAACGACTTGCTGTGCTGCAAGATCCATTGCAGTAAATGACTTACGTTGGTCTGCTGGCAATGCCCAAAACGCACTACGATCATGAATTAGTACCGCACCTGCAAGACCAGCATCTTCCCAGCTGATGCCCGCTGCATCAAGTATTGCCAGTGATTGCTTTTCCGACTGCAAGAAAGGTAAGTGTGCCACATAGAGCGGTGCCGGCTCATTATTGACTGCCATAATGTCGCCTGCTGTCTGCACGCCATATTCGCTGCGCAGCAGTTCTGCCATCCATACAGGATGACCATAAAGACGTGCCTGCGCTACAACATCTGTCAGAGGATTACCGCCAGGAAAAATGTCTGTTGCACGTTGTGACAGGCGACGCAGTACCGCATTCGCAAGGCCATTATATGTCTTTGATTGCGTAGCAAAGCGCACCATTTCTACGCCTTGGTCTACGACCACATAAGGCTCTGTACCCTCGAAAAATAGTTCATAGGCAGCAATTGCCAGTGCGTCTTTGACCTCGTCAGGAGTCGATTCAGGACGACTTAATTCTGCTGCCACCAGTTCATCTAGTGTTCCCCGTGTCGCAATTGTGCCAAAGCTTAGGCGCGTGGCAAACGCCTTATCGCGCGGTGATACCTTCATCTTTGCACCTACTTGCTGTAGGACGCTTTGCATGGTCTCTGCAGCATATGACTGGCGATCGCGAACGCGTCGCACAACCTTTAGTGCAATCTTTCGTCCCTGGCTTAGTCCCACTGCAAGCCTTCCTTAACGCCCTTAAAGCCGTTCAGCCAATCTGCTGCAGACATTGCTCGCTTGTTGTCTGGCTTGACAGTAAGCAGTTCAACACTGCCATCTGCACAGCCCAGAATCACATGACGCTTACCTTGTTGTTTAATTATTTGCACCGTGCCTTGTGGAACTACACACATTCTTTGAGATCCTTCGACTCTATGCTGCGCACTCCGCTCAGGAATGATTTTTACCGTGCTTTCTTCTGACGGATAAGATCCTTGCCTTCGACATTCCTCGCTACGTTCAGGAATGGAATTGCATATTGCAGTACAAAGCTCAGTACTGGGAATGATGCTTGCAGCCTCAAGAATTGTTGCGCCCTGTCCTGCAATGCTTAAACGCGCAGGTGCGCTTTCGCTGCTTGCTCGTACGCGCCTAATGAAGTCTACCGTGTGCAATTCTGGTGATAGCCTTAGTTCACTCTTTTCAATTTTATGTGCGTAGGTAACTGCAACTTCGTCTTGTGTTGTCCACTGTGCGCTGTCTCCCAGCAAGGCAGGCAGATTGTCAAACAACAACTGCCCACCCATATCTGCGAGCTCACAATGTAATTCTGTCGCTGTTTTTTCTCCGATATCAGTACTCACAATAGCACAGTAAGGACCTGTATCCAGACCTTCTTCCATTTGCATGATGCTGACACCAATTTGCATATCACCTGCAAGAATTGCCCGTTCAATGGGTGCTGCTCCACGCCATCTAGGCAGTAGTGAAGCATGTACATTTACGCAGCCTCGTGGCGGAATATCAAGCACTTCTTTGGGCAATATCATGCCATAAGCCGCAACGACTATCAGGTCTGGGCACAAATCGCGCAATTGCTGCTGAGCTTCTTCATTGCGCAGAGTTTCGGGGCGAAATAGTGAAAGATTGTTTTCTATCGCAACCCTACTTACGGCACTGGGTACCACAGCCTTCCCCCGCTTTGAAATAGCATCAGGACGCGAATAGACTGCTGCAACTTCTGCAAATTTTAATGATTCAAGTAACATTTGAAGGATTCGTGCCGCAAAATCAGGAGTACCCATAAACACTATGCGCATTTTTTGCGCAATAATACCTGGTCTCTCGATTCGCGAGTGATCAGTGTGCCAAGGTCGGTAGCTGGTCCCCCCTGTAAGAAAACTGTCCTGCATCAATCGCATCCTTACCCTACTGGCAAAGCAAAGTATTCGCGCAATGCCAGCTTTTTATCTTGATCGGACAGATGCTCGACAAAACAAATGCCATCCAAGTGGTCAATCTCGTGCTGAAAAACACGTGCAAGAAAGCCCTCTGCCTGCACAGTCGTTGGATTACCATCAACATCAAAAGCTTCGACCACAACGCTACTGTTACGTGCAACAGGACGGTACAGTCCAGGAAAAGACAAGCAGCCCTCTTCTTCTTGCAGTAACTCTTCAGAACGTTGAACAATGCGCGGATTTATCAAGACACGCGCATCAGTACCCGTTTCACTGTCGTCATAGACAAACATCCGCTTAGGAATGCCCACCTGGATAGCGGCAAGTCCCACGCCATTTTGCGCACGCATAGCAGCAACTAAATCAGCAACAATCTGCTTTATGCTGCTTGCGTCTTCGTTGTCGAAGTCAATAGGCAGACTAAGCTGTGCCAGACGTGAATCTGGATGACTTAAAACCTGAAGTGGGTGCGCGTCTGTACATCCACGCCGTGAAGATAATCTCGCAACTGCGCCCTTAATATCCATGAAGTATTCTTACTGCTTTCTGTAGATGTTTTCTGATTACGCTACTCGTCTGAACCAGTGTAGACTAGCGTGAGTTCGCCGTCATCTGGAATGGGAACCTCAGTGTCATTTTGCATAACTACAACGTTTTCAGGAGTATCGATTTGAATTTCTGCCAGTAGCACGTCAGAAAACGATTTGCTGCTTCCACCCAACAGTGCTCCGTCAAAGCCCAGATTGCCATCAATTTCTATCCGTACATTGCTTGCTGTCCCAGGTTCTGTTTGAATGTTCAATGAAAAGGGGGCTCGATCCTCTTCTGGCACATCTTCTGTTGCATCATTTGTTGCAACTGCACCATCCTCTGAATCTTGCTGATCATCTGCGGCTACTTCAGCAGATACGGGAGTTGCGCGCTGAGCAGCCTGAGTACCATCGCGACTCATCAGATAAATTGCGCCAACAATTATGGCAATAATAACGACAACCACTATGATGACGCGCCAGTTTATCTCGCTCTCTGGATGACGAGAACCCAGGCGCTGAGCAGATCCCGAATAGAGGTCTTCGCCTATAGTATCGCGCCTATTACTGCCTGATTGGCGCTCAAATTGTTCAAGGAATGGCTGTGGATCAGCATCGCAAACCTTACAGTAACTTAAAATAAAACCGCGGACATATCCTGCAACAGGCAAAGCATCTAATTTGTCATCTTCTAGATTATAAATCGCAGACTGCATAATGCGCGTACGCTGCGCAATGTCGTGGGCGCTTAAACCAGCTTCTTTTCTGGCAGCAATTAGCATATCGCCCAGACTAGTCATGCGTGGCCAACTCTCCTGCGACCACCATTCAGACAGTCGGCACCTAAACCAGCTTCTTTTCTGGCATCAATTAGCATGTCGCCCAAGCCTGTCATGCGTCGTTCGTTCCCCCATGATCAAAGTCGTCATCATCACCAGAGGTCATCATTTTCGCTAAATCTTCTGCATCCATAAAGACCTCGCGAGGTTTTGAGCCATCAGGTGGCCCCACTACCCCCTTTGACTGTAACATATCCATGATACGCCCTGCACGCGAATATCCCACTTTGAAACGTCTTTGTATGCCAGAGGTCGACCCAAAGCCTGCAGACACTACCATTTCTGCTGCCTCCCACAATAAGGGATCGTCCTCACTACTTGCACCACCTGCTGCACCACCACCAGCAGTCGAAGCTGCCGCGGTCAAAATGTCGTCATGATAGTCAGCGTCGGACTGCTTCTTTATTTCATTGACAACCGCATCGATCTCGCCCTCGGAAACATAACAGCCCTGTATGCGTTTTGGATGTGGCCATGCTGGTGTTGAAAACAGCATGTCACCAAGTCCCGTCAATTGCTCTGCGCCACTCTGATCAAGCACCACGCGCGAATCAATTGCTGTTGCCGTTCTAAACGCAACCCTATTGGTAATGTTTGCCTTGATAAGTGACGTTACAACATTGGCATCGGGACGCTGTGTGGCAACAATCAAATGAATGCCTGCCGCACGCGCCAGCTGCGCAATGCGAACAATGGACGACTCGACTTCTTTTGCTGCAACCATCATGAGATCTGCGAGTTCGTCAATAACGATTACCAGATAGGGCATCTCTTCTGCGCCTTCGTCTAATTTTCCATCAATAAGCTGCTGGTTGTACTCTCCAATATTTCGCACTCGTGCCTTTTCAAGTACCTTTAAGCGACGGTCCATTTCGTGAGTTGCCCATGCAAGTGCAGCTGCCGCCTCTTTTGCTGTGGTGACAACAGGTACATACAGATGCGGCAACCCATTGAACATAGACAGCTCAACACGTTTTGGATCGATTAAGATCATGCGCACTTCTGCAGGAGTCGCACGCATGATGATAGACATAATCATGGTATTGATAGCAACAGATTTACCTGATCCTGTTGATCCGCCAATCAGCAGATGGGGCATCCCTGCAAGATTACGAGAAATGCTTGCACCCGTGATATCCTTGCCCATAAACAGGGTTAGTGGACTATCAGCAGATGTCGCAGGCGTGATAATGTCACCTAGAGTCACCGAACTACGATCTGCATTGGGCACCTCTACCCCCACAAGACTCTCACCTGGAATGGGTGCCAAAATACGCAAGGTCGGAGCAGCAAGTGCAAGTGCAAGATCATCAGCAAGCGTCGTGACCTTGTTTAGGCGAATACCACGTGCAATCTCGACCTTGTACAGGGTGACGGTTGGTCCTACAATCCAGTCAACAACGCGTGAATCAACATCAAATATGCGCAGAGTATCCACCAGAGAATCTGCGGTCGCCTGCTTTTCTGCATGCGCTTCATCACTGTCTGCACTGCCATTTGCAGCACTTTTCACAAGTAGATCAAGGGATGGCAACTCAAAGCCATCCTGCGCACGAGGTGTTGTTGTGTTTTGTGTCATCTGTTCTGAGGGACGGGCATCCAGCACCTGCGTTGCAGAATCATTAGTATTGTCTGCCGCATGTCCGCCCTGACAGTCATCATAGGCATCATCAAAAGTTCCCTCTGCAAGAATTTCAGTGGAACTGTCACTTGCAGGACTATCTGAAAGTAGTTTTGTTGGCTGATCTTCGAAAGAATTCGATGCAGGTTGCTTGCGCTTTCTGCTTGTATTGTCAGAGAGCTTTGTCGTGCGCGAACCCTCGCGCATTGCTTGCTCTGCTTCGCGATGAGCACGGCTTTCCAGAGCAAGCTCTCTGCGCGCAAGGATCCACTCGAAGACTGCTGATAGCGATACTCCCGTAATCACCAGCCCGATTAATGCTACTGCACCTAAGATTACGTACGATATGGCAGTGCCCAGCAAGGTATGAAGTCCCCAGGCAATAGCATTACCTACATAGCCTCCAAAAAACTGTAGACCGTCAAAACTAAAGGTTTCTACCGTACCCGTTACTGCTTGCAGACCAGCAAGACTGGTGAGTGACAGCAATAAACACCCCAGTCCCAGTGCAAAACGCGCCTCTGCAAAGCGCAGTGCGGGAATGAAAAAGGTTAGTCCCATAACGATAAGAACAAAGGGAAAGGCAAAGCGTCCAATGCCTATGACGAAGCCCAATCCCAGTGCAATGAATTCCGCAACAACACCTGTCTGTGGCAAGATTACGGCAAGTGCAAGTGCAATACCTAATGCCAGTAAAACAATGCCCCAAATGTCTGACAGTGCGCGCTCATCAATAAGGGGTTCACGTTCAGGTGTATTTTTTGCACGACTTGCCGCTGATTTGCGCGAACCTGTCTTTGCATCGTTTTTGCGCGAACCTGTCTTTGTGGCCTTAGAACGCGCTGTTGAACCTGCTGTTTTCTTCTTCGCTGACACTAGCGTATTTTCCTCGTACCTTCCCTACTAAAAACCGACAAAGTAAAGCGCTGCAAGTACTACTCCCAGTAAAGCAGCATATAGCGCAAAGTAATTCAGACTAGTCTTTGACACAAGTCTAATCATCCATGCAATAGTCAGATAACCCAGCACGCCCGCAATCACAAAACTCACTGCCGATATCCAAAAGCTAGGCAATATCAAGGTTCCCTGCAACATCCGCGCCACATCGCGCACAGATCCTGCCACGATAATGGGAATCGTCAGCAGAAAGCTATAACGTGTTGCCTGTGGTCTGGACAGTCCCATCCACAATCCCGCAGCAATAGTCGCACCACTGCGTGAAATTCCTGGAATCACTGCAAGTCCTTGAATAAATCCAATAAAGGCAGCACGCCCCAAAGTGAGCTTGTCCATTGTCCGCCGCAAATTAAGCTTTGCAAGCACATATTCTGAGGAAATCAACATGGCTGCCGTCACCACAAACATTGAACCCAGTATTAGCAAATTGCTAGAGAACTGTGCCAGATAGCCCGAGAGCAATAATCCCATGGGACCTGTTACCAGCATACTAATAATCAGAAAGATAGTCGTGCGGCGCTGTGGACGCATTGATTCAGCATTCTTTGGCATCCAAGAGACTATAAAGTCTTTAATGTCATTGCGAAAGTACACCACAGCAGCAATCAGGGTTGGAATATGCAGAAAGAAGTAAAAATCGACTGCTGCCTGCGGATCACCGTCAAAAAACATATTCAAAATCGACAAATGTCCAGAACTTGACACGGGAATAAATTCTGTTATCCCCTGCACAATCGCCATAACGACAGCATATGTCCAATCAGCTATGACAACTATGCTTAACACTGTCGCGCACTCTTAAATTTCCATCAAAATGGGAATAATCATTGGACGTGTTTTTGTGCGTTCCCACACCAATTGTGAGACAGCATCACGTACAGAGCGACGTGCGTTATGCAGTGGTGCATTTTCACGCAGATTGCGCTCCAGTGTTTTCTCTGCGCGTTCTGCAATTTCTGATTGGAAAAAATCAGCATCTGAAACGCTTACCCCACGTAGAATAATTTCAACATCGCCTGCTACTTTTTTACGACGGCGGCTTACATTGGCAACAACTGTCACGATACCGTCTTGGCTCAAATGTTGCCTGTCGCGCAAAACTACGCTGTCAAAGTCGCCCACGTTTAAGCCGTCAACATAGATAACACCGTTATGAACAGGGTCTTTTTGATATGCGCCATCTGCATCAAATTCAAGCACATCGCCATTTTCAAGCACAAATATATACTCTGGCGGGATGCCTACCTCGAGGGCAAGATTCTTATGGGCATGCAGATGTCTGGTCTCACCGTGAACTGGCATGAAATATTCTGGCTTGATTATATTCAGCAGCAACTTCAGTTCTTCTGACGCGGCATGCCCGCTGACATGCACCATCGCATTTGACTTGTCATAGACAGTCGCACCACATTTGATTAACTGGTTAATAACGGTATTCACTGCCTGCTCATTGCCTGGAACAGGAGTTGCTGAAAAAATTACCGTATCATCAGTGCCAATGCGAATGCTTCTGTGTTCACCTATCGCCATGCGGGACAACGCAGACAGTGGCTCGCCCTGACTGCCCGTACACAGCACAACAATATCCTCTGGCGCGTGATCACGCAAATCATATGCATCAAGCAGCATGTGTTGATCAATATTAAAGTAGCCCAATTTACCTGCGATTTCAGTATTGCGCAGCATGCTACGCCCCGTCACCGCAATTTTTCTACCTGCAGCGATCACTGCATCACAAATTTGCTGTACTCGATGAATGTGACTGGAAAACGATGCAATGATTACCCGTCCTGGCGCACGCTTAATAATGCCCTGCAAAGTACGTCCAACCTCTGCCTCGCTACGAGTAACGCCGGGCACTTCTGCACCTGTCGAGTCTGAAAGCAGCAGCATAACACCATTCTCTCCTGCTGCAGCAAGTGCACCGTAGTCAGCAACCTTGCCGTCGATAGGCGTTTGGTCAAACTTGAAGTCGCCTGTGTGCAATATGTCTCCAACAGGAGTCTTGATCAGAATTGCAAGCGCGTCAGGAATTGAGTGATTAATGTGAATAAAGTTCAAATCAAAAACACCACACGAAACATCACTGTCGCCAGTGACCTCCGTGTACTTAACATTCTTTATGCCATGTTCATCCAACTTACCCTTAATCATGCCGCAAGTCAGCTTACTTGCAATAATGGGCACACTCCGGCGGCTTAAGTCCTTTAACAGCCAAGGCAGAGCACCCGTGTGATCTTCGTGACCATGCGTAATGACAATGCCACGCAGCTTATGTTCATTTTCAACAACGTATGCATAATCAGGCAAAATCAAATCAATGCCCAACTGCTGATCGTTGGGAAACATCAATCCTGCATCGACAACAATCATGTCATCACCGTATTCAAATACGGTCATGTTTTTGCCAATGCCGTCAAGTCCACCTAGAGGAATCACGCGCAGACGAGCACTTTGCGCTTTTTCTCGCTGCTTCTTTGGCGCTGATTTTTGCGGCTGCTTATTGCGTGGCTTTGATTTTGTCTTGGGCTTCGACGCAGGTCCTGTTTTCGCTAACTGCTTATCTTTTTGCTTTGCCAACTGCCTATCGCCTTGACGAAGCAGCTGGTTCCCTTTACTTTTTTTACCTTTTTTACTGCTCGCAGTATTTGTTTCACCTGATGGCTTAGAGCTCATCGAGCCTCCTAAATGTATCATCCATAACCTGCAGCAGTTCCGCACTCTGTTCATCAGTGGCGTTAATTAGCGGTAAACGCACCCCACCAACAGGGAAATCAAGCAGTGCCAGTGCACGCTTTACCAGTATGGGATTGGCTGTCACAAACAACGCGTTTTGCAGGGGACGCAATGTGCGATCATAGCGCTCTGCTGTCTGAAAATCGCCTGCTACATAGGCATCTATCATCGTCTTCATCGCAGTTGCTGCAATGTTTCCAATCGTCGATATTACTCCTACACCGCCACGGCTAATGTTGGGCAGTGTCAAGCAATCGTCTCCTGCAAAAATCTCGAAATCATCAGGAGTTCCTGCCACAATTTCTTCAAGCTGCTTCATGTCGTCATTTGCCTGCTTGAGTGCTCGAATATTGGGCACGTCGTCTGCAAGTCTAATTATTGTCTCTGGATCGATGTTCATTACGCTGCGACCTGGGATGTTGTAGACCACAACAGGAACATCAACCGCTTCTGCTACAGCACGCATGTGCTGATAGATTCCTTCTTGTGGTGGCTTATTGTAATAGGGAGTAACCACCATAACTCCATTAATGCGGCCATTGCGCAAAGCGGTAACACGCTGCGCAAATAGCACGCTGTCCTCTGTGCAATTGTCACCTACATTAGCAACCAGGGGCACATCTGGTCCAACTGCATCAATGACAGCCTCGAACAATTCACAACGTTCATCGCGGCTAATGGTCGGACTCTCTCCTGTTGTACCATTGACAATTAGCCCATCATTTCCTTGAGCCATCAGACGTTTTGCTAGTTCTTGCGCACGCGGCAAATCAAGAGAATTATCGTCATTAAAGGGGGTAACCATTGCAGTTAGCAAGCGACCAAAGCGTGGTGTGTAAGTCATTCCTACTCTCCTTTTGAATCTGTGGGCTCTCAAGTAAGGCAAATGCTGTCCCGCCCAGGGCACAGCACACGACAAGCCATGGCACATTCGCACCCCAAACAGCATCAATTGTCGCACAGTGCTTAGATACTATGCGTCTGCCAGCAATTCGTTACCTTTTAGATTAGAAAAAGGGTAACAGCTACACCTATGACACCAATAGCTGCAAGCACAAACACGGGGATTTTGGGCATTTCTCCCTTTTTGTCCATTGCCTTGCCAAACATAAAGAACACAAAAGGATGAACTAAGAAAGGCATGGCAAAAATGAAGGGGAGTAGACTTGCGATTTCTGCACCAAACATACCATCTTGTGTTGCTGCAAAAAGACCAAAGTGTGACAATGAGGAAGCGACTCCGGCAGCCGCATAGTCAAGCGACATGCCAAAGACACTCAATAGAGCAAATCCGCCAAACATTGCCGTAAGTTGCCAGCCCAGAGCAAACTTCATAATGCCTTTGATTTCCTTATTGTCATCGCCATTCGAGGTCCGCAAGCTACGAAAAGACCATGCCGTCAAGATAATGCCCACAGCGAGCGCGACAAGAGCAGGAATTATCATCAGACCGCCCTGCGCAGCACTTATGGCAAGAATCGAGAATACAAAGACATGGGCAATAAAGGGCAGGTTGATCATAATAGGTGCCCTGTTTGCTGCTTTCTCGCCCAAGTCGCCTGCAGTACATGCACCCGTAAGACCTGCATGAGCAAGGCCACCTGCAAGGGCGGGTGCCAGATTGCGAACGTTAGCCGTTTTTGCAAAAAGGATCAGCAGTGCAATTCCGCCAAACATCCACAGTAACTGCCCAAAGAACCCGAACATCAAGACAGAATTCATTTCACTTACCGCAAAGGCATCCATAATGCGAGACCCGCCAACCATGAAGTTGCCCGCAAGTACGATGGGAAGACCTGCAAAAAGTAGCGATCTGATGGTCGATCCAAGAGTCCATTTGTAAAATACGGCCCCCAGACCCGCAGTAATTAGCATGGCAAAAAATATTTGCGGTAGCGCGATGATGGGCGCAACAACACCCGCAATGTAGAAGCTTGCAACCAGAATTAGGCAAATAATAAAGCTCTCGAAAACGCCTTTGCGCACATACAATTGCTTATTTTTAAAGGTAGTTTTAGGATCGATCAGAATTATGGAAACAGTAAGACCGATAAAGGCAAGGATCGCGTAATAGTTGCTGAACATACTTGCATCACTGCCAACTATCAGGCGAAATATTGATTCAATGCCTAATAGAATAAAAAAGGTGCGAACAATAAAAAAGAGTTGTGAGCTAGTTGTGCCAACCACAATCTCTTCCATCGAAGGAATCATGAAATTGCAGGACTCAACCTTCTCTTTCTGAAGAAGCTTTCGAAGCTCTTGACCACCTACGAAAAAGGTCGCAATCAGCGCGATGATGGTAGTCCTGCTAATAAGATCTACAATCTGGAATTCAGGAAGTCCTGGTGTCGCTACACCACTTGCAACTAAAATGTAACCCATGCTTAATCCGAAGACAACGACCAACAAGATTGGCGAATATCTGGTTCCTGCAACAAAAGTACGTGCAACTAAGACCAAGGGAACCAACAAGAGTAGTGTTATCCAAAACTGATTCAAAACTTCTACGGTCATGCTGATCCTCTTCTAGGTATAGGTCGTCTGGTTACGATTTTGCGTTTTCACACGTACCAAATTCTATCAATATTGTCGCAGTAAGCCCATAAGAGATTCAAGAGCTGCACCGCGGTGACTGATTGCATTCTTTTCCTGCATATCTAACTGTGCCATGCTGCGCCCTGGCGTTTGCTGTGGCAAGAACAGGGGATCATAGCCAAAGCCCTTATCGCCCTGCGCCGCATGCGCAATTGAACCCTCACAGCTTCCTGTCGCCACAAGGTAGTTGGGTGCTGCAGGCAATAGCTTATCAAGACCAACCAGCACAAGCGTTGCAGCAAAACGTGCGCTGCGATGCGCTTGATCTTCTGTGGCCGACAGTTCTGCAAGTAACTTTGCGTTGTTACGCGCATCATCACCTTCTACTCCTCCATACGATGACGAATACACGCCTGGTGCACCACCTAAAATGTCAACAACAAGACCCGAATCATCAGCGAGAGTCGGCAAGCCCAGTGCATTAAAGCCAGCATGCGCTTTAATGGCAGCATTCGCTTCAAAGCTGTCACCGTCCTCGATGGGTGACTCCCACTGCGGCAACAGATCAAAGATGCCACGAAATGTATAGTCCAAACTGTGCTGTACTGCTGCAGATTGGATCTCTACGAGTTTGCCTTTATTAGATGTAGCAACAACTATGGTCGGCGTCATAAACGACATGCTATTCTAACGTCTCTTTCTGAAGTGCCAGTAGCTCTGCCAAGCCTGCCTGAGCAACATTGAGCATTCCATTTAACTGGTGACGAGTAAAGGCAAGTTGCTCGCCTGTCCCCTGCAATTCGATAAAGCGTTCTTTATCATCGCCCACAACATTCATATCAACTTCTGCACGAGAATCTTCACTGTAGTCCAAATCTAGCAGTACCGTGCCATCAACCATGCCAACACTTACTGCCGCTACTTGTCCCATTAGTGGCACACGTGCGATCTTGCCTGCATCACGCCACTGGGCAAGCGCATCTGCAAGTGCAATATAGGCACCCGTAATGGCAACACAGCGCGTTGAGCCATCTGCCTGAATAACATCGCAATCCACTGTCACGGTGACCTCGCCTAAAGCTCCCATATCAACGACAGTGCGTAATGAGCGCGCAATCAATCGCTCGATTTCAAGAGTACGTCCTTTTGCACCACGACGTTCACGACGACTGCGACTATGGGTCGATGCTGGCAACAACGAATACTCTGCTGTTACCCAACCCTGTCCCTTGCCAGCCAGCCAGCCAGGAACACCCACTTCGATGCTTGCTGCACACAGAACTTGTGTGCCGCCTGCTGCTATCATGCATGACCCCGCAGCGTGGTTCAAGATGTCACGCTCAATTGTTAGCGGGCGTAATGCCTGCACCTCTCGATTTTCCGCTCGCTTTATCACACTTTGCCTCCTTCAAGCTGCAAGTGCCTAATATCGGTCAGGTCTGTACCAAATATTTTTGACCCCAACTGGTCAAACTCTGCAATATTGTCATCTGTTGTATAAAAGACATGATGAGGCCGATTCTGCTTGCTTGCCAACTGATCGCCATCCTTTAAGGTCTGCTGGACCTCAGCAGCAACCTCGCTGCCAGCGCACACAATTGCAACATCTGAGCCTGCAGCACGTTGCAGAGCTTGCGACAGCACAGGGTAGTGTGTACAACCCAGCAACAAGGTGTCTGGTCTGTCCTTTGTGCCCTCTTCAAATAGGGGCTGCAAGTAGCTTTCTGCCAAATGATAGTATTCGCCACCATCTGACGTCTGATGCATCATCTGATCTTCAAGACCAGATTCTACAATTCCTGCCAATTCTGGTGTGGCAGAAGCTACAACTTGTGCGCTACTGTTGATGCGAGCAACTGCATGAGGATACGCATCTGAGTTAACTGTGCGCTCTGTCCCAATAACAGCAATGTTGCCTGACTTGCTTGCAGCGAGTGCGGCGCGCGCTCCCGCATCAATAACGCCAACAACAGGAATATCAGCACGCTGTCTGGCCGCCTGCAAGCCACAGGCAGTCGCCGTATTGCAGGCAATCACTATCATTTTGACCTGCTGACTGACAAGGAAGTCTGTAATTTGCTGTACGTATTCGCGCACCTGGTCTGCATCACGCGAACCATAGGGGCAGCGAGCCTGATCTCCTACATATATTAGTGATTCAGCGGACAGCAAGCCTGCGATTTCTCGCGCGACAGTCAAGCCTCCCAGCCCTGAGTCAAATATCCCAATTGCAGCATTATTCATAGCGTACATAGTGTATACCAATTTTGTATTTCAGTAGTCATCTTACTGAAACGAAGACACATAGAGAAAGATTATCGCTATTCTTAGGTAGCAGGACTACCTCAAGAATGGACGATGCTGTCCTATGGACGGCGCCCTGCTGTTTTCAAAGATTGATTGCAGTTAAACGGGTGCAATTCCTGCAAGGAGCCAGAATACTGCCATGGCAACAAATACTGCTGGCACCATGTTGCCAATGCGCAGCTTCAGACCTGCCGTTAGGTTCAGGCCAATGCCTACAATCAGCACACCACCTACTGCAGCAATACCGTTAATGGCAAGCATAGGAATGACGTCGCCAATCGCAAAAGCAAGCAGTGCAATAAAGCCCTGCAGAATCAGCACAGGCACCGCAGAAAACATCACACCCATACCCAGCGTCGCTGCAAGAAAGATCGAAATGGTGCCATCAAGTAGCGACTTAATAAAAAGGGTGTCGGGATTCCCTAACCCATCTTGAATTGAACCTAGGATTGCCATTGCTCCTACACAATACACCAGGGTCGCTGTCATAAATCCCTGGACAAACTTATTGCTGCCATTTTTATGGCCACTTTTCTGGCCTTTTTTCTGACTGTTGCTTTCACCAACATCTAACCTGTCCGACTGAAGACGTCGCTGCAAAGCTTTACCCATGTACTTCAGGCGCGTTTCAAGTGCCAAAATCTCGCCAATCAAGGTACCAATGATAAGCGCCGCGACAAAAACGATAATCGAATAACGCCCCAGCATTCCTGGTGCCTGCGACAAGGCAGTTAATGCAGCAATGGAGCCCATCATGCCAATGGCAATGACAGCAAGTCCCTGGACCTGGATGATGCTCTCGCGCATGCGCTTTTTAACCAGCCTGCCAACCGCAAGTCCAATTTATGAACCCAGTACAATGGCAAGCGCATTGACAACAACTCCCAGCCCTGGCACCTATCTATCCTCTCTATCTGTCAGCACGCGGTCTATAGTACCACCGCCTAGCACAGTACCTGCACTGTCAAAGAACACTGCGGCCTGTCCAGGAGTGATTGCTCGTTGTGCGACGTCAAAGCATACCTGAACGTACTCTGCACTTTGATGTTGCACACACTGGATTGTTCCTGCATGCTTGGCGTGCTTGTAGCCCACTTTAACATGACACTTCATGGGCTGTGTGGGCGCTATTGGCAGAGCTATCCAGTTTAGGTCACGCACCAGAAAATCTGTATGCAGCAAGCCCTGTTCGTCATCACCAATCGTAACGGTATTTGCCACAGCATCAATTGACTGTACAAAGACTGGTCTGCCATGCGCACCCAATCCCTTACGTTGGCCAATTGTGTAATAAATCAGCCCCTTATGCTGTCCAACAGCCCGACCATTTACATCAAGCATATCGCCAGGAACAGGAAGTTCCTGGCCGCCTGCCACACGTGTGCGTTCGATATAGCCAGCATAATCCCCATCTGGCACAAAGCAAATATCCTGGCTCTCAGCTTTTTCTGCATTGGAAAAACCAGCATCTGCAGCAAGCAGGCGAATCTCAGACTTGTGATAATCGCCTAATGGCAGCTTGATGCGAGATAACTGTTCTTGCGATAAGGTGTACAGCACATAACTCTGATCTTTACGACTATCCACTGCACTTTGCACAACCCAGCGACTATAGTTCTCGCTATAGTTAATACAAGCATAGTGGCCTGTTGCAAGAACATCGCAGTCCAGCTCATCTGCAATTTCAAGTAGCGCACCAAACTTCAATTGCCTATTGCAGACAATGCAGGGGTTAGGAGTTTCACCCGATGCATAACCTTGTATAAATGGCTCGATTACTTGGTGAGAAAAACGTGTACGTAGATCATACTTGTAAAAGGGAATTTCAAGCTGCCGAGCAATGTTGGCAGCTGCTTGTGCTTCAGAGCTTGGGGGCAAAATCTCGCATGATGCCTTCAGTGGTGACATGCAAGATCCTTCGCTTTGCTCAGGAATGATATCTGGACATACATCACCGTGCAGTAACATGTGAACACCCATGCAGTCGTACCCCGCACGCTGCATCAACAGTGCGGTCACCGAGCTATCAACTCCCCCACTCATTGCTATCAAAGCCCGCTTTTTCAAACCAATCCCCAAATCCAAACAAATAGCAAAGATGCCCCTAGTGCTCAAGGTCAAGGCGGATTGCATGTTCAGAACGGTAAGTGTTGTCTTTCGACTTCACTGTGCTCCGTTCGCAATACCTACCTTGCGACATTGTCTCACTCCGTTTGTGTTGTAACCTACGTGTCCCGATCGAGTTGTGTGATTCGACGCCGAGATTGAACATTAGGGGCTTTCAAATAGTGGTGTGGATAGATACCGTTCACCACTATCAGGCAACACGATAACAATTCGCTTGTTCGCAACATCTGCGCGACGCGCGACCTGCGTTGCTGCCCACAGTGCTGCACCAGAAGAAATGCCTGCTAGTACGCCCTCTGTTCGCACTAGCTGATGCACCGTACTATAGGCATCCTCAAGTTCAACGGTAATAACCTCATCATAGATTGCAGTATCTAACACCTCTGGCACAAATCCTGCGCCAATCCCCTGGATGCCGTGTGAACCTTTTGAGCCTGCAGACAGAATAGGGGAATCTGCAGGTTCTACTGCAATAATACGTATGTTGGAATTTTGCTCTTTCAGATAGCGTCCCGCACCAGTCAAAGTACCACCTGTACCAACACCTGCCACAAAGTAGTCAACCACACCACCACAATCATGCCAAACCTCTGGCCCCGTGCTGTGATAGTGCATCTGCGGATTAGCTGGATTGTTAAACTGCCCCGGCACAAAACTATTTGGTGTTTGTGCTGCCAGCTGCTGTGCTGCGTCAAGTGCTCCCTGCATACCTGCTTCTTTTGGCGTCAACACCAGCTCTGCACCAAAAGCTGCAAGTAATGCACGGCGTTCAAGGCTCATCGTTTCAGGCATCGTCAGAATAATTCGATAGCCGCGAGACGCGGCAATCGCTGCAAGACCAATGCCTGTGTTGCCACTGGTTGGCTCAATTATCACACTGTCTGGATTTAGCTGTCCCGCCTGTTCTGCGGCACGGATCATTGCCCATGCAGCACGATCTTTTACACTGTTTGTCGGATTGAATGTCTCAAGCTTTGCGACAATTTCAGCATGAATATCTGCATCTGCCCCATATGCATTAAGCGCAAGGAGCGGAGTGTGTCCAATCAGGTCAGTCACACTGTTATGGATGGTCATAGCTCAGCCCCCTATGCGCGTTCTATATGCGTAAATAGTGTATCGATCAGATCGATCTCATCTGCTCTATCTAATACTTCTCCCGACGCAAAAACCAGTCCCATACCTTTGCCACAGGCAATGCCAAAGTCAGCCTCGCGCGCTTCTCCTGGTCCATTTACCTCGCATCCCATCACTGCAACCTTCAAGCCGCGATATTTGTCTGGATTAGTTGCTGACAACTGCAATAATCTACGCTCAACTTCTGTGGCAATTGGAATCAGGTCAACGCGGCAGCGCCCACAGGTGGGACAGCTGACTAGTTCAGGATTTCTGCGCCTAATATCAAGTGCTGCGAGGATTTCCCAGGCAGCCTTGACCTCTTCAGCAGGATCTGCTGTCAAAGACACGCGTAAAGTATCACCTATGCCATCAGCAAGCAACGTACCGCAGCCCACTGCAGACTTAATAGTGCCACTAAAAGCAGTTCCCGCCTCTGTTACTCCAATGTGCAAAGGACAGTCAGTCATTTTTGTCAGTCTGCGATAGGCGTCAATAGTTACAGGTACACTGGATGCCTTTACAGAAAGTGCGATGTCACGAAAATCACGCGCCTCAAAATACTGGACGTACTCCATCGCGCTGGCTACCAGTTTTTCTGCAAGGCTTAAATCATTGCGCTCTTGGTAGTCTATTGCTAGTGAGCCTGCATTAACGCCAATGCGAATTGGAATACCTGCTTGCCCAGCCGCATCAATAATCGCATCCACGCGGCTCCAGTCGCCAATATTGCCTGGATTAATGCGTAATTTTGGCGCACCACGTCGCACCGCTTCTAGTGCCAACTGATAGTCAAAGTGAATGTCGGCAACTACGGGAATGGGACTTGTCTCGCACAATCTGCCGTAACTATTCAATACGTCAGCACACGGAATGGCAGCCCGCAAAATCTCGCAACCCGCATCTGCCAACAAGCGCGCCTGCGCAATACTTGCATCAAAGTCACCCGTGTCAGTCGAGAGCATGCTTTGAACACGAATCGGGGCATCACCACCTACGGCCACACCACCAATGGAAATCTGTCGCGTCATGACACTACCCCGCTAATCGCAGAACATCTTGAAACATTACATAGAACATGAACACTAGCAGCAAGCAAATGCCAAACATCGAAAGCCCCACTTGAATCGATTGCGGCACGGGTCTGCGCATCGCCTTTTGTATAAGCTCAAGTACAATCTTTCCCCCATCCAAGGGCGGAATTGGCAGCAAATTCATCAGACCCAGTGATATGGATATTGATGCTACTAAAAAGGCATAGTTCATAATGCCTGTCTGTGCAGCCTGAGCAGACATTACTGACATTCCAATAATGCTTGCTGACTGATCGACTACTTCTTGGAAAGTCGCTGGATTGAACAGCCTGCTAATGGCTTCTGCAATCAACCCGATATGCCTGATGGCATGCATAAACGAATCACCTATTGGGAGAGGCTGAAAAATCATATATGGAGCAACACCCATGTACACAGGTGGCAAATTGTCATGCGGAGAAACAGGAGCGGCAGTATCAACATCCTGATTAGCATCCACATCACCACCAGTGTTTGCAGCATCTGGATCATCTATTGCGGGAACATCAGGCTCGCTGGGACGTTCTGCAAGCACAATATCGAGAGATTGTGACTCGCCACCATCTACCTGATAGACAACGGTGACGGTGTCTCCTGCATCTTGTGTCTGAACAAAATCAGCCAGTTCGCCAAAGGTCTCAACGGGAACACCGTCAATGGATAGAACGCGTGCCTGGTCGGGCAATCCTGCTGCAGCAGCTGGTCCGCCTGAAACAGGGCTCACATAGCCCTGGTCAGTTGGTAGTCCAGCAGTACTAAGCAAGATTGTCAAAATAACAATAGCAACTACGAGATTAGTGACGATACCTGCAGAAAGGACAACGATGCGCTTCCACATAGGAATATCGCCCAATTCTGCACGCTCTTCGTCGCTCATCAGGCCCAGTTCTGCAGCAGGGCCAGAGCCTTCCAGTGCAGGAATACGTACGTATCCGCCAAAAGGAATCGCAGTAACACCGTATCTGGTCTCACCAATTTTGAATGAAATCTTGGGTCCTGGTAGCCCAATAAAAAACTCAGTGACCTTCAATCCCAAGGCGCGCGCAGCTAAAGCATGTCCCGCCTCGTGGACAAAGACCAGAATAGAAATTGTAATAATCCCCCAAAAAAGACTCGGAAGGAATCCAGGTAAAGTATCTGCTCCAAACATAGTGATGAATTATACGTCATTCATCCTGCACGTAAAGATGCCGTAAGGCAGAAGTTACACGATACTGTCAACGAAGCTGCGAACTTGTGCGTCGAGTTCTTCAACCTGCTCGATTGATTCAAGAGGAAGGATTTTGCTTGCAAAATGATCCAATGCATTTGCAACACAGGCTTCTATGTCCAAAAAGACAATCTGGTCTTTCAGGAATGCTGCGACGGCAACCTCGTTGGCAGCATTGAGGATGCAAGGAGCAGTTCCACCACTCCTACCTGCCTGAAATGCCAGGCGCAGGCAACCAAAGGTATCCGTATCTGGTGCACCCAGTTCAAGCCCTGCCAATTCGCGATAGTCAACACTCAAGTCTGCAACTGCGGGCCAGCGCTCAGGATAAGAAAAAGCATACTGGATGGGCACGCGCATGTCGGCAATCCCCAAATGTCCAATTGTGGAACCGTCAACAAATTCAACCATTGAATGAATCAAGCTGCGCGGTTGCAGCAATACCGTGATGTCATCATAAGATGTCCCAAATAGATGATGAGCCTCAATGACCTCGAGTCCCTTATTCATGAGCGTTGCAGAATCAACCGTGATTTTTGGTCCCATGCTCCATGTAGGATGAGCAAGCGCATCTGCCGCTCGCACATCTGCCAACTGTTCTCGCGTCTTGCCACGAAAAGGTCCACCAGACGCAGTAAGCCATATGGCTTTGAGTGCTGCACTGTTCCCTGACTGCAAGCATTGAAATATTGCCGAGTGTTCAGAGTCTACGGGCAGCATCTGATTTTGTGTTGCAAGCTCTGTCACCAGCTCGCCGCCCACTATCAGTGATTCCTTATTCGCAAGGGCAAGCGTCAGTCCCGCCTGTAGGGTTGTCACCGTTGCGCGCAACCCAGCAGACCCAACCAGTGCATTCAGTACAATGTCAGGCTGCGTTGCCTCAATTAAGCTAATCAGCGCGTCCATACCATCACGCGCTGTCAAGCAACACGCGCTGTCATCAAGTCCAAACTGCTGTGCTTGTGTGTTCAGCGTGCCTGATGATGAATGAGCAGCAAGTCCTACAACCTGCAGTTTGTCACTATGCGTCGCTGCAACTTCAAGAGCCTGTGTGCCAATTGACCCTGTAGACCCCAATATCAATATGCGCTTTTTCATGCCTATGAGCCCAATAATCCTAGTGCGACACCTATAGTTGATAGCACAATGAACATGATGGGTGCTGTTAGCAACAAGGAGTCAATCCTGTCCAATATGCCACCATGGCCTGGCAGCAGTCTTCCCGAATCTTTCACCCCAGCCTCACGCTTGATGCGCGACTGAAACAAATCTCCTAAAAGGGCTGCAACGGACACTATTACACCCACTATTACCGCTGCCAACCATGATGCGCTGCCCGCAAATACAAAGGGTACAATGTACCAAAAGATAACTGCGCCAATGATGCCTGCAATAAGTCCCTCCCATGACTTCTTAGGAGAAATCTTTGGAGCCAGCTTGTGACGTCCAAATAGCGATCCTCCCAAATAGGCAAATGAATCTGCTGCCCATATGCTAAAGACAATGGCAACCGCAAGCAAAATACCCTGATCCATCTCGCGAATCAACATTAAGCATGCCAAGGGAATGCCCAAATATAGACCACCAAAAAGGCTAATGGCAGCGTCCTTTGCATGTGACTGCGGATTTACTGCCACCCAGACCATGTAGAAAGCAAGGGCGACAATCGACACATAAAACAAGGCAATCACGGCACGTAAATCGCCCGTTCCTAAAATAGGATAAAAGTCATCATGTGCAAGGCTGGCAATCGAAATCGACAAGGGCATTGTTGCTGCAAAAATCATGCCAATATACATAGGTATTTTTGGCATGTCAGGATCAACAATACGATAAAACTCATAAGTTCCCAATACTGCAAACAGTATGAGTAAGAGCGGCAGCAACATAAAGGTATTACCTGCAACAATACAGCTCAGCACAACAGCTACAAAAATTGCTCCTGTAATAATGCGCTGAATTAGCGAAGCTTTCTTTATGCCAGCTGGTTGTCCTTTTGTTGGCTTAAGGGATGCTGATTTGATAGATTCTGTCATTTTCATATTTCTATTCTAGAGCCCACCATAGCGACGCTCGCGATCTCGATAGTCAATCAAGGCGTCAAGCAGGGCTTCCCTGTCAAAGTCTGGCCACAATATGTCAGTAAAATAGAGTTCTGTATAAGCTGTTTCGTATAGCAAAAAGTTCGATAGCCTGGTCTCGCCACTGGTACGTATCATTAAATCTGGATCAGGAATACCTGCGGTGGAAAGGTGTGAGCTTATCAGTTCTGGCTGCACATCTTCAAGGCTCAGATCACCATCTGCAACATCATTTGCAATGGCTCTCACTGCCTGACAAATGTCTTGACGTGCGCCATAGTTTAGGGCAACAACCAGGGTAAGTCCCGTATTTGTCGCAGTGCTTTGCACGCAGTGAGCAAAGGCATCCTTTGTGCCCGCAGGCAAATCATCAACATCGCCGATTAGTTTTACACGAACATTTTGTGCGTTTAGGTTGACGACTTCACGCGACAAAACCTCAACGAACAATTTCATGATGCCACTAACTTCGTCTTTTGGACGGCTCCAATTCTCACTAGAAAAAGAATAGATTGTTAAATAGGCAATACCTAGCTGCACGCAAGATCCGATCATCTCTCGCACGCTTGCAACACCAGCCTTATGCCCAAAGAGACGTGGCTTGCCCTGCTTTTTTGCCCAACGTCCATTACCGTCCATAATGATGGCAAGATGGCGTGGCAATACCCCTGCATCTAGGTCGGCAAGTTTCATGCGCGCACTATCAGCAGCAAACCAGTCTAATTGTCGTTGGCTTAGTTCCATATTTAGGTTACCCTGTGCAAGCCCGCAGACTCAGCACAGTCCAGCAACATCGCAGCTGACTATATCTCCATTATGTCTTTTTCTTTGACGGCAAGTGCATCGTCGATTTTCTTTATCGCAGTATCAGTAATTTTCTGGACTTCGTCTTGTGCGGTAAACGCTTCATCTTCGCCAATTTCTTTACTGGTCTTCAGGCGATCAATTTTTTGATTAGCATCACGACGAATATTACGAATTGCAATCTTTGCGTCCTCTGCATAGCCTTTGCATAATTTGAATAATTCTGCACGGCGCTCTTCAGTTAGGGGCGGGAACGGAATACGAATTAAGATGCCATCGTTATTGGGTGAAAGTCCCAGATCTGATTGCAGGATTGCACGCTCAATCGCACCAAGTGTCGTCTTGTCCCACGGCTCAATAACAACAGTTTGTGCATCAGGAGTTTTTACATTCGCTAACTGGTTCAAAGGCATTTCGGACCCATAAGCATCAACCACAACTCTGTCAAAGATGGCTCCTGTGGCACGCCCTGTACGTACTCCCGCGAATTCTTGTGCGAGCGAGCTCTGGGTCTTTTCCATTGTAGTTTTTGCATGATCTAGAATCTCTGGTATCACGATTGACTTCCTCTCAGATCTGACTCTTATATTGCATAATCATCACAGCATTTACAAGACGTTATTCATCACTGCAAGCTGCAACTTGCTTCTATTTGCGCCTCTATTCGCCCTGAACCAAGGTTCCGACATCTTCGCCTGCCAACGCACGCTTGATGTTGCCCTCAGTCTCCATATTGAAGACAAGGATTGGCAAATCATTGTCCATGCACAGTGAAATCGCTGTCGAGTCCATGACGTTCAATCCTTTGCTTAATACATCAATGTAGCTTAAGTGATCGTAGCGCACGGCATCATCATGCTTCTTTGGGTCCTTATCATAAACCCCATCAACTCGTGTAGCCTTCATTACGCAATCTGCATCAATCTCTAGTGCACGCAGTGCTGCCGTTGTATCTGTTGTAAAGTAAGGATTACCTGTACCCGCAGCAAAGATCACAACGCGGTCCTTTTCCAAATGCCTGACTGCACGTCCGCGAATATAGGGTTCAGCAACTTCTTGGATACTGATAGCACTCATCACACGCGAATCGATACCTGCACGCATTAATCCATCATGCAAAGCAACCGCATTCATTACTGTTGCAAGCATCCCCATATAGTCGGCTGCAGCACGATCCATTCCGTTAGCGCTCGCTGCAAGTCCGCGGAAAATATTTCCACCACCCACTACAATCGCTAACTCATAGTTGACAACAACATCGCGCAATTGTTGTGCAAGCGACGCAATGACTGCAGGATCAATACCATAACCTCGATCCCCCATTAAAGCTTCGCCAGATATTTTCAATAACACACGATTTACATCAAGAATGCGACCCACGTTAGTCCTTTCTATTCCACTATCGAGTATAGCATGGCACCATCCTCATATTCTTTAACACTGTCAAAGAAGCGCAGCTGTTAGCCCATACTAAGCACGCACTAAAGAAGGCTGTACTCCCTCCCGAATACAGCCTTCTTTAAATCTATTGCGCAAATCCTTTAGTCGCTCGGATTACCCCGCGCTTGCCAGCGAGCAAGTTCATCGCGATCAAAGTTTACGTGACAGGTTTCACACCATTGTATGTCCGCGTGACATCTGGTACATGAATCGCCACCGACTTCACGTGCGGCATCAGCATGTTGAATCCATTCCCAGTTTACCCGTGGGTCGAATTCCCAGCCAGTGATATATTCCTCTCTGTGGTGACAGGCACTACAAGTGTCTCCAGCGCTTGTGCCTGCCAAATCACCTGCGGCAGCAGGAGTATTGTTCACTGGTGATATCGTATGACAGATTTCACATGAATCTGGATAGTTGGTAGCATCATCAATGTGCGGTTGCAGCAAATAGCCATCTGGGTGAGGCATTGGAAGTCCACCGTGACAGTCATCACAGAAACGCGTCGTATGACAGGTATAGCAGTAGTTAACTGCACGAACAGAAGGTACCTGATCAAGCGCCATTGAATAAGGGTCGGTACGTCCCGTCATGTCGTTATAGGTATCAAGTGGCCCAGCGATAAAATTATCAATGGATTCAACAATATCTATGTACCATGGTCCATGAATGTCTTCGACAAAGCGAGGTACATTGTGGTTATCTGGCACCAGTTCAAAGTTGTCAGTGTGACAAATGTAGCACTCGCCTGTTGCACCAGGAAACTCGCCAATAGGATACGGAGTGGTTACACGCTGACCATCGTCTTCTTCAAAGCGGTGACAGCGATAGCAGGCTGTCATCAGCATAAAGCAGTCGTGGAATTGTGAATCGTGCAGTTCGGGAGGATATGCTGGCCAGATTGGCTGCCAGTCATTTATAAGCTCATTGTGTCCTACACGGTTGTGACATGCAGTACAAGTGATGTACAAATCAGTGTGTGCGGCATGATCCATGATGATGCCCGGGCTGGTGAGTGTTTCGCGATTCTCCAACCGGTGACACTGCGTACAGTACTTGCTAGGTAATTCCTTAGGATCCATCGCTACCCAGCTGGTTGCATTAATGGGCATCTCTACTGTTCCCATTATCGTCTTTGGCAGCGAAGTCATAGCCCCTGCTTTAAAGATGATAAAGTCAATAGGATTGCCACCGGGCTGCTTATGACATGCGATACAGGCTACTCCTGTATGCGTTGAGTTGTCATAAGAACTTACGGTATCTGCCTGTGGATAGTGACATACTGCAGCACAGAACCAATAGGTTGTTGTTACTGCAACCGCGATTGCAATTACAAGCATCAGACCAGTAGCTACTGTACCTGTCCAGATGATTGCGCGTGCGCGGGTACGCTTATTCTTAAAAGCGTCTACAATTGCACGAATCAGTTTCATTTCTTTTCCCCATATCGTAGATCATTACTGCCTACATGATATGCCTGTTCATACATGCATTAGGTTAAGTACGACAAACATACCACGTTTAAGTTTACTAGACATCGCACAGGCTCACAACATAAATTCATCACATTTTTAACCACTTCGCTACATTTTTTATCGCTCCTAGCAGCACAAACCTCTCTTTTGATTAAAAATCTGCCCATCTCGCCACATCCTGAAAGCACTTTGTGCGACAGAGATGGTATAGTAGGCAAAGACAAAACATCGTGTTGTGAACCTTCGAAATGCAAGAAAGGCCACTATGAAGCTTAAAGAAATACATACCTTGGCTGTTGAACTGGGCAAGGAAAATGATCCGCGCAGTGCAGATGCTGTTAAGCGCACTCTGCGCCTGGCACAGGAAGAATTTGATGCCCTGTCAGACGAAAAGAAAGTTGACTTCGACCAGGAAAGACTGACTAACCCCTACAGCGATGCGCGTATCCTTGCGGGCGATCCAGATCGTGAGATCCGCGGACTTATCGCAGGTGTTGACATGGAGGTCGGCGAAGTCATGCTAGCTGATAGGCTGCGCGAAAAAGGTGAGCCTATTGACTTAGTCATGTCTCATCACCCCGAAGGCAAGGCATTGACTGGTCTTGCAGAAGTCATGAAGCTTCAGGAAGACATCTTGCATATGTGGGGCGTACCCATTGCTGCCGCAGAAGGCATTATGGGCAAGCGCATCAAAGAAGTAGAGCGCGGCATCTGGCCCGTCAATCACAATCAGGCAGTTGATGCAGCCAATCTGCTGGACTTGGCATATATGAGCACCCATACCCCCGCAGATAACATGGTGACAACCTTTTTGACTAATCACTTAGAGAGTAAAACTCTCGACACTATGGGTGAGGTCGTAGAAGCAATTAGAGAAATACCAGAGTACGCCCAGGCCGCAAAAATTGGTGCTGGCCCAAACATCTTGCTGGGCAGTGACAGGGCGCGCGTTGGCAAACTGGTCGTAGAGATGACCGGTGGAACCAGCGGATCAGAGGACGCCTATGAACGTCTCAGTGCTGCAGGCGTCAGTACTATGGTGCAGATGCACATGGGCGATAAGCACCGCAAAATGGCAGAAAAGTACAACATTAACGTCATTATTGCAGGACACATCGCAAGTGATGCGGTAGGCATGAACCTCATTCTTGACCAAATCGAGGCAAACGGAGTCAAGGTCTACACCTGTAGCGGCATCACTCGCGTCAAGCGATAAAGCTCGTTCTTTAAGACGAAAAGAGGGCGCCCATTTTTGGACGCCCTCTTTCAATTTTTCTAAAGTCTCTTATGTCTTAAACGCAGGACTGCCTCGCTGTTGCTACGTGTGCATTTGGATTTTTCAACCCGACACCAAGTCTAGACATCTGACGTGCTCTCAACTTCAATCTCAGTCTTTTTGCGATAGTATAACAACCCTATCCCCATAACCACTGCAAAGAATGCAATGTAGAAGATTGCTGCTCCCATCTGAGTATATACGGCAGCGTAAATCAAGAAGCATGCGCCTGCTGTTGCTGCTGCAGGAGCAACAAAGCGGTTGAAGAATCCTAGTTCTTTTTGCTTAATCATGGTCATAACAAAGACGGGAATAAGGAAGCTGTTCAAAGTAATGGGCACTAACCCTGCAATATCAAAGATTGCCACTCTTCCCCCACTGATATCAGAAAAGAATTCCCCATACCAACCAGTAAAGTTTGCTCCATAGATAACCATCCACGTAACTACCGAGAACAAGAAAAGAATCGCCGAGTTATTAGGCATGTTTGTTGCACGATCAACCTGCGAGAAAAGATCGGGATTAAAGCCACTTCTCTTTGTGGCCAATGCATAAAAGAGCTTCTGTCCACCAATGGTTAGTCCGTTGAGTGTGCCCAAACATGAAATGATTACAAATACAAAGAGTGCTGTACCCGCAAATTCGCTAAACAGATTCACAAATGCGTAGCGCACTCCTCCTGGTCCTGCAATGTACTCAAGCGGAGCAGCACCAAAGAGCCCTACAAAATAGGCAACATAGATAGCAATAATCACCAACATACCACCGACAAGTGCGATAGGCATATTTTTCTTTGGATTCTTTACTTCGCCTGCAACATTAAGGACAGCTTCCCAGCCAATGTAGGCAAACACTGTCGCTACAAGGGCAACAAAGAAAGGATTAAAGCTTACTCCTGCCTCGGCTGCTGCCGCTGCAGATGGAGCAATAAAGCCTACGGAATTCAGATTGTCAAAGGTTACGCCATTGACAAGGCCCAGAATAGTACCTACGACACCCATAACAATAAGGGGAATCACCTTGATTACCGTACAAGTGACGTGAAAGCGTGCCGCAAGTTTTGGACTCAGTGTTGTCATTGCAAATATTGCGATTAGGTAGAAAGCCGCCAACATATAGGTATAGCCACTAAATGATGGATCTACGTCCCAACCAAACAACACTACGGTAAAGCGTGCTGCCACCCATGCCAAGATTCCTGTGAGTGATGGAAAGAAGATAGTCGCAAGAAACCAGCCAAACAAATAGCCATATCGCCTGCCAAGCAACATTTCCGAAAGCCCCACTAATCCTGGATGCTCTGTATTGCGCACCGCCAAGGTCGAAAACACATAGGCAATGGTAAGAGTGATTAGGCCACCAATACCCCATGCAGCAACTCCGTACCACATGTTGTGTCCAATAGCAGCAAGAATTACTTCGTTCCGAAAAAAGATTCCACTACCAATTACCGTTCCAACAACCATACAGAAGGTCATCAAAACACCATACTTTTTTGTTAAAGTATTCGTACTTTTTTCCATCGTCTCTCTTCTCTGATCATAACGCATGCGCGATGGAGTGTAATACTCCAAGGCACACTCTAGCTAAGTAAAGCAATCGTACGAGTGTAGCACAAAAATGCTAACGCTTGAACTGTTTGCGCCTGCGAGATTTTGCATGTGTACTGCCTTTGCGCACTCCAGTCCGTAGATTTGAGATAATCTCGCCTTCTTCGCTTCCTTCAAGTTCTGTACGCAATCTTACTATCTGATCACGTAAACGTGCAGCTTCTTCAAAGTCAAGACCCGTGGCTGCCGCATGCATCTCTTCTTCCATTGCTGCCAATATGCGCAAGCCATCTTCTTTGGGCAGTTTTGCCAATTCGCGTACAGCGTCTTGTACGTCAGCACCCTCTTCTTCGTCGCTTTGAATAAAGCTTGAAATGTCTGCTACCGCACGGCGGATCGTCTGCGGCTCTATGCCATGTTGCTTGTTATAGGCAAGCTGTAAGTCGCGACGGCGTTGTGTCTCATCAATCGCCTTGCTCATCGAATCAGTTGTGCGATCCGCATACATTAACACGCGCCCACTGACATTTCGTGCCGCGCGTCCAATCGTCTGAATCAGCGAACGATAGTTGCGCAGAAACCCTTCTTTATCTGCATCTAAAATCGCAACCAACGATACTTCTGGCAGGTCAATCCCCTCGCGCAGCAAGTTAATCCCCACTACGACATCGATTATTCCTTGGCGCAATTCGCGCAAAATATCAACACGCTCAAAAGTGTATATGTCAGAATGTAGATAACGAACCTTTATCCCATGTTCAAATAGATGGTCAGTTAAATCTTCTGCCATCTTTTTTGTAAGTGTCGTCACCAACACGCGACCACCTGCTGCAATTTCAAGCTTGATCTCGTCGAGCAAGTCGTCGATCTGCCCCTGACTAGAACGTACCTCAACACGCGGGTCAACAAGTCCTGTTGGTCGAATAATCTGCTCAACTACCTGGTCACTAATGCTCACCTCATAGTCACCTGGAGTCGCAGACACATAGACAATCTGGTTAATCTTGCCTTCAAATTCGTCTGAGCGCAAGGGACGATTATCTAATGCCGTCGGCAAGCGAAAGCCATGCTCAATCAAGGTCATTTTTCGACTGCGGTCACCTTCATACATGCCCCGAATTTGAGGAACGGTCACATGGCTCTCGTCGATAATCATCAAGAAATCATCAGGAAAATAATCAATTAGAGTCTGAGGGGGCTCCCCCACTGCACGCCCATCTAAATGCAGCGAATAATTTTCAATGCCCGAACAAAAGCCCATGGTCTCAAGCATCTCTAAATCATAGGCAGTGCGCATCTTTAAGCGCTGCTCTTCCAATATTTTATTGTCAGCACGAAACTCTGCCAGACGCAAATCAAGAGCTTCGCGAATCTCGCCAATCGCACGTGTCAGCTTTTTGCGCTCGGTGACATAATGACTTGCTGGCCATAGGGGCAATTCGTGGAATTCTCGCAGCACCTCACCTGTTAGACGATTTACTTCTGTCAGGCGCTCGACTTCATCGCCAAAAAATTCCACGCGATAAGGATTGTCAGCATAAGGCGGAAAAATATCAACAATTTCCCCACGCACACGAAAGGTTCCGCGCTCTGGCGCAAAATCATTACGGTCGTACTGCGTTTCGATTAAGTCAGCAATCATTTGGTCGCGCTCATAGGTAGCTCCTACTCGCAAAAAGACCGCCATTCCAGCGTAGTCTTGTGGAGAGCCTATTCCATAGATGCACGACACGCTTGCCACAATCACTGTATCGCGCCTAGAAAGCAGCGCCGCTGTTGCCGCATGACGCAACTTCTCGACTTCTTCATTGATACTTGCATCTTTCTCAATGAAGGTATCAGTCTGAGGCACATAGGCTTCAGGCTGATAATAGTCATAGTAAGACACAAAGTACATTACTGCAGCATCTGGCATGAAGTCCTTCAATTCTGCAGCGAGCTGTGCAGCCAAGGTCTTGTTGGGTGCCATGATTAGAGTAGGTCGCTGGACAGACTCTATCAACTTTGCCATAGTGAAGGTTTTGCCACTGCCTGTTACGCCCAGCAGGGTTTGTGTGCGCAAACCCTCTTCTACGCCAGTAGCGAGCTCTGCGATTGCACGCGGCTGATCTCCTGAAGGCTCAAAAGGTGATACAACCGTGATGGGATTTTTTGCACGCTGGAATTCTACAGACATATTTATGTAAGCACTCTACCTTAAATCTGAATCCTGCAAACATGCTCGTAGCTTGCTGCGCAAATCATCCAGATTGCCATCATTTTCAACTACGGTAGCCGCTTCTAACTGGTAAGCGCTAGCACGTGGCTGTCTGTCCATGCGCCTATCAGCATCTTCTGGACTAAAGCCATCAGCAATCCCACGCAGTAGGCGTGTTTCCCTATCTGCTGTTACTGTCCATATCTGCGCGTCATTATCTGCATCTGTAAATATCTCTGACAGATAAATCAGAGGAAAGGGTGATTCAACAATCACAAGGTCTTGTGAGTCGCGGGCATCATTGAGCAGGTCGCGAGCATGTTCCATTGTAGGCGGATGTACCAGTGCGTTCAATTTTGCAGTAGCATCATCGTCTGCAAAGGCACATGCAGCAAGTGCGGCACGATCAAGGCTACTGTCCCTTAGCAAGATATTATCGCCAAAAGCTTCAGCTAATTTTTTGCGCAAAGCTAAATCTCCATCCAGGATATGGCGAGAAACTTCATCAAGGGCAATGATTTCAATTCGCAGACCACTACTGCGCAACGCAGCAGCAACTAAATGGGTAACTGTCGTTTTTCCTGACCCAAAAGGTCCTGTGATAGCAAGAATTTTCATAGCTGCAATTATAGGTCAAATAAGCGAGAAGCAAAAATGCGTCACCATGACGCATTTTTACCAAATTTCCGCCACATTTCCCAGATAAACAGAACTTCAGAAGAATTGAAAAATCCAGCTGCTAAGCGAAGTAACCTAAAGTGCGCAGCTGGATTTTTTACTACGATTGCCAAATATTGGCCATCTAGTGTGCATTATGCTGCGACAGGTGTCACCTGATCCACATCAACAACGTGCTCTTTTTCGCTCTTTCTATCTACGTAAATCAGATAGACAAGGAACAACGCAATGACGGCACTTGCAACCATGATAAGGATAATCTGCATTGGATTTGCATAATCACCTGTTTTTGGACCCTCGCTGGGACGATTTTGACCTGGTGTTGTTCCACCACCTGTGGTGCCACCACCAGGAGTATCACCATCACGATCTGGGTCGCGGTCCGGATCAGGATCGGGGTCAGGATCTCTGTCACCTGGCTCACGATCATTGCTATCACCAGTGTATGTATTTATAAATGACATGGAACCTACTTGGCGATTCTCGTGATTTGTTACCACGCGACTCAAGCGCAAGCGACCACCTTCGTCATACACTGTATCGGTGATAGTGTAAACTGCCGTGTCAAAGGTATAGTCCTCATTACCTGTATTAACTTCTGTAACTTCGTAAACAAATACACCTGCTTCAGTGTAGACCCACACGCCAAACTCAGTAGTGCCTGAACCAGTAACCGTTACTTCTTTTACACCATTAGTGCTACCCTCTGGCATTGGATTGTCAGGGTTTTGCGCAGTAAGTCTAAAGGTAAAGGTGTAGGCTTCTGCAGGATTTCCCTGAACGGACTTAACAACAGGTGGATCAACCGGTATCATATCTCCCGGCTCAGTTGGCTGGAAGCCATATTCCTGATTAAAGATAACATCTACTTTTGGATCAACCGTTCCTGCACGCACTGCACGCACTTCAACGGTAAGCGTATTACCTGCAGCATTCCTTACATCAACAACCACCGTAAAGACCGCATCATCATAGACATATCCTGGTCTGCCAGAACCTGTAACAACGGTTTGGATGTCATAATAAAAGAGTCCTGCATGCGTAAAGGTAATCGGACCAACATTCACCGTCTCAGTACCTTCAATCGTAAATTGATAGCTGCCGCCAACGAGTCCCGAGGTTGAGACTGGCATAGGATTTGCAGGATCTTGTGGCGTCAACCTATAGGTAAACACGCCATCGCTCCCCGCACCATCAGGTGCGTCAAATACTTGCCTGACAGGAATAGTGGTTGCAACTGATGCAGCAGACGCCGTTGCAGGAAGTGCAACAAGCAGAGTAGTGAAAGCAAACAGCATTATCACGGCTACAAGAGCGGTTTTTGTAAGCGATCTACTTTGCAGTATGTTCATACGTTTTTACCTCAACATCAATAATAGTGACTGCACAACAATACGCTATAAATTTAACATCTCCAAATTTCGCACACGGAAATCTGTCGAGTTCAAATTTATAGTGCTTCTAGTATACCGCCTCAACACAAATTGTGTAAAGCTTCTCGCAGCAAAAAACTGTCTATTGGTTACTATTTTGGTGCAAATGCAGTGAGATTCTCACTGCATTAAGTCTTTCAAGCCCGCAAAGGGATGATTTGCATCCACCTCATCAGTACACTCACAATCTGCACCATTTAGATCCGTGCCACATTTCATGCAAAGCCCCTGGCAATCACTATCACAAACTGACGCAAAGGGCAGCTCGACTAATAACGACTCTCGCAACAAGGGCTCAATATCAACCTTGCCACTGTCATCTATCACTGGATAAGGATCCCCGTGTTCATCCTCACTGGGCACGAAGAAAAAACTCTCGTCGACTGTTGATGCAAGATCAAACTCAAAGTCGTTCAAGCAGCGCACACAAGCAGTACGCAACTGCGTCTGCAGTGTGCCTGCAGCGTGGACGCACTCTCCCACATTACTAAAGCTTATCTCATATCGAATAGGATCCACTGCCAAAAAGTCAATGTCGCCCAACCGTAGATGCGACAGGCCACTATCAGCACTTGTGGCATCTGCAGCAGCCTTCACAGCTTCCCCCGCATCAGACGCACAATCCGCCTTCACCGCAGCTGGTGGCACACTTCCCTCTATTGTCAGCGACGCTCCGACACCTTCTGTGGTGACGGAGCGCAAATCAATCAAAATGCTCATTATGTTTGTACCTTACTCTACTTCCAGCAAACAAATCTCATGTTTGCATGCTTCGTGCTTGATGCTTAGCGCTGCAAATTCTTGCCCTGCAAGCGATCACGTCCGCGCTGAACAGAAGTCAGCAACTTACTCATATTTACTTCCAAGTTGGCAAGCATCTCGTCGGCATAGTCTTCTGCGCCCAGACGAATTTCACGCTCGTTTGCGCGTGCTTCTTCCATAATCTCGTGGGCGCGTGCCTCTGCTTCACGCACAACCTGAGTCTCGTTGACCAATTCACGTGCACGCTCCTGCGCTTCTTCAAGGATGCGATTTGCTTCACGCTCTGCCTCTTCAGTCATTTCCTGACGTTGCTTAACAATCCAGCGAGCCTGCTTCAAGTCCTCTGGGTACTGGCTACGAATCTCGTCGATAATGTCATAAACCGCATCTGGGTCAACCATCTTTGCGTTTGACAGTGGAACTGCCTTTGACGAGTCAATTAGTTCTTCAATACGATTAACTAATTGTTCAATGTCCATATCAAATCCAACCTTTTCTGTGAGCAAGCACTCAATCTGACCTGCTCTGCCTAGTCGCACATGTCCCCGCATTACACAAATTAGCGCAGAAACATACCCTTTTCTGTACACAGTTTTGTACGCACTACATAATAGCCCTACCTTTACTAAGTGCGGACACCACACACCCCATGTTTGCCATTTTGTTACATTAATAGCAGCAGAGTGCATTGGCAGAGTGCGCCCATTCCACGCATCTCTCCCAGACTACCTGTCGACTGCCTGCGAACCACTTGCAGACCGCTTATAAGCTACTTGCGCTACCCCTCTTGCTGCTGTTCAAGACGAATACGATTTGCTATTTCGCTCAAGCGGCGCATTCTGTGATTAAGTGCAGATTTCGACAGCGCAGGCTGTGCCACTTCCCCCAGTTCGCGCAAAGATACGTCAGGATTCTGCAAGCGCAGCCGTGCAAAATCTGCTACCGCTGCAGGCAATGAATCTATCCCCACGCTATCCTCTATCAATTTGATATCTGCCAGCTGAGACAAAGCAGCACCGCTTGCCTTTGCCTGATTTGCGATCTCTGCATTTACTCGCCGATTCACATCGTTGCGATATGACTTGATAATGCGCACGTTTTCAGTCATCAATAATGCTTTGTGTGCGCCCACTAGGGCCAGAAAGTTAATGATTGGCTCTGCGCCCTTCAGATAGACCGTCCATGCTCCGCGACGTGCAGTTACACGCCCGTCAACGGTAAAGCGTGACATTAGCGTCGCCAATTCATCTGCAAGTGTTTCAGTATGCGTGCGAATTTCGAAATGATAATCACCCTGCGGACTCGCAATGAAGCCTGCGCCTAAGAATGCACCACGCAAATATGCAATCGCGCAACAGTCGCGTCGTATCAAATTTTGCTCAATACCACCACTTAGATAGGTACTTCCTGCAAGACCCAGCTCATCAAGCACCGACTCAAGTCTTGGCTGACTGGGAATAGTGATCTGATAATTATTGGCCTTGTGTAAAATGTTTCGACGCACCGTTAGTTCAGTCTTTAACTGATACAGGCGTCGCACCAGCCTGATTATACGCCGCGCAACCTGGGCGTTCTCTGTCGATACTTCTAGGCGATACTGGTTAGTGCCCGTGCGCGTAACAGTTCCGTCCAGCTTTATCAGAGCAGAGAGTTCTGCCTTATTGCAGCACTCATGCTTTTGCTCAAGGCGCGATAATTCATCACGAACTTCTGCAGTAAACGACATTTGGCTATCCGGCTATCCAGTCACAGCCGCAGATACGGCATCAGATGGTAACTCAATTAGCGCAGGCAACACCGAAGCCAGCTTGTGCTCATCGTGGTGCAACGGATTGTGCGCAGCTGCAAGCGCAGTCACGACAACTTGGATGCCCCTTGACTCAATATACTGGACGCTCTCTTCGTCATGCATACTGTAAGGCAACAAAACCACATCAAGACGATTACGCAATCCATATTGTTCAAGGGTCGAAATATAGTCACGCGCAGTAAAAGCTGCTGTTTCGCCCTTCATGTTAGCAACATTACAGCAGTATATAAGGCGTGCATTGCTTTGTAAGATTGCATCAAGAATGCCAGGGATCAGCAGGTTTGGAATAATGCTTGTAAACAGCGATCCTGGACAAATCACTATGGAGTCTGCCACGCGCAGTGCATCAACTGCTTCAGGATTTGCAGCTGGATTCTGCGGACTAATTTCAACTGCGGCAATACCAATTGGATTACAAGTCAGCGAAGCCTGACCATATATTTCTTCTCCACTGCGATCAAAGCCATGCAGAATCAAATTTTCATAACTCGACGGCAGCACACGACCCTGCACATCCAACAGTCGCTCAAAATACTTCACTGCAGCAGAAAAAGACCCTTCAAAGTCCGCTGCTGCGGCAAACATCAAATTGCCTAAAGAGTGACCCGCAATGCCTTCGCCGTGGTCAAAACGATAATCAAATAATCGTACAAAATCTTCTCGGTCGCAGGCTGCAAGAGCAGTCAAGCAGTTGCGCACATCTCCAGGAGGAAGCAGTGATAGTTCCCTGCGCAACCTTCCTGTTGATCCTCCATCATCTGCCATGCTTACAATTGCTGTAGGCAGGATGTCTAATGATCGCGCCCCGCGCAAAACCAGCGGAAGACCCGTACCGCCACCAATCGCAACCATCTGATGTTGTGCTATTTCCAAGCGTTGCACCATATCACACTGCCCAGCTAAGACGGTCCCTATTCACAAGCCCAACAGCCATCCTGCTAGCAGCCATACCCTTGAGCAATCGCACCAGTAATCACACTAGTAGTCATGCTGCTGCGCATCTCGCAAAATGTCGCGATGAATCGTCGATGCCTGATAGCCATCTGCGCGTAACTGCTTTGTCGTTTCCTCGGACAAAACAACGCTCCTGTGTCTGCCACCAGTACAGCCAACGGCAACGTTTAGCGATAACTTTCCCTCTGCAATATAGTGTGGAATAGTCGTGCGCAACAAATCCGTCCATTTTTCGAGAAAATCCTGCGTCTCACTACGACCCAGCACAAACTGACTAATTTTCAAATCCTTGCCACTTAGAGGGCGCAAGTCAGGATCCCAGTAGGGGTTTGGCAAAAATCGTACATCGTACACAATGTCAGCATCTGTAGGAATACCGTACTTAAATCCAAAGGAGCTTACAATAATTGAAATCTGGCTCGCTGCCACATCTCCCAGAAAGTCAGTTTGAATACGTGCACGCAATTCACTTGCACGCAGTAGGCTCGTATCAATTACCTGATTTGCCCGTGCACGAAGCGGTTCCAAAATCGCACGCTCTGCCTCAATTGCGCGCTTAAGATTAGTATGAGCATTCTCTAGGGGATGCCTACGACGTGATTCCTTAAAGCGGTTAAGCAAGACCTTATCGCTTGCATCCAAAAACAGTAAGGAATACGGCGTTGTAAAATCTGGTTCATCCAGCACATCAAGCAAAGATTCGAACAATTTCCCACCACGAATATCGCAGGCTACCGCAATGCGACAAAAATGTGGATTGTCAATTCCTGCAAGCGCAGCAATTTGAGGAATCATCGCTGGGGGCAGATTATCTACACAAAAATAGCCAAAGTCCTCTAAAGACGCAAGTGATCTGGATCGACCAGCCCCAGACATCCCCGTCACAATAACCAAGGGCTCATTGGGACAGCACGTCATGTCAGAAGCATCATCAGCAAAGTCATTATGTTGATTAGCGCTACTCATGGTGCAAGTGTATCACAGCATTACTGCTCGAAATACTGACTGGCTATTGCTTCTGCACATATAAATTAGTAGCGAATAAATTAGTAGCGAATTTTCAACGCAGTGCAAAAAATCAGAGTGAAATTTCAGTAAATTTGTTACAAGTGTTGCAAAATTGCTCTGTCACTGGCAAAAACATGCAAATACTCACATGATTATTCACTCATCGCATCGAGTTCCAGTCTTTTACGCTTAATTCTTTGAGAGCCCAACAGTAAGGACACAATCGCCAGTACCACTATCAACACAGAAACCTTTGCGGTTCCCGTAAAAAGACCTGTTGGCGGTATAACATAATTTGTGTTCGTAAAATCGACAGAATTTCTGCCCTGCTCTAAGAATTCGCCATCAATTGTTAGTGGAGTTCCTGGGCTGGTAGGATTCTGCACGGGAACTGGTACCCCTCCCGTTAGCACTTCTGCTGAAACCCTGTATATAGGCACTGCATGTTCAGTCACCCAATATCCTGAATTAAAATACGCATCCACAAAAACAAGTACCTGGTTGTGACGCAAGAAGAAATCACGCTCTAATCCTGAATGGAACAGCAGGTAATATCCGTATTGGTCAGGTCCTTCCACATAGCCATTATCAACACTGGTGACAACTGCGCCATCTTCTACTACATAGGCTTTATACACTGCTGGCTCTTCAACAAGGTCAGGAGCAGCTAGCTCCATCGTAAAGGCAAAAAATTGTACTTGATTCCCGTAATCTCCTGCCACAACCTTTGATATAGTCAATGGTGCCAATTCTGGATCAGTCGGATCAGTCAGCGGTCGATAATAAAAGACATTTCTGAAGGGAATTATCCCGTCCAGACGTTTTCCGCCCAGTACTTCCTCGCCTTCTACTATCGTGACTTCTTCAATCTGTACAGACATGAGGTGTACATCTGTTGACGGTTCAGGCATGTTTTGCACAATAAAGCTTATTTGCCATACCCTTGAGTCAAAGACCATCGTCTCGCGCTCACCTGGCACAAAACTATCATCGCGCTCGGAAATACGATAGGTGTAAACTCCAGCTCGTTCAAATTCAACACCGTCAAGCAAGGGTGCAGATAGCCTGGATATCACCTTAATGCCAGATATTATTTGTCCCGTATCCGACTGATCAAAACTTATCGTCTTTGCTGCCTGATTTAGCTGCGGCAGCTCATTTGCCCTGCTTGTATCTCCATTGAAACTGTAAGGCACTGCATCAAAAACAAAATCTATTTCTGGCGTTTCTTCATGCGTGGGCAGTTCAAACAATTTCCATATTGCAACGTCTTCTGGATCAAGTTCAGGTGGAGTATATATGGACCTAAAAGTATTCGTTACTGTCGCTGCAAGAACATCTTTTTCGCCAATCCGCAGAGAACTCCCCTCTGTAATTGTCGGAGCATAGGTCATATCTGGACAGTTGCACTCTTCAAGCAAATAGTCACCAGGCACCAATCCATGTATCAGGCTGGGCTTATTTACACTAAATTTCATATCTGCTACTAAGCCCAATTCGTCCGCCGTTTGACTGCTTTGTTCCCAGCTCCAATCGGCGGGATTAGCAGGATTTACCACCAGCAACCACACCTCGTCTGTAATTGGATCAAGCTGGCCCCTAAGCGTAAAGCTGCGCATCACGATTGGAGGACTAACATCATCGACAATCTCGTCTGGTCCTGGCATGAACAGTAAAAGACGTCCGTTACTTCCTGCATTTACGTCTGTCATGCGCAACTCGAAATCCGTGTCGCCATCGATGTCGTATTCTGCATAGGCACCCGCAAGCTGCTTAAACACAGCTGCACGACTATCCACTGCGCGCAAATAACTGTTAACCATAGTGGCGATTCTGCTTTCACCAGGATCAAGGATAATGCCTGCGAACGTTCCATCATCTGCAACCTGTTTGCCATCAACAAAGAAGCGCACAACATGACCGCCATCGTTATCTTCTTCAAATATGTAGCTACGTCCGTCCTCTACATGCATCTGTGTCAATACCAAAGGACTGTTCACGCTGATTGGCAGGGCATAGACAGCATCTTCTAAATTGCCGTCCCAGGGATAATATGTGCAAGCCATGCGAGCACCATCATCAATGCTGATATATCCCACATGTCGCCAAGTCTCATTATCTGGCAAGCTTGAATCAATGCTGTGATTTGCAAAAAGTAAGCGCCACGACTGTAGTGTCGGATGCAAGTCGCGCACATACACCGTAAATTCGGTGTCATCATTAACATTCCAGTCCTCTGGATGGCCCTCGATTTGCTTGAATACCGTAATTTGACCAGCAGGATGCGAGAATAAATTTGCAACTATCACATTGACCGCATCGGCAGGAGGAACAGTGCCATAATCTGCATAGCTGCCATCAAAGCGATACATATCCATCCACTCGCCACCATTGACATATGACCGAGGAGAATCTCGCAGCAACCCAGGCGGATTTGAAAAATCTAGTTCCCGAACCTCATAATCTCCTGGCCACAAGTTCGACAACTTAACTTCTTGCAGCTCAAAAAGGAAAAATGCTGTAAAGACATCAGCAGTGCCACTTTGATACCTGTCTTTCCAATACGGATCGCTAAAGACCCAACTGGCACTACCTGCGCCAACCTGATCAGATCCCGTATTGCCAACACAGAACAGGGTACCCTCAATCCATCCAGGACTGTCCCATCCATCTGTAATGGCCTGTTCATCAGGCTGTACAAACAGTAGGTACACCTCAGCATAGGCATCCCATATTTTTACCTGAAATTCTTGGCTACCATCAATCCCCCAATACGCAGGAAATCCGCCAAGTGTCTTCATAAGACGCATTTGTCCAAAGGCTGGATCGACAAAAGTATTCGTCACGACAAGAGTCTTTTCCTCGCCCGCAGACGGATTAAAGATAACTGGCTCGGATCTTAGCTCACCATCAACTGCATAGGTCACATCAACTTGCGGTTGACGTGGTGTCTCTGGATCCCAGGTAAAGTGCTCGGCAAGCGAGTAGGTTATCTGACGATAATCACCCTGCCACCAGCCCTGTACTGGCATACCCGTCAGCTGTGCTGGCACATTTTTGCTGAAATAGACAGGGGTTGGTTCAGTAGCAAGGCCATTGTAGACATACACGCCCGGTGAAGGATTTTGGAAGGATAGATACAGATCACTCGTATCGTTTTTCATGTGCAAAACGAATTGCGTATCATCATCTATCAGCCACATCGTATGATAGCCATCTGTGCCAAAGGCCTTTTCAACAGTCATTTCAAATTCGGGGAAAACACGATCATCAGTCAAACGAATTTGTCCAATAGCGTTTAAGTCTAAAACGACCCTCTCGTCTTCCCAAAAAAAGAGGTCTTCTTGATTTGCGTTGAATGAGCGATGAAAGTAATCAATACTAATACGAGTTCTGCCACCAGGCATGGACTCGCTTCCTCCAGGATTGGTAAAGTGTAGCTCATACTGAACATCAATGCCTGGACCATCCAAATCCCTTATCGTAAACAAATTGGTGCGCAAATCGACATCATTAAAGCGCTGCCATTTCAAATGCCAGGTGTAATAGTCAGCTGCATCATCTACCTGCACAGTTGCAGCTCGAACAGCACGTGTGCCAACGTTTTGCGGCCACCAATTCCACTGGCCAGCAACATTCATCAAATTGTCCTGATCGTAGGGCTCCATGCCCGCTGGTGTCTGATTCCCTGGTAGCTGTATGGTAATGTCGCGATAGTTATCAATAATCGCGCCACTGTTTAACCCTGTTCTGCCATTGTTCCAGCTCATCGAAACATTAAACGCATCTGTCATGGTCTCGGTCATGGTCCAGTAATAAGGATTTCCCACAGCTGGCATAAAGCTTGCACTACCAATGCCTGTCGAATACCAATAGTCCATTGTCCAGTCTGGAGGATGACCAGCATCGGGGTTTACCACGGTAAGTGTATAGCTAATCGAGTGTTGATTTCCGCCCATCATCGCGGATTGATTTTCAATTTCCCAAATGATCTGATTGCCTTCTTGGCGCAGCCCTGCAGGCAGGGATCCTAAAACAGCAAATTCACCAATGTCGTCAATAACCTGAACATACACGTCTTTACCATCAATATTCATGGGGCGCAGAGGATCTTGAGCTATCCCATCAATATCAACGAAATCTCGTGCCCATGCAAACAGGGTAACAGTAACGGTTCCATTGGGTGAATTCAGCCACCAGTCAATATTATGCTCAACTGATTTGCCAACTCGAACTTCACCTCGCTGCAAATTATTGCCTACTGGCTGACTAATCGACCCAACGCTAAAGTCAGTGTCGTTTTCGCCAGTGTGAATGGTAAAGCCTTCAAGCGCTGCATCAAGTGCGGTTGCCATCATCGCAAAGACAACAATTGCAGTGATTAATACAATTAGGGCTACCGCTACAGCGACTTTGACCTTGATCTTGCCTTGAGTGAGCCACTTGAACACGTCCCTACCTTGAGCAGCAGTCCTGTCTTCTGTTGCAGTGGCAGTCGCATTTTTTGTCTTCATGGCGATTCTCTCCCCATCACGCAATATACTTGATACGCACATTATATGGGAGGCATTCAATCAGATTTGATGCATTCAAGCATCGTTTACATGCGGATGCCAAAACGTAGGAATGACGCGCACCAGGCACAATCAAACGCAGCTATAAATCGTGGATAAAGCTATATATTTCTTTTGCTATTTCTGGGGTAATGCCAGGAGCTTTTGCAAGGTCTTCGCAGCTGGATGTGCGCAGGTTTTTAAAGCTGCCAAAATGCTTCAACAGCGCTTTGCGACGTTTCGGACCAATGCCTGGAACTTCATCAAGAATACTTGCTGTCATAGCTTTGCTGCGTAGCTTGCGATGGTATTCATTTGCAAAGCGATGTGCCTCATCACGAATACGCTTTACCAGATGCAGCGAAGCTGAACCATCTGCCAAAATCACAGGACTATCTGACCATGTTGTCCAAATCTCTTCTTCGCGTTTTGCAAGTCCAACAACCGCGATGTCGTCAATGCCCAATTCATCCAGTACTGCAACAACGGCAGAAAGTTGCGGCTTTCCGCCATCAATTAGCAGCAAGTCAGGAGTGCGTCCAAATCGCTCATCAGCCATGCGCTTTGAATCAAAGCGGCGCAGCAAGACCTCGCGCATCATGGCAACGTCATTTGCCTGGTCAAACTCCCCACGAATCTTGAAGCGTCGATACGCAGCCTTATCTGCACGTCCATTGGCAAACACAACCATTGAGCCTACTGAATGGCTGCCACGCAAAGTCGATATGTCGTAGCTTTCTATACGCAGTGGCGGACTGTCCAGTGACAACGCAGATTCCAGCTGCAATAGAGCAGCATTTAATCGCTCTGTATCATAGTGTGTGCGAACTTTATAGCGCAGCAAGGCGTGATTTGCATTTTGCTGAGCCATGTCCAACACTTTCTTTTTCGTACCTCGCTTTGGTACCGATAGGCGCACCTTACCCGCCTTAGGATTATTGCTTGTTTCGCGCCTGCGATGGGTCAAAAAATCCTCGATAGCCTGCTGTTTGTCACCGAATTCAATCTCGCACAAAACTTCAGCAGGAATCTGCCCAGCGCTTAGATAGTAGTGTCCTAAAAAGCCCTGTGCCAGATCATCAAAGCTAATATCAAGCCCTTTGTCCAGGATGAAGTCGTTGCCATAAAGCACAGTGCCTTCGCGCACATGCAAGACATATGCTGCAGCAATCGTTTCCTCGCGTGCAAAGCCCAGTACATCGTAGTTGGCATTACTGTCTGATACAACAATCTGTCGTTTCTTAATGCTGGAAAGCCCGCTCAAGCGATTTCGCATACGTGCTGCAAGTTCATAATTCAAATCAGTCGCAGCATCTTGCATTTGAGCTTCCAGCTTGCGTTCAAGCGCTGCGCTATTACCTTCAAGCAATGATATAGCATTTTGAACATGGTCTGCATACTCTTCGGGAGTAATTGCAAGACTACACACTCCTGAACCATAGCCTAGCTGCGAGTCAAAGCAGGGGCGTGGCAGCGGCTTTGCAAAATCACTGCGCAGCATACGCTTATACTCGGCACAGGTAGACTTGCACAGCGGAATGACACGACGCAAAGTGTCCACCGTTTCGCGCGCTCCTCGTGCATCGGTATAGGGACCAAAATAGCGTGTACCTGCACGCTTCTTTTCGCGCGTATACTTAATGGCAGGATAGGCAGCATCCATTGTCAGTGCAATGTAGGGATAGGATTTGTCATCGCGAAACATCACATTATAGGGCGGCGATAACTGCTTGATGAGAGTAATCTCCATCATCAAGGCCTCGGCTTCAGATGAGGTCACAACGTAATCAAAGCTTGCAACCTCGCACATCATGCTTGCAGTCCACTCACGACCATCGTGTCCTGTGAAGTATTGCCGCATGCGCTTGCGAAGCTCTTTGGATTTGCCCACATAAAGGACGCGCTCATCTGCATCTTTCCACAGGTAAACACCGGGGGAAATGGGTACATGTTTAAGCTGTTCACTTAGTTGTGGAGGCATGTCCATACCTGCCATTATAGCCCAGAGCACATCTATCACTACCTACTTGCAGTCAGAAAATGTGGCATATACACATGCCCTATAAAAAGGGGCAAGCTTTATGCCTGCCCCTCTTGCCCCTATTCCTCTTGCCCCTGTCCTTCTTATTGCTAACTTGCGCTGGACTGTAAGCGCAAACGACTCAATGCAAGTGCCACTGCAAAAAAGGTCATAGCAAACAGCACTAGCATTCCCAGGTTGCCCAATAGCGGTGTGATTGTTTGTGCCGACACTGCTTGTGCTTGAGCAAGTTCTGTAATTGCGTTGCCATAATAATAGGTTGGCACGAACTGCGCGATAGATTGCATGATGTCTGGCATAAAATCAGTCGGAATGAAAATGCCACCCATAAAGGCAAATACCAGACCGATTATATTGCCTGCAACATTCATAGTAGTCTCACTTGCAAGAATCTGCCCCAATAGGAACGCCAAAGAAAGCGCAACAAGAGAAAAGGCCAGCAGTGATACCAATAAAAGAATAATCACCGTCGCAGATACTCCAACGAGTGCATCGCGATAGACCACTAGTCCTAGTCCACCAACCACTGCCCAGGAAAACAGCATGGCGACAAAGCACGCTGCTGCAAGCTGCATGTTAAATTTCAGCCTGCTTACAGGTGCCGCAAGATCTCGCTTGCGCACATCAGTCCTGTTAAATGCCGCAAGCAACACACTTACCGATATGATAACTGAAAGCAATATCGTATAGCTTGCAAAGGTCATATAACCTAAATAGGAAACAGACATTGCAGTACTGTCCTCGTATTGCATCACAGTAGCTACCGCACTGTCTTCCATGCTCTCTTTTGCAAGCTGCGCTGCTTCATGCGGTGTTGCAGCTGTGCCACTTTGCAGATAGAGGCGTGCTGCACTTAAATAGTCATTGACAAGGGGATCCATCAGGGCACCAAAAATCACCGTTTGACTGATAACCGTGTCAATCACAGGACTTGCCATGCCATGTGCAGCTGCTGATGCAAATTCGTCGCCATAGCCAGCAGGAATTATCATGATGTAAGATGCATAGTTTTGTGCAACAGCATCTTGCATTGACTGTCTATCATCTGCAAGCTCAACGATCTCTGCACGACTCGCTACAAAGTCAGCAAATGCTTCAGAAAAATCATTGCCCTGATCACGGTTAATGATGGCAACAGTGGGTCGCGCCTCTTCAAATTCGTTCTGACTGTCATCAATGCCCATGCTCATAAAAATGCCAATCGCAGAAAGTGCTGTCAAGTAGGTCAGCAGATAAACGGGACGACTAAAGAAAATGCGAAGTGCAGTTCTAAATATGTGCATATCGCTGCCTCCTTAAGAATAGTAGTGCACCGACAAAAAGAACAATGGACATAATCAGCAGGCTTATCAGGCCTTGAAAAAACTGCACGTAGCTATCGTAAAAGTACAGAGCATAAAACAGACTTGCTACCTGTTCGACAGGATTTAGCTGTTGCAGATAAGGAAAGTTACGCGTGATATTATCGGCAAGTCGCATGCTGGGATCACCGTAAAGGCCTGCAAACAGAGCAGAGAAGCAGGCAATTACTGTCAGAATCCCCGCCTTTACACCCTCTGTCAGTGTCGGAATTGAACCCACCAGTGCTCCCAGGGATGTTGCCATTAATGCTGCACATGCAAGGGCAAGGATGCCAGCAAAGTCATTACTGCCAAAGTTAATGTCAAGAATGAATCGTGCATAACTGTAAGCAATCAACAGGCAGACAAGTGAAAATATCCAGCAGGCTGCAAAGGTGGCACAAAGAGTCTTTAGCCTACTGGTAGCACCAACTGCCCTCCTTGCACCAAGATCAGATAGATTAGCTTGGGTACGCATAATCCCAATTAGTGCAATATTTGCTGCAAGTACGGCAATCATGCCCAGTAGCGCAAAATAATAACGAACCGACATGACAGATTCGTTGGCAGTCACCGTGACCTGCTGTGTGAAACTTGCAGGATCGGATAAACTTGTCAGTAGGACAGGATCAGCAAGCGCCTGAGGATTGTGCTGTGCAACTGTCTGAATAGATGCTTGGGCACGAACAAAACGATCCGCAATATCCTTTAGAATCGTGCGCCTAAAATCACTAGGTGTAAAACGAGGAGAAAAATACACGCGAGGATTTGCGTCTGTGCCAATCTGAAAATAGCCAACGATTTCACCATCAAGCAAAAGCTGGTCTGCTTCTTCTTGTGTCTCCACGTGACGCATATCTAGAATCTGGTCATCTCCTGGCTGTGACAGTGTTGCAATCACATCAGCAAATTCAGAAGCATTCGCATAGTTAATATCTTCAACAACAGCAGTTGGAATGGGATTCATCGCAGAAAAATCGCCCGAGATTGTCAGAAACATTGTTGCCAAAACCAGGGGAAACAAAATGACCCACAGCAACACATCCTTGTTGCGTGCCAATGAGAGTACGCTATATTTAAAGGTATTAAGCATGAACGTCCTCCTTAGTCTTTAATCTCGAAGCTCGGTGCCAGTCAATTCAAGAAAGACGTCATTAAGGGTCGGTTCTTGAATTATGACCTTCTTTTCGCCGCCTATCATGCCTTTCAGCTCACTACTGCTGCCATTTGCGATTGTGCGACCGTTGTCCATGATGACAATGCGTGTGCAAATTTCTTCAACTTCTTCCATGTAGTGACTGGTATAAACTATCGTTGAGCCATCGCGATTCAGCTGTTGAATGCCCTCGAGGATAGAGTTTCGACTTTGCGGATCAACGGCAACGGTTGGCTCATCAAAAAATATCAATTCTGGCTTGTGGGCAACTCCACAGGCTATGTTTAGGCGACGCTGCAAGCCACCTGACAGCTTTTTGGGACGAAACTTGACATAGTCCTCCAGACCAACAAACTGGATTGCTTCATCCACCAAAGCCTTACGTCGTCCCCTATCGGATACATACATAGCGCAGAAATAATCAATGTTTTCGCGCACAGTCAATTCCTCAAAGACGGCAACATTTTGCGGAACAACGCCAATTCGTCGCTTTAGGTCATAGCGCGCAGGGGTCATGGACTCACCAAACAGCTTAATGCTGCCCTTATCATAGGTAAGCAACTGCAAAATGCAGTTAATCGCAGTTGTCTTGCCGCTACCATTAGGTCCCAGCAGTCCCAACACCTCGCCTTGCGCAATGTCAAGACTAAAATGATCAAGAGCTGTCAAGTCGCCATAACGTTTTACAAGGCTTTCAACATGTACTACCGACATAAACTGTCCTTTCCGTATATTCATGCAAGTCCTACACGCCAATTGGGGTCAATTGGATGGTGCAGACAAAGACTATTACTGCCACTTATTAGTTTCACGCTTTTTTTCTGTGTATACCAGTGAGCAATGTCACGACTTTGCCATGCCACACATGACAAATGTCATCAATGTGCACGCAGGTAGGCAGGACAGATGTCAGACAGCTACAATGTTAGGTAATGAATCGAATTATCGACAAAGCAACAATACTGCTGTGCTGCTTTGCAGTACTGCTTTTTATTCCTCATGATATTCCAATCGTCATTGCTCTTCTTTTCGCTCTTACTGCAAGTTCACTGCAGGAAAGCAGGCTACTTCCCCACGAGGCACGCAGCGCATGCTTGCTGCTCTATGTAGCACTTGCACTACTTCTTCCCCCCGCTATTGTCTTTTTACCCCTAATTGCGTATGACCTTGTTAGTGCGCGCCAGCGGATTTTGCGCTTGTGCTGGATTATTCCTTCTGTTGCGGTGATTTGGAATGCAAGTGGGCTGCCTATCCAAGTGGTAGTGATTTTGGGATTGGTCAGCCTTGTATCTTGCCTGCTGTCCTGGAAAACTAGCTCACTTGCTGCTTTGCAGGCAGCGCGCCATAGCCAGCGCGACGAATTACTTGAACTTTCTCGATCACTTGAGAAGAGGAACCGTCACCTGCAAGAAAAGCAAGACTACGAGGTGCTTGTAGCTACACTTGATGAACGTGCCCGTATCGCACGCGAGATCCATGATAATGTGGGCCACTTATTAACCCGCTCGACACTGCAGATTAAAGCACTCCAGGTTACCTACAGTGCTGATGTGAAAGACAACCCACAGACCATCAGTGGATTAACACAAATTGAAGACAGCATTACCGAAGCCTTTGAAACAGTGCGACAAAGTGTCCACTCTCTGCATAGCGATGCCTTTGACTTTAAGATCCAGCTGCAGTCCCTTGCAGATAAATCTCACGGATACAAAACTGCTCTACAGTACAACATTGAGCACATTCCGACAAACGTCGCCTATGCTCTTATTGCGATTGTCCGTGAAGCTCTCACCAATGCTGAAAAGCATAGTGATGCAAGTCAGGTAAGCATATCTGCAATCGAATATCCTGCCTTTTATCAGCTGATAGTTCAAGATAACGGCAGCAGAAACCCTTTTGCCTCTTCTGCCCCTTTCACGAGCAAAGACGGCATACCTCGCAGTGGCACAAAAAGGCACAAGGCAAAGGGGATTCATGCGGGCAATGATGATGTCCATAGTGGCATTGGCAGTGATAGCAGCAGTGGCATTGGTATGCACACTATGGCAGAGCGCGTCCATGCTCTGAATGGCATCTTCAAATTCGACTATCAGAGCGGAGTCAGGATATTTGCCTCGATTCCAAAGTGCGATTCACATGCAGATAAGGAGAATGCAGTATGAACGAACTAATTAGAGTAGCGCTAGTTGATGACGACCCCTTTGTGCGTGCTTCACTCGCCACTATTCTTTCTGCAGATGATAGCGTCGAAATATGTGGTGAAGCAGGCAACGGAAAGGATGCAATTGCGCTTTATGCAGATGTGCAGCCCGACATTTTGCTCATGGACATTCAGATGCCTACTGTTGATGAAATCGCTAATGGGCTTGACGCAGCGACAGAAATTCTGCAGGGCTTTCCTGATGCACGAATTGTTTTTCTGACAACCTTCTCAGATGAAGAATATCTAAAAACTGCTCTGCGTCTGGGTTCAAAAGGCTACCTGATTAAGCAAGAAGTTGGCACCCTATTGCCTGCCCTGCGCTCGGTTATGGCAGGACAAGTTGTTCTGGGCTCAGAAATACCAGAAAAAATGGGGGCACTCCTTGCAGATAAGGATGCGAGCAGCGACAAGCACGTACGCGAACAAGCAGCACGCGACGGTCTATCAGAGCGAGAATTTCAAGTGCTTGAACTCATTGCATCTGGACAGGACAACAAAGAAGTTGCAGCAGAGCTTTTCGTGAGTGAGGGTACTGCGCGTAACTACGTGAGCAATATATTGCAGAAACTTGCGCTAAAGAATCGTACGCAGCTTGCAAGCTACTATCATCGAGCTCTTGGTCAGACTCTTAATAGTCCCTGAGCTATGCGCTGCACGACTGCGTTGATGTCAAGCGGACTATAATCCATGCTGTCCTGCTTGCTTCCTTCGCATTCCTCAGCGTAGCGAAGGATCTCACCTGTTCCGCCTAAGCGCGCTTCACGAGCACTGATTAGATTGAGCGCACCGTCTGCCACCTGGTCAGGACTTAGACCACAGGTATCAATCCGTCTGGCTATGTAGCCAAAGTTGCGCTGCAGCCAATACAGCAGTAGCTCAAAAGCTGATTGCTGAGCGGCAATTGCATTAACGGTATAGACACGACTCGCATCCATGCGACGGTGGATTGTCACAGGATCGCCATGCAAGAACAGCAATTCGCCAGATGCTGGTGTTGCAGACATATGAGATCCTTTGGCTTCGTGCTGCACACTTCGCTCAGGAATGGTGGAAGTGTGTGCATGGGTGCTGGAAAGTGCTTCTGCAGATGTTGCAGCCATCATTTGCTGGGCGCGCTCTTGCCACAATTCAGGTCTGTAAAAAGCAAAGGTGTCAAGAGGCGAACGGTCAATTACAAACAGCTCAGCTGGATCTGCATTAATGAGCTGATTCTTGCGTGCAAGCTGCTCAAATATCCATGATTGAATGTCAGCGATGTCATCTTCTGAATGTGCATCCATAGACTGCCCAACTTGAGCTGTCATTGTTTCTGGCCATTCCTCATAGATGCTTGCCTGTGGCAAGCGTCGAGCAAGCTCATCTCGCAGAGTTGACTTGCCTACCCCCACAACTCCCATGATGTAATAACGCCGCTGCACTAAGACAAAACTTCCCGCAGGTACTTGCCCGTATACGAACCTTTGACCTGAGCAACCTCCTCAGGAGTACCACTGGCTACAACATTGCCACCAGCCTGTCCTCCTTCAGGACCCAGATCTATAATATGGTCAGCACTCTTGATTACATCTAAGTTATGCTCAACTATAAGCACCGTATTGCCACCATCAACCAGACGCTCCAGCACCAGCAACAGCTGACGCACATCATCAAAATGTAATCCAGTCGTTGGTTCATCTAGTATGTAGAATGTTCTTCCCGTACTGCGACGCTGCAATTCACTTGCAAGTTTGACGCGCTGTGCTTCTCCACCACTTAAGGTTGTCGCTGCCTGACCCAGACGAATATAACCCAGCCCCACATCAAAGAGTGTTTGCAACTTGCGCTTAACTGGTGGAATATTTTCAAAAAAGCTCAGGGCTTCTTCAACGCTCATGCCTAAAATATCACTGACATTCTTACCGCGATAAGTCACTTGTAGCGTCTCGCGATTGTAGCGTTTCCCACCACAAACTTCGCAAGGCACATAAATGTCGGGCAAAAAGTGCATCTCAATCTTTATCTGTCCGTCACCCTTACAGGCCTCACAACGACCACCTGCAACGTTAAAGCTAAAGCGTCCTGGCGCATATCCTCGAGCCTTTGCCTCAGGAGTCGACGACAGTAGCCCGCGAATATCGTCCCACACTCCTGTATAGGTAGCAGGATTAGATCGCGGAGTACGTCCAATCGGACTCTGATTAATATCAATGACTTTGTCGAGTGCGCCCAATCCACGTATTTCACGATAGCTGCCCACACGACGACGTGCACGCTGCAGTCTATTAGCAAGAAGTGGCGCAAGAGTATCAGTGATTAGCGACGATTTCCCGCTGCCAGATACTCCTGTCACAACAGTCAAAGCCCCAATAGGAATATCAATGTCAATGCCTTGCAGATTATTTTCGCCTGCACCAAATAACTCGATATCGCCACGCTCTGGATTGCGACGCTCACTGGGTACGGGGATTTCGCGCCTGCCACTCAAATAGTCAGCAGTCATTGACTTGCGGCTGCGCTCAACCTGCTTTGGGGTGCCCTGTGCAACGATTTCACCGCCATGTTCACCCGCGCCTGGACCCATGTCAATAACATGGTCTGCCGCACGAATTGTATCCTCATCGTGTTCAACCACAATTACCGTGTTACCTAGGTCTCGCAAACGCTCAAGTGTCGCAATCAGGCGTGCATTATCGCGCTGATGCAGACCAATGCTGGGCTCATCAAGTATGTACAGTACACCCATAAGACCTGCACCAATTTGTGTCGCCAGACGAATACGTTGTGCTTCTCCGCCACTTAGCGTCGCAGTTGCACGCTCAAGAGTCAAATAGTCTAGCCCAACATCAACCAGAAAGTTCAGTCGCTCGACAATTTCTTTATTCACGCGTGCTGCAATGGCAAGGTCGCGCTCACTTAATGTCAGGCCATTAAAGAAATCCAATGAATCTTTTGCCGACATAGAAGTTATCTGAAAGATATTCTTGCCCCCCACGGTAACGGCAAGAATCTCTGGTTTTAGACGTGCACCCCCACAGGTCTTACAGGGAATAACTGCCATGTAACGCTCCATTTTTGTGCGCACTTGCTCAGAGTCAGAGTCTGCATGCTTGCGCATGACCTCTGCAACTGCGCCTCCCCATGTGCTAAACCAGTGAGTCTCGCGACCGCTCCGTGTCATGTATCTAACCTGAATGCGATCTTCTCCTGTGCCAAACATAAACTTATCGCGCACGTCCACAGGTAGCTCACCCCAAGGAGTATCTATATCAGCACCAATGTGGTCTGCAATTGCTGCAAACAATTGCGGATAATAGTTGCCACCTGTACCAAAGGGAGCAAGTGCGCCCTGAGCTATGGACAGTTCGGGATCGGGCGCAACAAGTGCTGCATCAACTTCGAGACGAGAACCCAGACCACTGCAGTCTGGACATGCTCCATATGGCGCATTAAAACTGAAGTCGCGCGGAGCAAGCTCATCAAGTGATATGCCATGTTCGGGACAAGCAAGTGCCTGCGAAAAAGTTTGTGTGTCTTCTCCTGCAAGCACTGTCACCAGGCCGCCTGCAATACGCAGGGCAACCTCGACGGCATCTGTCAGGCGGGTACGTGAACTTTCACGCAGTACGATGCGATCAACCACTACATCGATATCATGCTTGAATTTCTTATCAAGTTCGATTTTCTCATCGAGAGTGCGCAATTCGCCATCAACACGAACACGCAAAAATCCTTCTGCGCGCAAATCTTCAAAGAGCTTTGCAAACTCGCCTTTGCGTCCACGCACTACAGGGGCAAGCACCTGCAGGCGATCACCCTCTGCCCCCTGCATGATAAGGTCAACTATCTGGTCAGGAGTCTGACGACTAATTTCAATTCCACAGACAGGACAATGGGGAATGCCCACACGTGCGAACAACAGGCGCAGATAGTCATAGATTTCAGTTACCGTACCAACCGTTGAGCGCGGATTCTTACTCGTGGTTTTTTGATCTATCGATACTGCAGGCGAAAGCCCCTCAATGTGATCAACATCGGGCTTGCTCATCTGTCCAAGAAATTGACGAGCATAAGCAGAAAGTGACTCAACGTAACGTCGCTGTCCCTCTGCATAAATAGTGTCAAAAGCAAGCGAAGACTTCCCACTGCCAGAAAGTCCGGTAATCACAACCAATTTGTCGCGCGGAATCTGCAAATCAATATTTTGCAGATTGTGTTCACGTGCTCCTTTTATCGCAATTTTTTCCGTAGCCAAGATTATTTAGTTCTCCTTACGAAATCATGTATTAAAATCTACCGAAAGTACGGTATCCTTACTATTATAGCAAGATTATCCTCAATTAGGACAAACAACTATTCGTTAATATGCATAAGGAGTAGGTCCATGGCAAGAGGCTCAAGTGGTGACAGAGGTACGACCATTGTTGGCAGTGGTCATGCTGCTAATCGTATGCCAAAAAATCATGTGCTCGTCGAATTCTCTGGTGCATTAGATGAAGCACAAGTTGCCCTAGGATTTGCCATTGTCGAATCTCAGGCGCAGGAACACGCGCATCAACTGAGCGAACTCACTGACTGTCTGGTCTGGATGCAGCGACAGATATTCGCCTCGGGAACTATCGTCTTGAAAAATGCTCCTATGGATGCAATCGCTGATTGGTCATGGGACAAACTACTTGAAGAAGTTGAGCGCTGCAACAACTATTTTGCCCCAACAAAGCCTATACGTGACTTCATCTTGCCAGGCGGATCAGAACTCGCAGCTCGTATAGAGTTTGTACGTGTCGCTATCAGAAGAGTCGAACGAAGCTACTGTGCTTGTAGTTTTCCCGACCGCGATGCCTTGCCATTCTACAACCGCCTATCAAAGCTGGCATTCACCCTTGCCCGCCACAGTAATGAAGTCCTTGAAGCACCTGAAACTCTACTGTAATTGAAGATCCTTCGCTTTGCTCAGGAATAGTAATAATGCATCAAAGCACCAATAGTGTTCCAAACCTTCAGTGTTAAGACGAGTCAAAAAACTCAGCTGTGAAGCGTAGCAACCTTACGTGAACAGCTGAGTTTTTTGACTCGACGCAGAGACTGGAGACGCCTGGGGCGCTATTCTAGGAAATCGCGCAACTTAGCAGCATAGCTAGGGTGACGCAGCTTATTCAAAGTTTTCGACTCAATCTGACGAATGCGCTCGCGGGTTACCCCAAATTCTCTGCCAACTTCTTCGAGAGTGCGCGCATGACCATCTAACAGACCAAATCGTAGTTCAACAACCTTGCGCTCACGCTCTGATAATTCATCCAGTACGCGATTCAAGCCTTCTTGCAACAGGGTATGTCCTGCAGCCTCTGATGGACCCGCCACAAGAGTGTCTTCTAAGAAGTCACCCAGCTGACTGTCCTCTTCTTCGCCAATTGGCGTTTCCAGTGATACTGGTTCCTGACTGATTTTTAAGATCTCGCGAATACGATCACCGTCAAGACCCATTTTCTCGCCAATCTGTTCTGGTGTGGGATCCTCTCCCAATTCTTGCACCAATTGACGCTGAATACGCACAAGTTTATTGATGGTCTCTACCATGTGAACAGGAATACGGATAGTGCGTGCCTGATCTGCAATGGCACGAGTAATCGCCTGACGAATCCACCATGTTGCATAGGTTGAAAACTTAAAGCCCTTTTTATAGTCGAACTTCTCAACAGCACGAATTAATCCCAGATTGCCCTCTTGGATCAGGTCAAGGAATGACATGCCGCGTCCAATATACTTCTTTGCAATCGAAACCACGAGGCGCAAGTTTGCCTCGACAAGACGTGCCTTTGCGTCAAGCCCAATCTGTTCTTGACGAATGAGGCGGCGCTCAATTGGTCTGGGCAGCGCAGTTCCTTCTTCGTCTGCCTTTTCCAGTTCTGCCGTCGCCTCGAGTCCAATTTCAATCTTTTTTGCAAGGTCAACTTCCTGTGCTGCAGTAAGCAAATTGACTTTGCCAATTTCTTTCAAGTACATACGCACACTGTCAGTTGTCATGGTAACTGACACTTGGCGCTCACGCGTGCTTTTCTTGCCCTTTTTAGAAGTCGGTTTTGCAGTCTCGCGAATAATTGACTCGAGTTCGCGGATATCAATATCAGTTGATTTTTTACCTGTTGACAGCTTTTCGAGCGACTCAACGTCTACTTCTACCCCATCGCCGTCTTCATCAACAGCCAGTGCAATCTCAACGTCTGAATCTGCACTCTCACCTGAAATCGTTTCATCAACTTCAATGTCATCGTCTGTATCATCAGCATCAGCACTGGGTGCCACATTTGCGCTCTCTACATCATCACCGTCATCTTCGAGATCTGCGATAGTGTCATCTGTGTCGCTTTCCTCGCCATCAAGCAATGCAATCATCTCGCCTGCGTCAATAGATTCCTTTGCAACAGCGTCATCGATTTTGATGCCCTGACCTTCAATGAACTCATAAATTTTGTCAGCATCATAATCTTCTTCAACTGCATGAATCAAAGATTCTTGTATTTGATCATCACTCAGACGTCCTGCAGACTTACCCTCATTGACTAGGCTGCGGAATTGTTCGGCTAGCTCACTGTCAAAATTGATTTCACTGATAAATTTATCTACTCCGGCAGCAGTCTCTGACTTAGTTGTTTTCGACTTAGCTGCAGGAGCCTTTTTGGCTGCAGTCTTTTTTACTTTCGCCCTTGAGGCAGCAGTTTTTGTACCTTTTGTTTCTTTGCTCATGTTTGTACCCTTAGCTTTTTACAATATGATGTGATTACTGAAAACGCTGTGCGCGTATCTGATGAAGCTCGTGACTCACACGTGCCAATTCCTCTAACAAGGCCTTAGCACTATCACCCTTTTGAAGATCGCTGCGAATAAGTCTGATTTTTCGCTCTAATGCAGATTCTCGTAGTCTAAAGAGTAAGCTATCTGCCAATGCGCGTGTGTTTTCGCCTGTATCCTCAAAATAGTACGCGGATGCCAATTGTGCCACACCAGGTATAACATCGTCTAGCCTTGCAGTAATATCTACATGTGATCTCTCTGCATCTGTAAGACGTGTCATTTGTTCATATGCTGCCAAGTACATTGGATGCGAAAAGGGTGTGCGCTTTTGACTTTCCAGCACATAATTGCGCGCACCAGATGACACTATCATTAAAGCAAGCAGTTCTCGTTCAATTAGTTCTGTCGCACTAAGCGAGGACACAGATTCCGCATCTTTTATAACCCGCACGCTCTTGTCACCTGTTTCAGGTCTGGACTGCTCGGCCGCATCATCATCACCAATTGCAGTCCTATCACGTGCCTGCTCTAATACGTCCAATACCTGCTTTTCACTAATGTCACCTCCGCTGCTGCTAAGCCTATCAGCAATCTGTTGTGCATAATGACTTGCAAGCATTGTTCCCTTCAGAGGCACAATAACGTCCAAGCTGTCATTGAGCGCACGCTGACGTTCTTCGGGACGGCTCAAATCCCATTTTTCTAGTCTACGATTAATAGCAAATTCAATCAAAGGCGTTGATGTTTCAAGCATCTGTGTGAACTGCTGTTGCCCCTCATCACTTTCCATAAGATCAGCAGGATCTGCACCACGAGGCAAGCATACAACATCTAGCCTGACAGGAGAGCTTGCAAATTCAGGAGAAAGTGATCGATCGATGTGCTGAGCAGCACGATCAGCTGCACGCATACCTGCCTCATCACCATCAAACACATATACAATTCGATTTACTGTACGGCTCAGCATTTTGACATGTTGAGCAGTCAGTGCAGTACCCAGAGTCGCGACACTGTAACTATGTCCTGCTTTATGCAGTGCAATAACATCTGTATAGCCCTCAGTCACAAGCACTAATCTGTGCTCATGCATGCTTGGCTTTGCCTGGTCAATGCCATAAAGGTTACGCCTCTTATGGAACAGAGGTGTCTCACTGGAATTCAAGTATTTGGGTTCTTTGTCGATAATGACACGTCCGCCAAAAGCAATGGTGCGTCCCTGTATGTCTGCAATGGGAAAGATTATGCGCTGATAAAAACGGTCGCGCAGCTCACGCCCCTTTCTAATGGCTACATTCGCAAGAATCATATCATCATCGCGATGCTTGCGCATGCGCAAATACTGTACCAGTGCCTGATTGCCTGGTGCAAAGCCCAGCTTCCACTGCAGGGCGACAGCAGAGCCAAACCCACGTCTAGACAGATAGTCTCGAGCCGCAGAAGCACTGTGGTCTGTCGATTTGTGCAAATAATTCATGTAAAAATCTGCAGTATCAGCACAAATGGCATACAGGCGCTGACGCTGTCCAGCCGCCGCAGCAGCACGGGGATCTTTGCGAATCTCGATATTAGCCTTATCTGCCAAAAATCCAACGGCTTCAGGAAAGCTCATGCCCTCTGTGCGCATGACAAAGCCAAAGGCATCTCCACCTTCACCACAGCCAAAGCAATGCCAGAATCCCGTATCAGGATCAACCTTAAATGACGGTGTTTTTTCCTTGTGGAAAGGACAGCATGCCCACAGATCACGCCCTTTCTGGCGCAAGTCGGCATGAGGGCGAATTAGCGCAGGCAGATCAGTTGCTTCTTTGACTTTTGCGATATCTTCTTCTGAAAAGCGCATATACTTTTAGGATTCTTATTTGTTTCTTATTGCTGCCACACTACAGATGCCAGCTCGCTGGGACAAATAGTCTATTGAATTGACGCAAGGCATAGCGGTCTGTCATTCCTGCAACAAAATCAATGCAAGATTGGACGTGCTCGACTTCTATACCATCCTCTTTATAGCGATATTCAATAGGTACCTGATCAATATTTTTGACATAGTACATAAACAGAGCTTTAACCACTTGTTTTGCTTTTGGCTCCTGCGATTTTGCGAGCTCTGACAAATAAACATTTTCGAACAGATAAGATCGCAGCCCCAGCATTGCATCCTCGACAGGCTTTGACAATGTTATGCTGTCAGCACCTGCAGAGCTTTCTATCATGTCGCGAACAAGCGTCGTGATGCGCTCTGGTGCATTTGTGCCAAGCACTGCACAGTAGTCAGTTGGAACATCCTCAGGCAAAAGCACGCCTGCACGCAGAGCGTCATCAATATCATGATTGATGTAGGCAATGCGATCTGCAGTACGCACAATTTGTCCTTCGAGGGTAGCAGGCATGTGGTCACCTGAATGCCCTAAGATGCCATCGCGTGTCTCCCAACACAGGTTGAGTCCCTTGCCTTCGTATTCCAGTTCTTCAACCACACGTAAGGATTGCTGTGCATGATTGAAGTGTTGCGGAGCCTGCGGGAATTGCCCACCTGTTGCCAGTTCACCTAAGGCCTCACTCAGGGCCGCCTCACCCGTATGTCCAAAGGGAGTATGTCCCAAATCATGACCCAGTGCAATTGCCTCTGTTAAGTCCTCGTTCAGGGCACAATTGCGTGCAATCGAGCGGGAAATCTGTGCAAC
>Ga0123355_10000325_pt1 | contig 61579 bp, 52 predicted proteins | sample TergutEmb28metaG_3_FD_89872 | JGI IMG/M metagenome (GOLD analysis project Ga0123355, IMG submission 89872) | Embiratermes neotenicus P1 segment gut microbial communities from Petit-Saut dam, French Guiana - Emb289 P1 | ecosystem: Host-associated > Arthropoda: Insects > Digestive system > Gut ...
AATAAATTTAGATGATAATATACCCCTAGATGGTAATATAACCCTGTTTGCCCAGTGGGCACGACATATAGTGACCTTTCTCCTAGACGGCGGTACGTATGGAGGCAGCAATCAAGCGCTCTTGGTGCAATCGGTACCCCACGGGCAAGATGCAACGGCATTGAGCGCGGTGCCAACACGCAATGGCTATACATTTACCGGTTGGTCGCCTGTGCTGAATCTTATTAATGTGACAGAGAATAGGGAGTTTGTCGCCCAGTGGATTCGGAACCATACAGTAACCTTTGACCTAAACGGTGGCGAGTACGACGGCGATCAGGATCTTTTGATACAAACAGTGCCTCATGAACAAGATGCAACGGCGCTGAGCGAAAATCCAACGCGTCCGGGCTTTACATTTAACGGTTGGACTTCTGTGTTGAATCTTTTGAATGTGACAGAGAATAGAACATTTGTCGCCCGGTGGACGCCTATAGACACCACGGCACTCACAGTAACATACGACGTCACCGGCACAAGACCGGCAACATACAGCGGAATGCCGGCATCCCCGCAAACGGCAGCGGCGGGTGACACAGTCACCGTCGCGCCCACCCCAACAACCACCGAAACAACGCACAACGGCGTAACCGGCACATGGACGTTCAACGGATGGAACCACGCGACGATCACCGGCCCGACATTCACAATGCCAAACGCGCATGTAACGCTCACCGGATTCTGGACGTTTACACCGGCCACCGGCGGAAACGGCGGCATTCCCGGAGGCGGCATCCCTGGCGGGGGAACGCCTGGCAGTGGCACCCCGGGCGGCGGCACGCCGGGACAACCCGGCAATGGCGGCGGCCCCGGCCCGTTCTCTCCATACCATAACTCGTTCATCATCGGGCGGCCCAGCGGGAACATCTATCCCCGCGACAACATGACCCGTGCAGAGGTTACGACCGTGTTCTTCCGCCTGTTAAGCGATGACTTCCGGGCGCAAATGTGGAATCAGCAAAATCCGTTCTCCGATGTAAACGGCACAGACTGGTTCAACAACGCGGTATCAACGATGGCGAACGCAGGCGTTGTGCAAGGGCGACCGGACGGAACATTCCAGCCGAACCACCCCATCACCCGTGCCGAGGTAGCGGCGATTACCGCAAGATTCTTCAACGAGACGAGTCAAAATCCGGGCGCGTTTATTGACACCGCCGGACACTGGGCAGAGGGGTATATTGATCTGCTGGCTGACTTCGGCTGGGTACAAGGCTCCGGCGACGGAATCTTCAGGCCCAATGACCCGGTGACAAGGGCTGAGGTAGCGGCGATTGTCAACCGTATGCTGAATCGTGTGCCGGAATCCATAGATAGTCTGCTTGACGGACGGACGCTATGGCCTGACAAGACGAACCAGGGCGCGTGGTACTATCTGTATCTGCAAGAGGCCAGCCACTCCACGGAGTTTGAGCGTTTGTCGAACAGCTATCTGAATTGGACCGAGCTGCTGTCCCATATCGAGTGGCAGTTGCTGGAGTTGCCTGATTCGAGACCCGGCGACGTTCGGACTTCCAGAAGATGAGTTAAATTAAATCATGCAGGCAGCGGCTGCAGCCGCCCTGCCGTAAGAAAAGTTTTGTGACAGAAAATCGGCATAGCTTGTGCTATGCCGATTTTCTTTGCCCTCTGACGGGTGTTGTCAAAACGATGAATTAAACTTTTTTACCTATTATTAGACAATTTAAAGCATTAACTGTTGACACGTTTATGAATACTGTGTATCATTGACAGGTAAGCGTCACCTTTGACGTATATTTGTCAATAAAACCCACAAAAATGAAGGAGATGTATAAAAATGAAAAAGAATAAAATCATAGCCCTGATTATCGCTTTAGTGATGGTCATGGCACTGGTGGCGGCCTGTGGTCCGGCTGCGGATGATGGCGACCGCCCGGCAACTGGGCAGGACACCCAGGACACCCCGCCTGCCGCCGCCCCAGGCGAAGGCGGCGGTATGGAGCTTGATGCACCGGTTGAAGGGGCGGCACTGGCTGAGCATATTGATGTCATAATCGACAACAATCCGATAGCCGTCGTCAACCCATTCAACCCGGCTTCAAACCCGACTTCTACCAGCTGGGTGTTTGTCATGGTACATGACCGGCTGATCGAAAGAGATCATTCCACAGGTGAGTTCGTGCCTTCCCTCGCGCATAACTGGCGCACGGAAGATTATCAGACTTTCGTCTTCTATCTGCGCGATGACGTCTATTTCCACAACGGGCAGCAGTTCACAGCTGATGATGTTATCTTCACGGTCGAATACGGCAGGGAAACCGGCGTGGGCTCGCTCGGATTCGCCCGGTGGTCGGCTGTTGACACCATGACGGCGATTGATCCATTTACTCTTGAAATAGTTTTGAACAATGTCAATGTTGACTTTTATCACGACATAGCGCATCCCCCCGCATCTATTTTAAGCCGCACCGCGCTTGAGGCTGACTCAGCCACAGGTCACCATATAGGCACGGGTCCCTATGTCATTCGTGAGCTTATTCCCGGCGACTTCGTCACGATGGATATGAATGAAAACTTCTGGAATGAGAGATTTGACCCGCAAACCCAAACCGTAACACTGCGCTTTATTCCGGAGCCGGCTGCCCGGACGACAAGACTGTGGACCGGTGACACTCATATAAGCTTCAGCACCAGTGCAGACGACATTTATCGATTCCAGGCGTTGCCGAATGAGTTCAACGTCATCGGGCACACGTTCAACACAATGCAGGGATTCTCTATGAACTTAGCCGATCCGGTATTGCAATGCTGGCATCTCAGAATGGCCATAATGCACGCGACGAACAGGTCGGACGTAGCCCTCTTCGCTGCAAACGAGTGGGCGGTAAACGTTTTGGAAACTGACAGAGGCGGCGGAACAATATGGGGACATTCCATGGACTTCCGCAATAATGATATCCCCGGAGTTGATTTTAACCTCGAAATGGCGGCGTACCATCTGGCGCAGTCGGATTATAACGGCGAGGAAATCGAAATCGCGGCCGCAATCATTACAAATGTCAGGGCAGCCCAGGCCATGCAGGAGCAATTGAGGGTTGCAGGCATCACCGCACGTGTGATTGAGTTTGACTCGCCCGGCCTGAATGCCCACATGGCAGATAATCCCACCCAGATTGTTTGGCTTGCGTTAAACAACACGCTTGCGGCGGGTTCCATCAGGACATTCTTCCACTCTGAATCGGCAATGAACAGGATGAGGATGAACTTCAACAATCCGGCAGTGGACGAAATGCTTGACCGCGCTGCGACGACGCTTGACATCAACGAGCGCCGCGCTATCTACATGGAGGTCCAAGAACTTCTTGCGGCGGATCCGGCGTTTTGTATAGTCTTCTGGCGCATCAACGGAGTTGTTGCCCATGCAGGCATTGGCGGAGTCGTTCTTCCGGCGGACAATGTGTCGGTTGACCTAAGAGAGATTTTCTTCGTTACAGACTAACTACATAAAAACCGGAACAGCATATTCGGCGGCCGGGGGCGCAGCGTTCCCGGCCGCTATATGGGAGGGAAGATCTTTGTTACGCTACATATTCATTCGCATCTTGTGGTTGATTCCGACTATTATTTTGGTGTCGCTTATTGTATTCAGTCTTATGGAGCTGGCCCCCGGCGATGCTGTGGCCGGCATACTTATGTACGCTGAAGATATCTCCGACGAGGAAATTGCAGAGCTTAGAAGAATGCATAACCTTGACAGGCCTATGATATACAGGTACGGAGTATATATGCGTAACCTATTACGGGGAGACTTGGGGGTTGGCGCCGTCACCAGAACGCCCGTGTGGGATGAGTTTATACGACGATTGCCAAATACGCTGATACTGTCGTTTGTATCCCTTATTATCGGGGTAGGTGTTGCCATTCCGCTTGGCATAATAGCGGCAAGGCGCGCCACAACGCTGGTGGACAATTCCGTGACAGTATTTTCCATGATCGGAATGTCGATGCCGCTATTTTGGATAGGTATACTGCTAATGCTTATCTTTGCACAGCGCCTTCAATGGTTGCCGGCAGGTAATTTTGACGACGGGTGGCGAAGTCTTGTATTGCCGGGAATTGTCGGCAGTTTTACGCTGATGGCAAACGCCGCCAGACAAACGCGATCCAATATGCTTGAGGTCTTAAAGTCGGACTACTTACGTACCGCGCGGGCTAAGGGAGTGCCGGAAGAAATCGTCATCAGGAAACACGCGCTCAACAACGCTTGGATTCCGATCATAACGGCTATCGGGACCTCTCTGAGCAATGTAATCGCGGGTGCTGTCGTTGTCGAGATGGTATTCACATGGCCGGGCATAGGGCGTATGGCTGCCGAAGCTGTTGGTTCACGTGACGTGACAACCGCCACCGGCGTTATCATAATGACGACGATCATGTACGTTTTGGTGCAGTTGATAGTCGATATACTCTATGCGTTTGTCGATCCCAGAATAAAGGCTCAGTATAAGAATTACGGCAGAAGAAGAAAGAAAGCCGCAGTGCCGAAAAAGCCGGAGGCTGTCTTAGCCGCGCCTACGGAATCAATAAAACCGGAAGAGGCGCTGCCGCCGGTGAGTATTGAAACGCCGCCGGAGCCTCAGACTCCGGAACCAGTTATGCCGGCAGCCGCGAAACCGGAGAGGAATCGCGCCGTTGCCACTGGCAGCAAGGCCGCGCGCGTATCGTTTGCAACACGGACTTTTGATAAAGACGGGCTTAAGTCATCTGACGCGGAGGATGAAAAAGACCTTTCCGCTGATGACTCCATACTTGTTTCTAAAAAATATAAGAAGCGCAGCCAAATGGGCGAAATCTTCCATCACATGAGCAAAAACAAAGGCGCAATGGCTGGATTGATTATCTTCGGCATAATGATTATTTTGTTCATTGTGTCGCTGTTCATCAGTTGGGACTCCGTCGTTTCAATAAGCGCCCAGAACAGATTAGCTTCCCCCAGTTTGGCGCTGCCATTCGGCGCTGATAACATGGGCCGCAACGTATTCTTGCGGGTGATTTACGGTACAAGGTATACCTTGGCCATAGGCCTTGGCGCGGTTACTATCGCGGCGATTTTCGGAGTTACCGCTGGTTGTATCGCCGGCTTCTACGGTGGAAAGTTAGATAATATAATCCTGCGTATTTCAGACGTTGTCGCCTCAATACCGGGAATGTTGTTGGGGATGGTAATCGTGACAGTGCTGGGGCAAAGCTTTCAGAACTTGATTATTGCAGTTGGCGTCCAGGCAGTACCCATATATTTGCGAATGACAAGGGCGACGACAATGACGTTGCGGAATAACGAGTTTGTCGAGGCGGCGCAAGCGGTCGGGCTATCCAATGTACGAATAGCGTTCTCTCAGGTTCTGCCCAACGGATTGGCTCCGATTATCGTCACACTCACCGCCAGCCTTGGTATATCAATTATTGTTGCGTCATCGCTCAGCTTTCTTGGGTTCGGCGTTCCGATACCGCAGCCTGAATGGGGCGCGATAATTGCGGACGGAAGGGAATTCGCAACCCGTGCGCCATGGCTGATGACTTTCCCGGGTGTGTTTATAATGCTCACGGTACTTGCATTTAATCTGCTTGGCGATGGTTTGCGCGACGCGCTTGATCCAAAGCTGAAGAAGAGATAGCATTTTGCACGCGGCGGATATGAGCCGCTTGAGATATATACGATTCGAAGGGAGACAAACAATGGAGAATGTTGGTGCGAACGGGGCCACAAGGGATTCTGATTTGCATGACGCCGAAACCGTCCTTGATGTAAAGGACCTGGTAGTTCATTATGTGCTGGAAGACGAGACTGTCGAGGCAGTCAATGGTATTTCATTCAGCCTGAAGAAAGGGCAAACGCTCGGCCTGGTGGGTGAGACGGGCGCGGGAAAAACATCGACAGCGCTGGCGATACTCAACCTGGTTCAGATGCCGCCGGGCGTCATAAAAAGCGGCACGATAAATGTATGCGGAGCCGAGGTCTTGAAAATGACCCCGAAGCAGCTTGAGAAAATGAGGGGCAAGGATGTATCAATGATCTTTCAGGACCCGATGACGGCGTTAAACCCCGTAATGACCGTGGGTGAGCAGATTGCCGAAAGCATAAAATACCATGAAGGCCTGTCGGCGAAAGAGTCGATGATCAAAGCGGAAGAAATGTTGGAACTGGTCGGCATTCCGGGCATACGCTCGACGGAGTATCCGCACCAGTTTTCCGGCGGCATGAAGCAGCGCGTGGTCATAGCTATCGCCCTTGCATGTAACCCGCAAGTCTTGCTTGCTGATGAGCCGACATCCGCACTGGATGTGACGATACAGGCGCAGGTGCTTGACATGATGAGGGAATTGAAAGATAAACTGGGGACAGCGCTTATAATGATTACCCACGATTTGGGCGTTGTGGCAAAAGTGTGCGACAGCGTGGCGGTAATGTATGCCGGCAAGATAGTGGAGCACGGTACGCTTGAAGATGTTTTCAACACGCCGATGCACCCGTATACGGAGGGCCTGTTTAACTCGCTGCCGAATATCGAGGACAGCGCTGCCGAGCTGATGCCGATACCCGGTCTTATGCCGGATCCGACAAAGCTCCCGCCCGGATGCGCATTCGAACCGAGGTGCAGATATGCGGTGGAAGCATGTAAAGAGCCCTGCGAAGTGAGGTCGATAAGCGGCACGCACAAGCTGCTGTGTACCCGGTACAACGAACCCGAATTCAGGATAGATATGGAACGAGGTGAGGCGCAATGACAGAAAACCTGATAGAGATAAAAAACCTAAAGAAGCACTTTAAAACTCCCAACGGGACGGTGCACGCGGTTGACGGCATCTCGTTCGATATCAAGCGGGGGGAGACGGTAGGCATAGTCGGAGAATCCGGGTGCGGAAAAACGACGACCGGCCGTGCCGCAATACGTCTGATAGAACCGACGGCTGGGCAGGTCTTTTTCGAGGGGAAGGATATCTTCTCAATGGGCCGCCGCGCCTTAAACAAGGCCCGCAAAGACATGCAGATAATATTCCAAGACCCGTTCTCATCGCTCAATCCTAGGATGACGGTGTTCGATACTATAGCGCTGCCGCTGAAGTATCACCAAATCATATCCGGCTCCAAGAAAGTGGATATAGAGCGGCGCGTGATTGAGTTGATGGAGACGGTCGGCCTTGCTGAGCGCCTGATTAACACGTATCCGCACGAGCTGGATGGCGGCCGCAGGCAAAGGATCGGTATAGCCAGGGCGCTGGCTGTCGAACCGAAGTTTATTGTGTGCGATGAGCCGGTGTCCGCGCTTGATGTATCAATTCAGGCTCAGATATTGAATCTGCTGAAAAAGCTGCAGAAAGACCGGGGACTGACGTTCATATTCATAACGCATGACCTGGCGGTTGTGAAGCATTTTTCTGATACTATCATCGTCATGTATTTGGGGCTGGAGGTTGAAAAGGCGCCTGCTAATGAATTGTTTGCAAACCCGATGCACCCATATACAAAGGCACTCCTGTCGGCGATCCTCGTCCCCAAAGTCGGGGCGAACAAAGACCGCGTTGCGTTGCGCGGGGAGCTGTCGATGCCGATTGACCCTCCCGATGAATGCCGATTCGCGCCGCGCTGTAACTACTACAACCCAGCGAAGTGCGACAAAGGCAGACCCCCGCTGATTGAAGTATCGCCGAACCACTTCGTAGCCTGCCACTGCATAGGCCCCGGCGGCCGAAACGATCTGGTTCTTCAGTAAAGTACAGATTTAAAACTTAACTAAAATGAAAAACGGAGGTATAGATTTTGTCTATACCTCCGTAAGTTTTTGTAGGGGAGGATGGCAATCCGCCCGTTTGGTAACCTGTATTCGGGACGATTGCCATCGTCCCCTACGAAATACAATGCATTGCGCCGTCCGCGGAAATCCCCGTGGTCTTGCACATACGGACGGCCAAAGGTCGTCTCTACATGGCCAGGTGCATTTTACACACACATTTCCAAAATCACTTCAGTGAACATCTTTGCGCTCATCATCAGGTGATCCAGCTCCATGAACTCGTTCGCGCCGTGGATGTTGTTGTCGGCCCCGGGGAACCCGCAGCCGAAGGCCACGCCGCCTGGGATATCGTGGACGTAAGTAGACCCGCCGATGGCAAGACACTCGCCCTTTTCGCCGGTGTAATCTTCGTAAATCCGCAGCAAGGTCTGCACAAACGGTGTATCTTCCGGTGTGTGGTGAGATTTGTAGATTGTCAGATCGTTAACACTGATACCCTCGCGTTTAAATGCCGCGCGGGTTATGGCTTCTATGTCGATTTCATCCGCGCAAATCGGTGTGCGGCTGTCGAAATTGGCGGAGAATCCGGTTGGCGTCAGCTCCAGCACACCGAAGTTTACCGTCAGCTCACCGGAAATCTTGTCGCTCATTTCCAGACCAAGATTCTCCCCGCGTATATCCCCATGAGGGAACAGGCGGTTCAAGGCTTGGACATGTCGGAATCCGGCAGTATCGGCGAATGACATTGCCGCCAGCATTTCCAGCAGCGCCGTCTGCGCGTTAATTCCCGCTGACGGGTGCGCCGCGTGCGCCGATTTGCCGTGGGATGTGAGGACAACCCGATTCGGGGCGGGGGCGCTGGTAGGGTTTTCACCTTCAAAACTAAAATCCGCCGGATTAAAGTTTTCCGGGGTAAACTCGTCCGGCGCGGCAGTGAGCATCGCACCTGTTTTTTCGGAATATTTGCGGCAGAGCAACGCGGCTTCGGCCAACGAAATGCCCTCAATCACTGCTTTGCAGAGCGGGGGAACGGCGTTTGCAGTCGCACCGCCGGAGATAGAGATGACTCGCGGCAGGGTGGAATCCGCTTCCCACTCCGCGCCGAATACCGGCACCAGCCTGCCTTTTTCAAGATTCATCACAGGGAAACCCGCGTCCGGCGTGAATACATACGTCGGCGGTGCGGCTTTCTCCAGATACTGCGCGATATCCTGGCAGCCGGTTTCCTCGCCGGAGCCGAGAATCAGCCTGAATCCGCGTGTGAACTTCGGGCAAAGCTCCGCCGCGCAGTAGAGTGCGTACATCGCGGCAACGGATGGGCCTTTATCGTCAGATGTACCCCTGCCGTAAAGCTTTCCGTCCTTGATCAACAACTCAAACGGATCGGAACTCCAACCCGGCCCGGCTTCAACTATGTCCAGATGCGCCAAGATGCCGAGTTCGGGCAGTTTATCAGCTGTTGGGCCGTAATCGGCGGTAATTATAATGTCTTCAAAGTTTTCCACCGTGAATCCGCGTTTTTCTAACTGCGCTTGGACAACGTCCAGAACCTCACGTGCGGCCGGGCCGTATGGCTGGCCATCAGCCGGAGCGCTTCTGACACTGTTTATCGCGACAAGCGCTGATAAATCACTTATCATTTCGTCTGAATGTTGATTGAACCATTCGTCAATTTTCTGCCGTAATTCAACTTTCATCTCGTCCATAAATAGCTAAAATCCCCTTATAAGTCATATAGCAGTCCAGTTTTGAAACAATCTCATACGGCGCGTGCATAGACAGTACCGGCGGACCCGCGTCGATTGTCGGAATGTTTCTGTTAGCCATGAATTTAGCGATCGTCCCGCCGCCGCCTTGGTCAACTTTACCCAACTGACTCATCTGCCAGATAACGCCCGATTTTTCAAAGACAGTTCTCAGCGTCGCCACAACCTCGGCAGACGCGTCGCTCGCGCCGCCTTTGCCCCGGGCTCCTGTGTATTTCAAGACGCCGAGGCCGCATCCAAGCATCGCGGCGTTCTGCTTTTCGCTGACTTCCGGGAAGTTCGGGTCAAACGCGTTGCAGACATCTGACGACAGGCAGAATGAATTGTGGAAGCAATCTCGCAGTTTCACGTCCTGTGCTTCGCACAAGTCCTCCATAAAATCCTCAAACATCGCCGACTGCATTCCAGAAACACCGTCAGAGCCGACTTCTTCTTTGTCCACCAGCACGCAAACGGCAGATTTCGCCGGGGTTTGCGCCATATCCAGAATCGCCCGCAATGCGGCGAACGACGTCGATCTGCTGTCATGTCCGTACGCGCCGATCATTGACCTGTCGAACCCGACGTCCCGCGCGCGCATTGCCGGGACGGCTTGGAGTTCCGATGATAGGAAATCTTCCTCAATTATGCCGTATTTTTCGTTCAGCATGGTCATCACGGTGCGTTTGAATCTGTCGGAGTCCTTTTCCTCGCCTGTCGGTGTGCTTCCTACCAGTATATTCAAATTCTCGCCTGTAAAGGCCTCTCCCAGTGTTTTTTTCTCCTGATCTTTGCCAAGGTGTGGCAGAAGGTCGGTAATCATAAACGTGGGCTCGCTCTCATCCTCGCCTATTACTATGTTGACTGCCTCGCCGGATTTTTTGATGACAACGCCGTGCAATGCCAGCGGTAAAGCTACCCATTGGTATTTCTTAATCCCGCCGTAATAGTGAGTTTTGAAGAACGCCATACCGCCGTCCTCGTACAGCGGCATCTGCTTTAAGTCAATACGCGGTGTGTCGATATGCGCACCGACGATGTTGACCCCGTGTGAGAGGTCTTTCTGCCCGATGTATGCCAGCATAAGCACTTTGCCCCCGGCGGCGGTTGTATATAACTTCTCCCCCGATTTCACTGCCATGCCGCGCTTATACGGCGTGAACCCGCGCTCCGCGGCGAGGCGAATCCCCTCGACCACCGATTCCCGCTCCGTCTTTGCTTTGTTCAGAAAATCTTTGTACAGCTCACAGTACGCGTCCGATTTTTTCTTCTCATCGTCGCTTATCACGTCGTGGATATTTTTTTTCTTGTAGAACAGCTCATCACTCATTAATATATCCTCCAATCAAATTTATGAAAAAGGCCTTGCATTCAGCCTCGAATTCTTCATGAGTATTATACACGTTTCGCAGCAGATAATCGCAGTTTTCTTCAAAAAAACGCTCCGGCTTCTGGGCTGATATCCTCTGCTCAGCCCCTGCTCGCGTCAGCCCGTCACGGGCGATAATCCGCGCTATCCGTGTCTCAGCGGGGGACACCACGCCAACGACAGCATTGCAAGTTTTGCCGAGACCGCTTTCAATCAGCGCGATTGCGTCAACTCCCACGATACGTCCGCCCTGGGATTGCCATTGCCGGACTCTGCGCTCCCGCTCCGCCGCTATATACTTGTGCGTAATTGCGTTAAGTTCCAGCAGCGCGGCGGGATCGTTGAAAACGATTTCACGCAATGCCTTTCGGTCGATTATACCGTCACTCAACACGCCGGGAAATCGCGCGTTAATCTCTTGCTTCATCTCTGTGCATTCTGCTAGCAGTTCGTGATATATCTTGTCGCAATCCAGCGCCAACGCACCGAGGGATTCAAGTGCGCGCAACGCGGAGGTTTTGCCCGAACCCGTCGGGCCTGTTATGCCGATTGTGAACATATCCATATTAACTGTTCATCTTCGCGGCCTGGTCGACAATCACAAGCGCATCGATGACCTCATCTATCGCGCCGTTTAATATCTGCTCAAGCTTGTACAGCGTCAGGCCGATGCGATGATCCGTTACGCGGCCTTGGGGGTAGTTGTACGTTCTGATCCGTTCAGACCTGTCGCCGGTGCCGACTTGGCTTTTCCGCTCCGCCGCGAGTTCCGCCGTTTGGCGGCGCATCTCTTCCTCATACAATCGCGAGACGAGGATTTTCATCGCCCGGTCGCGATTCTTGTGCTGGCTGCGTTCGTCCTGGCACTCCACAACCGTGCCGGTCGGGACGTGCGTTATACGGATTGCCGATTCGGTTTTGTTGACATGCTGTCCGCCCGCGCCGCTTGCCCTGAATGTGTCAATCTGCAAGTCAGAGGGGTCGATTTGAAACTCCACCTCTTCCACTTCCGGCAAAACGGCCACGGTGACGGTGCTGGTGTGGATTCTGCCCGATGCCTCCGTCTCCGGTACGCGTTGGACTCTGTGGACGCCGCTTTCAAATTTCAGCCGGGAATACGCGCCGTCGCCTTCTATGATAAAACTGACCTCTTTGATTCCGCCAAGCTCCGTCTCGTTTAAGTTCGCGATTTCCGATTTCCAGCGTTTTGATTCGGCGTACATTGTATACATGCGGTACAGATTATACGCGAACAGTGCCGCCTCATCCCCGCCCGCGCCGCCGCGGATTTCTATGATGACGTTTTTAGAGTCGTTAGGGTCACGCGGCAACAGCAGGATTTTAATCTCCGCTTCCAATCTCTCCATTTCGTCTTGAGCCGCGTCGTATTCTTCCTGCGCCATCTCTTTAAAATCCGGGTCAGACATAAGCTCTCGCGCGCCTTCTGCGTCGTGTTTGGCTTTTTCATATCGCCTGAACGCGGTGACGACAGCTTCAATCTCTTTCTGCTCCCGCGCTAATTTAGCGTAAGCGGCAGGGTCAGAATATACCTCCGGATCCTGCATTTTGTTTTCCAGCTCCCGGTATTTTTCCTCTATTGCGACAAGCTTTTCCAGCATGTTTAAAGACCATCCATCCTATAGTTTTGATTTATGGTATAGTACCATATTTTGTTTCGGGGCGCAAGTGTGATATAATGAGGAGACATCCCCCTGCCCCCTTCGTGCGCGAAGGGGGCTTAGGACGAGGGACGGGGAGTAGGGAACGGCTTTCTTTCGTCCTTCGTCTCCCGTCTCAAGCTCCCTTCGTGCACGAAGAGGGATCCAAAAGGAGAACCAAACGATGAGAATACTAGCCATAGATTACGGCGACGCACGCACCGGGCTTGCCGTGTCTGACGCAACAGGCACAATCGCCGGTGAGGCGTGGGTGGTTTACGAGAAAAACCCCGCAGTGTTAGCGAAGCTGATAGCGCAAGAAGCAGCCGCCCGCGAAGTGCAGCGCATAGTCGTGGGATACCCCCGGAACATGGACGGCACCAGCGGATTCCGCGCGCAGAAGAGTGAGGATTTGATAGCGTTGCTGAAATCCGAATGTGATATAGACATAATTCCCTGGGACGAACGCATGACGACAATGAGCGCGAACAGAATCCTGACAGAGGCGGGCAAGAGAGGCCAGAAACGCAAAAAAACAATAGATGCCGTTGCAGCGGCCTTGATATTGGAGAGCTATCTGCTGTCGTTGTAGGGGCGTGCATTGCGCGTCTGCCGTCCCTGCGCCCTATAGCGCGATGTTCCACGGACGGCCAAAGGCCACCCATACAGTATGCAGCAGCCAAGGGTATATGTAATTGTTATTCGTAGGGGACGATGGCAATCGTCCCGAATACAGATTGCCAAATGGGCGGATTGCCATCCGCCTCCACAAAGTCGCGCATTTTTTTGTGCTAAAAACAAAAAATTAACCCTTGCGTTTTTTCCGCATATTGCGTATAATGAAAGTTACGCCAGTGAATCTTGCATTTTTGTCGCGTTTTGCGGGGCGAAACGGTTTAAATATAGCAAATATAAGTAGGAGGACAAATAAAATATGCCCGAGTTTCAAAAAATTCTTGCAGCTAACAGAGGGGAGATAGCGATCCGGATTTTCAGAGCCTGCCGTGACCTTGGCCTTTCCACCGTGGCAATGTATTCAAACGAGGACACGCTGAGCCTATTCCGCACAGAGGCGGATGAGTCGTATATGATCGGTGAGAACATGAGCCCGCTGGGTGCGTATCTCGACATCCCGTCTATAATTGACCTCGCCAAAAAGCACGGTGTCAGCGCGATTCACCCGGGATACGGATTTTTATCGGAAAACGCCAATTTTGCCAGAGCGTGTGAAGAGGCCGGAATTAAATTCATAGGCCCGCCGTCGCATATTCTGGAGAAGATGGGCGATAAACTCAACGCGAAAGCCATCGCCAGAGAGTGCGGAGTGCCGACAATTCCAGGGACCACAACTCCGTTGAAAGACGCGGATGAGGCACTGGAGAAAGCGCTTGAATTCGGTCTGCCCATCATGCTGAAAGCAGCCGCCGGCGGCGGCGGAAAAGGTATGAGAAAGTGCGAAACCCCGGAAGAAATCAAACCCGCGTTTGAGCTTGTGTCCAGTGAGGCACGAAAAGCTTTCGGCAGCGGCGATATCTTTATTGAAAAGTTCGTGTCAGAGCCGAAACATATAGAAATGCAGATTCTGGCCGACGAACACGGTAATGTAATGCATTTGGGAGAACGCGACTGCTCCCTCCAGCGCAGATATCAAAAAGTCGTCGAATTCACCCCGGCGTTTTCGGTGCCGGAAGAGACCCGGCAACGGATATATGCCGATGCCTTGAAACTCGCCAGAAGTGTAAACTACGTCAATGCCGGGACGATCGAGTTCCTGGTGGACGGCAAGACCGGCGAGCATTATTTTATAGAAGTAAACCCGCGCGTTCAGGTGGAGCATACGATTACGGAGCTTGTGACCGGAATCGACATCGTGCGGTCGCAAATACTTATAGCCGAGGGTCATCCGCTCTCCCATCCGGAGATTGGTCTTACTTCGCAGGAAGATGTAAAACTGAACGGCTTTGCGATACAGTGCCGCGTGACAACGGAAGATCCGGCAAATAATTTCGCCCCGGATACGGGGAAGATCACGGCATACCGCTCCGGCGGCGGATTCGGCGTACGGCTTGACGGTGGCAACGCCGTGACGGGGGCTGAGATATCGCCGTATTACGATTCGCTTCTGGTCAAGGTCTGCACATGGGATAACACGTTCGCCGGCGTGTGCCGCAAGGCGCTGCGGGCGATTAATGAACTGCGGATCCGCGGGGTGAAGACAAACATTCCGTTTCTGGCGAATATCCTGTCGCACCCGGTGTTTAAAGAGGGCGGCTGTGACACTAAGTTTATAGACGACACGGCAGAGCTTTTCGAATTCGTCACCTCCCGAGATAGGGGGACAAAGGCGTTGAAGTTTATATCCGACATTCAAGTGGCAGACCCCATGGGGGCGCGTCCGCAATATACAGACCCGCGCATCCCGGTGGTGGAGGGCACGCCGAAACAGGGCTTGAAGCAAATGCTGGATAAAGAAGGCCCGAAAGCTGTTGCCGACTGGGTTTTGAATCAAAAGAAACTGCTTATTACAGACACCAGTATGCGTGACGCGCACCAATCGCTGTTCTCGACACGTATGCGCACCCGCGATATGCTGGACGCCGGGGAGGCGACAAGCGACATCTTAGGCGACTGTTTCTCCCTTGAAATGTGGGGCGGCGCGACTTTCGATGTTGCGTACAGGTTCCTGCATGAAGACCCGTGGGAGCGTGTGGATAAACTGCGCGAGAAAATCCCGAACATTCTGTTTCAAATGCTGTTACGCGGGGCGAATACGGTTGGATACGAAAACGCCCCCGATAATCTCGTTCGCGCGTTTATAGCAGAGGCGGCCCGAACAGGAATCGACGTGTTCCGCGTGTTCGATTCGCTGAACTGGCTGCCGGGTATGGAGCTGGCCATCGAAGAAGTCATAAAGCACAACAAAATCTGCGAGGGTACGATTTGCTATACGGGCAATATCCTCGACCCGACACGGGATAAATATACGCTGCAATACTACGTCAACCTGGCCAAAGCGCTGGAGAAACGCGGCTGTCACACACTCGGCATCAAAGACATGTCGGGCCTGTTGAAACCGTATGCCGCCAAAAAGCTTGTCGAAACGCTTAAAGGGGAGCTGAGTATACCAATCCACCTGCACTCTCACGACACTTCCGGCAGTCAGATAGCCGCCTATATGCTGGCGGCCGAAGCCGGGGTCGATATAGTCGATACCGCGATGTCGCCGCTGTCAGGACTTACGTCCCAGCCGACGATGGGCTCAATCGTCTCCGCGCTGGAGGGGACGGAGCGCGATACGGGGTTTGACCTCGACAGAATCCAGCGGCTGGACGACTATTGGGCCGATGTGCGGGACCGTTACGCAAAGCTGGACGCCGGGCTTAAATACCCGATGACGGAGATATACCGTTACGAGATCCCCGGCGGGCAGTATACCAACCTCAAACCGCAGGTGGAGTCTTTGGGGCTTGGCAACAGGTTTGAGGAAGTCAAAGAAATGTTCAAAACGGTCAACGAAATGCTGGGCGACATTGTTAAGGTCACCCCGTCGTCAAAAATGGTCGGAGACTTCGCGATATTCATGGTGCAGAATGAACTGACTCCGGAAAACATTGTCGAACGCGGGGATCACTTGGCGTTTCCGGATTCTGTCGTCAGTTACTTCAAGGGCATGATGGGCCAGCCGGAGGGTGGCTTCCCGCCTGACTTGCAAAAAGTCGTGCTGAAAGGCGAAGCGCCAATCACGGTCCGCCCGGGTGAGCTTTTGGATCCCGTGGACTTTGATGCGGGCTTTGCGCATATGAAGAAGTTCACGCCGAATCCGACGAACCGAGACGTGATATCTTGGTATTTGTATCCGAAAGTTGTCGAAGAGTACTTCGCGCATAACGAGGAATACGGTGCAGTTTCAAGTTTATCAAGTAGCGTGTTCTTCAACGGCATGAATTATGGCGAGACGACGCGGATGGATATAGAAGACGGCAAGATGCTGGTGATCAAATATTTAGGCACCGGTGAGACGAATAACGACGGGACAAGAAACTTCCAGTTTGAGCTTAATGGAATGCGGCGTGAAGTTTCGGTCGCTGACCCCACTGTCGTATCCACAGTGAAGCAGGTGGCTATGGCCGAGCCTGAGAACAAAAGCCACGTCGGCGCGTCTATACCGGGGATGGTGTCGAAACTCCACGTAAAACCCGGTGACAAAGTGGCGGAGAATGACGTCCTGGCCGTGGTTGAGGCGATGAAGATGGAAATAAACATAGTCGCGCGCGCCGCCGGTGTTGTTGACGAAGTGCTGACCGCCGCGGGCCAGACGGTAAAAGCCGGTGAACTGATGGCGACAATAAAAACGGACGCGTGAGTAATAATACCGTGAGTATAATATTAGGTGTAGACGTCGGGGGATCGACGACTAAGATTGTCGGCTTCAAGAACGGGGAGCTGTTAGGCACGCTTCAGGTCAGGGCAGCTGACCAGATAACGTCCCTTTACGGGGCCATAGGCAACTTTCTGCGAGTTACAGACGTAAAGCTGACTGATGTATCGAAAATCGCCCTGACCGGTGTCGGCGCTTCGTTCATTGACGAGCCGATATACGGAATTCCGACGCAAAAGGTAGATGAATTTCTGGCGATTGGTCACGGGGCGTTGTACTTGACGGGCTTGAGTGAGGCGCTTGTCGTGAGTTTAGGCACCGGCACGGCATTTGTCCGCGCGGAGCCTGATGGGATTGTCCATATAGGCGGCTCCGGCGTCGGCGGCGGCACGATTGTCGGCTTGGCCTCCCAAATGCTGAATAAAAGCGACGTGGACGCGGTTATCGCCATGGCTGAAAACGGAAGCCTGGCCAATGTTGACCTCCTGGTCAGAGATATAATCGGCAGCGAAATATCCTCCCTGCCGCCGGATTTGACCGCCGCGAACTTCGGCAAAATAAAAAGCACCGCGACCGAGGCGGATATCGCACAGGGCATATTGAATATGGTGTTCCAAACCGCCGGAATGCTCGCCGTATTCGCCGCGCGAAACGACACTATTCGCGACGTGGTGCTTATCGGCACGCTGACAACGTTCCCGCAGGCACTGCAGATGCAATCGACTTTTAGCAATCTTTCGGACATGAACTTTGTGATCCCGCCGCACGCGGTGTTTGCCACAGCAATCGGCGCGGCGCGGGGGAGTGTGTAAGGACGGCGCTTACGGTTGAATTACCTTAGCGCAAAACACCCGGCTCCGCAGAGCCGGGTGTTTTGTTGTATCCTTTTATTCCCTCAACAAGCAAAATTTACAATATCGCCTCAGGGCGATATTTTTTTTATTTCAGGCAAATAATATCAAAAAGCAACTCAAGGAGGTCGTGATGTCAACCGACAAAATCTCAGCCGGGTATTTTCGTCAAAAGTTCCCCGAAAATCCCGATGTCGTCTTTAACGAAGTTGTGATAAAAAACAGTTCACTGCGCGTGACGGTCGCGTCAATTGACGGGATGGTCAGCTCTCAGTTGATTGACGACTATGTGTTGAAGCCGCTGTTTCAAGAAGCGGCGCTCGGCAAAGCGAAGGATGCGCGGGAGTTGGTGAGCCTTATGATGCTCGGCCCTGTGTACCACTGCCAGCGGAAAGTTTGCAACACAGTCAAAGACGCGATGGGCGAACTGCTACAGGGCAACGCAATCGTAATAGTCGATGAAGCGGAGGCCGCTGTTTCGTTCGACGTAAAAGGATTCGCCAGCCGCGGGATATCGGAATCCAGCACAGAGGGCGTCCTCAAAGGCTCAAAAGAAGCATTTATCGAAGTTATGCGTACTAACACCGCGCTGGTTCGCAGAAGATTGCAAACCGATACGCTGAAGATAAACACCACCAGGGTCGGCACACGCAGCCAAACGGCGGTCAGCGTCGTGTACCTGGACGCTGTGGCGAACCCCGAGACTGTTGCCGCTATCAAAACGCGGCTGGAGGCCATTGACATAGATGGTATAGTCTCTGCCGGGCAGATGGAGGCATTTTTGCTCGGCCGCCGGAACTCGGTGTTCCCGCAGCTTATATACACTGAGCGCGTGGACAAATTCTGTGCCAATATACTTGAAGGGCGGGTCGGTCTCATCGTTGACGGATTGCCGATAGCATATATCATGCCGGTTGACCTCGTGGCATTCTTCCAAGCACCGGAGGACTATGCGCATGGGCATATACTAAGCTCACTCTTGCGGATACTGCGTTTTTCCTGCGCGTTTATCGCGCTAGTGTTGCCGGCGATCTATGTGGCGATGGTGATGTTCCATCAGGACATGCTGCCGACACAGCTGGCGGTGTCGATAATCTCAAATACCGTGGCAATCCCATTGCCGTCGTATCTGGAAGTTTTGCTGTTGATTCTGGCGTTTGAGATCTTGCTGGAGGCGGGGCTGAGATTGCCGCAGCCGATTGGGCAATCCGTCTCAATCGTCGGCGGACTTGTGGTCGGCCAGGCGGCGATATTCGCGGGGATTTTATCCCCCGGCGTCATCATGGTCGTCGCGACGGCCGGTATCGCCGGATTTGTCCTGCCGTCACAGGATTTGTCGATCACCATCAGGCTTTTCCGAATTGCGCTCGTCATCCTCTCAATCATCGGCGGATTGTATGCCGTTACGCTGGGACTGATTGCCATTCTGTTCCGCTGCTGCGCGCTGGACGCATTCGGAGTACCGTATCTCGCACCATTTGCGGGTGGTGGCGGCAAGCGGATGTTCAACGACACCGTCGTCAGGGCCGCGTGGAACAAAAGCTCTACCCGCCCGGCTGATATCGGGCCGATAGATTCAGCCAAGCAGGGGAGGCAGACATGAAACGCGTTATTACAACCACGCTCACCGCCGTGTTGATTCTACTCTCGCTGGCAGGCTGTGACAAAAACTTCATGCCGACCGGGGCGGAGATAACGACGTTTGAAATCGTCCGCGTGCTGGGAATTGACAAAAGCGAAGAGAATCCCAATGAGGTGGGGGTAACAATAGTCGCCGAACGCGCCGAACAGGCCGGGGCGGAGGACTTTGGCAGCGTAACCTACGAAATAATCACTGCCACAGGCGCGACAGCGTTTGAGGCTGTGACAAAACTGCGGAATAAGTCGGATAAAAAGCACGCTTTCGGATATGTGGACTATATCATCTTCGGCGAATCGGCGGTGAAGGACGACTTGACAAAATACGTAGACTTCCCGCTGAGAAACCCGGAGTTCCGATTATCGCCGAATGTCTTCGTCGCGAAGGGAGGCACGGCAAAAGACCTACTGGCGGAAGCCAGTTCCGAAGATGTGCTGATAGTTGACAGCCTGGACAACCTCAGCACCGGCATTAACCTGCGCAGTGATGTCAAGCGCGTCCGGTTGATTGAGCTTATCAACATGCTCAACCGTGAAGATGTTGCCGCCGTACTCCCCGCCCTCGGCGGGCGGGAACCGGAGGATGAGAAGCTGCTGGGCGGAGATTTGCCGGAAAAAAGGCTATATGCCGCCGGATATGCCGTCATCCGTGACTTTAAGCTCGCGGGATATTTTGATGACGACAGTGCGCGCGGGTATAACTACCTTACCAACCTTTTACGAACAAGCGCGTACAGCGTCAGTGACGGGTGCGGCTCTCACGCGGGGCTGGACGTTTTAAGCGCCGGGATGGAAATGATACCGCGTTTTGCCGACAACAGGCTAATCGGTGTAACATGCATCGTCCATGTAAATGCGGGATTGACCGAGCAACGCTCCCAAGTTAACCTCAACACCGAAGCGGGTCTGGAGTATCTCTCCCGCGAACTCTCCCGCACGATTGAAGCGGAGCTGGAGTCCGCCGTGGAGCAGTCAAAAGATTTCGGAATAGACTGTTTCGGAATAGGCGAGCGAATCAAGCTTCGCCACCCGTACAGATGGCGTCATATTGAGAGTCGCTGGCGGAAGGTATATCAGGGGCTGGATATAGATGTGGTGGCGGAGGCAACGGTTCGGCGGGCATATGCTCTCAATGAACCGGGCGGATTCCCGTTGTATGAATGGGGCGCAAAACACCCGCCGAATGGCGCATAGAACGGAATTGCGGCGTGTAAACCCAAACAAGCGAGACGTCGGACGCCGACGCCTACGAACAGACAGGATGGTATAATCAATGACAAAATTCGTAATATTCAGCGCAACCTTACTCGCCCTTGGCACGGCTGATATCGCATCTATGCGGCGGGAGCGGTTGGGCCGGGAACTGATCCCGTATATTCTTATAGCAATCGCGGCAGGAGTCTTGGCGCTTATGGTCTTCGCCGACAGCCAAAGCTTAATAGGCCATATGATCCACGGAGTGTAGTGACATGCAAAAAATTAGCACAAGACAAGTTTACATCATGTTTATCCTGACGACGCTATCCCCTGCGATTGCGCTGTTCCCGTCTTTTGTTGCGCGCCACGGAAGCGCCGCCGGCTGGATTGCGCCGATAGCCGCATCTGTCGGGCTGATTGCCGTTATTGCCGTGTTGCACGGACTCTTCAAAAGCGGCAGATTTGCAGATTTGCACGGGGTGTTCGGCGGAACTTTCGGCAAATGGTCCGCCAAGCCGCTGTTGACTGTCTATCTGCTGTGGACATTCGCGCTGTTCCTGCTATACGTCAGATACTACGCGGAGCGGATTGTCGCGTCAATGTTCACGTCGGTAAACCCGGATTTTTTCATTATCTCGATGCTTATTGTCGTATTCTTCGCCTCGCGTGCTAAACTCTCAGCGATAGCGCGGTTTTCGGAGGTTGCAATTCTTGTATTTGCCGTCATTTTCGCGGTATTCTTCGTTTCGCTGATTCCAACACTGCGAGCCATCCACGTCCTGCCGGTGACGCATTATGACGCCGTGCCGGTTCTCAGGTCGGCGTATCCGATTGTCAGCGTCTGGGGATTTATCACGCTGTTCTTTTTCCTCGGGGAGCATATAGAAAAGCCGGATTTGAAATCTTTTGCCAAAAAAGCGGTGCTGATCCTTTCGGTTGCAACCGCGCTGATGATCTTCCTTGTTGTGGGTTCGCTTGGCCCGGATACAGCGGCCAGAATGCCGTGGCCATTCTTCTCCGCGGCGAAATTGATCGACATAATGCAGTCTTTCGACAGATTAGAGGCTGTTTTGTCGTCCATATGGGTCATCGCGGATTTCATCCTTATAACGGTGTTTGTATTCATAATAACGAACATAGTGAAAAAATTGTTCAATTTACGGGAGTCGCGGTATCTGACAGGTCCCGTCGCAATGCTGGGCTATGCCGGGTCACTGCTGCTGGCCGCGAACACGCGTGAGCTTGAGCTGTTCGCGGCGAGTTCGACTACACACGCGGTGAATCTCGTGCTGTGTGTGGGGGTGCCGGTCCTGGCGCTGGCGATCGGTAAAATGCGGCGGGCGTTGTAGGGGGGAACACCCGCCGACTGCGGTCAGCACCCTCTTTACCACAGAGGGATAAGATAATGTACAGCCAACCCCACCCTCTTTAAGTAAAGAGGGTGGCTCCGCAGAGCCAGGTGTTTTGTGCTTGAAGTTCGGAGCCGCCAATGGTATAATTGGGGCATTGGCGGCCGCTGGATGGCAACGCGTCCCGCCGCATCCCGGCTGCGTATTGCGCCGATTATAAGGAGAAAAATTATGACACCAATAATCAGAATCTACCGCGCGGGCGAATTGATCCGTGAGACGGAAGGTGTTCCGGGTGAGACTCTGCTAAAACAGATAACCGACGCCGGGGAGTTTTTGGATGCCCCTTGTGGTGGGAAAGGCCGGTGCGGTAAGTGCTTGGTACATATAGGTTCACCGGACGGACAAGCGGTTCTGGCCTGCCAAACCCGCGTAGATGGGGATTTGGATGTCCATCTGCCGGATAAAATGGTGATGACGATAGCCGACAGTGGGATAATTGAAAGTGGAAAATTGAAAATTGAAAATGAGCGGGGGTTGGCCCGCAGACTTGGTGTGGCTGTTGATATTGGGACTACCAGTGTTGTTGCGCATTTGACTGATCTTGAGACATGCGCCAGAATTGCGACCGCCAGCGGCGTCAATGCACAGCGGCAGTATGGGGCGGATGTTATCAGCCGTATCCAATATTGCGCGGAGCATGGGCATGAGGCGCTGACAGCCGCCGTTCAGGATCAATTGGCGTCATTGATACAGGAAACGCTCTCCGCCGCCGGGGCGAAGAGCGATAGCGTGGAATATATATCAATTGCCGCGAATACGATAATGCAGCACTTGGCGGCGGGGTATTCCCCAGTCGGGATGGGTACGGCGCCTTTTACCACGGTTAGTCTGTTCGGCGAAGACCTGCCCGCGTGGACGGGGCTGCCTGTCGCACCCGGTGCGAAGATTTATTACGCGCCCGCGATATCGGCATACGTCGGCGGGGATATCACCGCCGGAATGCTTGCCGCTGGACTTGAAGACACACAGGGGCCTGTTGTGTTCATTGATGTCGGCACGAACGGCGAGATTGCGTTGAAGCACGATGATACATACTACTGCTGCGCCACTGCCGCGGGGCCCGCGTTTGAAGGGGCGGAAATCACAATGGGCATGGCGGCCATCCCCGGCGCTATTGATCATGTAAAATGGGATAACGGGCTAAAAGTATCGGTAATAGGGGACGCGTCCGCACGCGGATTATGCGGCTCCGGATTGCTGGACGCGCTGGCAACTTTGCTTGAAACAGGCGCGGTTGACGAAACAGGGCGGATGCTGGATGCCGATGAAATCGAACACGGCATCTCCGCGCATATCGCAACAGGGCATGATGGCAAGAACGTGTTCCGCCTGACCGAGAATGTTATAATGTCGGCCGCCGATGTCAGAAAATTGCAGCTGGCCAAATCCGCTATCGCCGCCGGGATTCAAGTCCTGCTGCTGCACAGCGGGGTGGCTGAGGCTGATATAGAAGCGTTCATCCTGGCAGGCGGATTCGGCAGTTTTATGGACCAAAACAGCGCGGCGAGGATCGGGCTGTTTCCGGAAGCGTTTCTGCCACTCACCAAAACAATGGGAAACACCGCAGGGGAAGGTGCGGCAATCGCGCTGTGTTCAGCCGCCGCCCGGCAAACACTATCGAGAATACGCGAGCGGTGCGAGTATATCGAACTATCGACAAGCCAGGCTTTTAACGACCAGTTTGTAGAGCAGATGATGTTCCCGGAATAGTTGGTTGTAAATTACAGGGGACGCCGGAGACGGCGTCCCTCAGAATATGCAGGGTAGTCGTAGGGGACGATGGCAATCGTCCCGCTAAACCACGGGCGGATTGCCATCCGCCCCTACAGGGTTGGGTCTCCACGCCCTACTCCAACAGCACTCGCAATTGGGCGACGGCACGCCGCTCCAGTCGAGATACCTGAACTTGCGATACTTTCAGCACGCGGGAGGCGGCTTCTTGCGTCATGCCTCTGTAATAGCGCAGGTTTATCACCATCCGCTCTTTATCCGGCAGGGCTGACACGGCCTCACGCAGTGCCACGTGTTCTATCAGCTTTTCCTCCTGGCTCCAGTCGCCCAGAACGCTTTCGAGTGAAAACCCATGCTCCCCGGTTTCACGGTGCAATGACTCCGGCGTGGCGGCGGCAGTTTCGGCGATGGCTATGTCCTCAACCGATATGCCGAGCTCGGCCGAGATTTCAGACACCGTCGGCTCCCGCCCGAATTTTTGTTCTAACGTGCTTTTGGCGTTGCGGATCAGCCCCGCGCGTTCTTTCAAACTGCGGCTTACTTTTATACTGCCGTCATCCCGCAAGAACCTGCGTATCTCACCGGTGATTTTCGGCACGGCATACGTGGAAAACTGCGTGCCGAACTCGGTATCGAACCCCTGCACGGCTTTCAGGAATCCGACACATCCGAGTTGATATAAGTCATCGGGATCAACCCCGCGCCCGAAATACCGGCGGGCTATGCTCCAGATCAAACCCGCGTTGCGATCCACCATTTCAGCCAGTGCATTTTGATCCCCGGATTTAGCGGCGAGCAGCAGCGACAGCGCGGCCTCGTCCATCATTCCCGCCCCGCGCGCGTAGAAAATCTGCGGTGCATGGTGACGGTGGTGCCCCGCCCGGGAGTGGATTTGACTTTCAGCTTATCTGTGAAGCTTTCCATTATGGTAAATCCCATACCGCTACGGTCTTCACCGCCTGTTGTGTACAGCGGTTCACGTGCTTTGTCGATATCGTCAATCCCGCGGCCCCAATCGCGGATTGTCAGATCCAGCGAGTTATTAGGGAAAAGCCGCGCTTTCAGCGTGATTTTACCGATGGTGTCGGGATAGGCATGGACGATGGCGTTAGTCACCGCCTCACTCACAGCTGTTTTGATATCGCCCAGCTCGTCCAGCGTTGGATCCAGCTGTGCTGCGAACGCCGCCGCCGCCGACCGGGCAAATCCCTCGTTAGCCGAGTTGCTTTGAAATTCAATTTTCATACTGTTGACAGCTTTCATATGTAATCTACGCCTCCTTCACGCCGGCCGCGATTTTTATCAGCCTGCCCAATCCCGCCATGTCCAGCACTTTCTGCGGCTGGGCGGGGACGTTATCAACGCTGACGGTGCCCTCCAGCTCATTCATCCGCCGGAATGCCTTTAACACAACGGCAATGCCGCTGGAATCCATGAACGACAGTCCCTTAAAGTCGAGTATCAGATGTTTAGGCAGATGTGTGTCGATACCGTCCTCAATCACCCTGACGGCCGGTTTTGCCGAGTGATGGTCAAGCTCGCCGTCAAATCGTATCGTCAAGAGCCCGTCCTTATAATACGCCCGTGTTTTCATTTTTTATCGCCCTCCAGAAATAGAATACCCATGTACAGCATGTACATGGGTATTCTAATATATTTATTCCGCGTATTTTGTCATTATGCGGCGGGATAGAACACCCGCAATACACAGATAGTCAAGGGTGTTTTTGATTTTACGTTGCAGGGGCGACCGTCCCGGTTGCCCGCGGGACGCGGAGCGCCGCGTCCCCTACAGGGTCAAACGCACGAACCCCAACCTCGGCGCGTCAGGTTGCCGCGCCCTACAGGCCAAAGCCCCCTTCGCGCACGAAGGGGAAAGGGGGATGCCCCCGCAGACCGGCGAAGACCCCGCCCTCGGCGCGATTACGCGTTTTCTTTCAACACAACATTATGTGCTCCGCCTTCGACTATCGATGTCTCAGACACCAGTGTCAGCTTTGCTTTTTCTTGTAACTCCGAGATTGTCAACGCGCCGCAATTGCACATGGTAGAGCGGACTTTGCTTAGCGTCTGGCCTATGCCGTCTTTCAGGTTTCCGGCGTACGGGACATAGGAATCAACACCCTCTTCAAACGACAAATCCGCCGTGCCGCCGTGGTCGTACCGCTGCCAATTACGGGCGCGGGCAGAGCCCTCACCCCAAAATTCTTTCATGTAATTCCCGCTGACACGGACTCTGGCGGATGGGGATTCATCGAATCTTGCAAAATATCTGCCCATCATCAGAAAGTCCGCGCCCATTGCCATCGCCAGCGTTACGTGATAATCATGCACAATACCGCCGTCTGAACACAGCGGTATGTATATGCCGGTCTCCCGGAAATACTCATCCCGCGCGGCCGATACGTCGATTACCGCAGTGGCTTGTCCGCGTCCTATACCCTTTTGTTCACGCGTGATGCATATCGCGCCGCCGCCTATGCCGATTTTGACGAAATCCGCACCGCAATCGGCCAGGAAGCGGAAGCCATCGCCGTCAACAACGTTCCCGGCGCCGATTTTTACTGTGTCGCCGTATTTGTTCCGTACCCATTCCAGCGTACGCTTCTGCCATTCGGTGAACCCCTCTGATGAGTCGATACATAGGACATCCGCCCCGGCATCTACAAGCGCGGGGATGCGTTCTTCGTAATCATGTGTGTTCACACCCGCACCGACGGCATAGCGTTTCAAACTGTCATGCAATGCCAGCGGATTCTCTTTATGCGAGTCATAGTCTTTGCGGAACACCATATGAATAAGGCGTCCCTTGTCATCAATTATCGGCAGACAATTGAGCTTGTGATCCCATATGATATCGTTGGCTTCTTTAAGCGCAGTCCCGTGCGGGGCGGTGACGAGGCGATCAACCGGCGTCATAATATCCCGGACATATTCGTCCCCTGTCATACGGGATGCCCTGTAGTCGCGGCTGGTGACAAGGCCCAAAAGTCTGCCGTTAGCGGCCCCGTCTTCAGTTATCGCAATTGTGGAGTGACCCGTTTGTTCTCGCACTCGCAGCATGTCGCGCAGCGTGGCTTCCGGTGGGAGGTTGGAATCGCTGATGACAAATCCAGCTTTGTGAGACTTCACCCGCGCGACCATAGCGGCCTGCGACTCTATCGATTGCGAGCAGTAGATAAAAGATACTCCGCCCTCGCGAGCGAGCGCGACGGCCATCTTGTCGTCGGACACAGCTTGCATACTGGCGGATGTAATGGGGATATTCATACTAAGCGCGGGAATTTCTCCGATTCTGTACTTGACGAGAGGCGTCGTCAGGCTGACACTGGCGGGAGTACACTCCGCGCCGGAATAGCCCGGTATAAGCAAATACTCGCTAAAAGTGCGCGAAGGTTCCGTGAAATAATATGCCATAGGTTAGCGCTCCCCTTTCGTAAATAATTATATCTCGCGACGGCATCGATAGCAGCCACGATGATGTTGAATAATAGAATATTATACGACGGGGGAGACGGGTTGTCAAGGGTTGATTTGTGAGGTTTGCCAGCCTGTAGGGGCGGCCTTTGGCCGCTCGTTGATGCCTGAGAGACAAAACGCACTCGCCCCTGTAGGGTGCGCATTACACGCACCCCTTGCATTCATCTAACCCACTGCCGCCTCATTCAAAAACGACTGGAAGTCAATCAATTTCTCATTCCGGCCTTCCGCCCGGAAATCCCGGCTGTACAGGATCGATGCCCAGTTTATCAGCGTGTCCAGAACCTCTGTCTTGATCCCGGCGGCTTGTCCCGCGCAGCTTGTCGGGACGCAGCCGGTCAGGATATCCTCAAATATATACCGCGTGTCGATATCAACCGGCGCGAGGACGGTTTTATAGGCGTGTGTGTTCTGAATCTGCTCGTACAGCGTGTCCCCGCGGGAGCCATAGCTGTCTACCAGCCATTCCCGCGCTGTCGGCACGAAGATGCCGTAAGCCCGCGCCACAGCCACGCGCTCGGCATCCATTTTCTCCAGCATTCCCGCCACAAGCGGTGAGATACCCTCCATGTAAAACTTGAAGTTTTCCTTTGCCTCCACCCGCGTTATGTTCATCAGAATCGGCATAGGGTGGAAAATCATCCCGATGTTGGAAAACCCTGTGTACAAAATACTCTCTGCAAGGCTGACCATCCCGAACAAGCCGCGCAGGATTCCCAGCAAAGTTTCGCCATAGCTGGTGTCATGCGCGGCAACGCGGAGGTTGTCTTTGATCTTGTATATCTCCGGTTTGCCGAGATCCGGACAGCGGCAGGTGAACGCGAATGTATCGGTTTCCCCAAGCATGACATCGGCTGTGCAGCCGAAATCGGTGAGAACTGCCGCAAACGCCAGTGTGCCGAATGTCCGCCCCGGGTTGAGTATGATAGCCTGCCCGTCCTCAAGATGCGGGGCCATGGTTCGTGCGACAATCGGATGATACTGCGCAGGGGAGGTCACCATGATCAGGTACGCGCCCTCAATACATTCGCCCATGTCGTAGCTGATGAGATCAATATCCACTTCGGCGTCCACTTCGCCGCTGATGGTGAAGCGGTTAGTCGTAAACATCATGGCGCGTTCCGGCTCACGGACATACAGTGCGACACTGTATCCCAAATACGCAAAATACGCGGCCATAGACTGCCCCCCGTTGCCAGAGCTTATTACGGCGATTTTTTTCTTCATATCAAAACCTCCCGCATGCGTGGCTGTGCGCTCGATATCGCAGCCAATCTTTCCCGCTCGCTAATCGGGCGCTTATTCGCTGAATCCCACGCGACGCATTTGCCGTCTATGATCCGCGTTTGCAGCGTGCCTTTGAACTTGTCGTTCTTGACAATATGCGGCGCGTCCAATATCCCGCGCCTGATGCAATCGGAAATGCACGTGGGGTCGCCCAGAGGATCGGCACTCACGCCGGAATACTCGTCAACAATAAAGTCCAGCAGATACCGCGCTTCACTTACAAGCTCCGTCCAGCGTTCGATAACAGCGGGGTCGAATGTGGCTTCCGCCATCCCGTGAAGTTCGGACCGGACAACGCCGCGCACTATCTTTGCGCTTTCAATCACAACTTCCGGCGTTGCGGCGTGGATTGCCTCGCTGTATCCCACCACATGAATAATATGCGGCTTGATATTCATTGCCAGCGATGTGGAGGCGGCCAGCTGGCCTTTGGCGACATCACTATCGCCGGAGAGGAACGGCAAGCCCGCACGGGCCTGTCTGTATACGCGGAAATTCTGATCCGCCAGTGACTCCGTCAGCTCAATCTGCGCCAAAACTTTCGCCAAATCCATCGCGAAGCTCAGGCCGTTCGGTATGTTGAACATATACTGTGATATATAGTCGCCTGCGCCGTATTTCTTAGCATTGTGCGCGCTGATATACGACATAACGACAGAGATCACATCATGCGCGTCACGCAATCCCCAGTGGTGCGGTTCGTTGAGTTCCACCGGGATTCCGAGTTTGCCGTGGTACGCGATAAGCTCCTGCGCTTCTTTAATTGACGCTTCAATAGGGCGCGTGCCCCTGCCGTCCAGCTCGTTATACCAGCACAGCGGCACGGCGCACCACGCGTTTTGAATCGTTTCGTTCAGGACTTCGGCAAAGCGCAGGACGTCAGCCGTTCCGCTGTAACAGCGTATCAGCGGGAAGTTGCCGCATTGGGCGACTTGTTTAATCAGCCGGAACCCTTCGGCGTCATATATCGGTACGCCGCCGGCCCCGTCAAGCTCCGGTCTGCGTAGCTCCGGCCGGAAGAAGAACTCCTGTGTGTTCTGATCTATTCCAAGGGAAATCACATCCAAAACGCGGGATTCCGCGATTTGTGCGACACCCTCCAGCGTTTCGTCATAAAACGGCAGACCGAAATGATGACGCAGCAGTGGATACGGGCTTTTCTGATTAATCCGCCCTATCAAATCCGTGGCGTAAAGTTCTGCCCCCGCCTTGTCGGGCAGACTGCCTGTACGCAGAAATGTGATACTGTCGTCAATGTCGTCAGTACCGTCGAAAATTACATCGAAGAAATTAAGCTCCCGCACTTTTTCAGCCACCGGACCGGTTCCGCCGAACAGCCAGACCGGTTTGTGACTCAGGTTTTTGCTTTTTTCAATCAGCTCCCGCACTATTGTGACACCGTTTTCCGGTGTCAGGCGATAGCCGAGGGTTACAATTGCGGGCTTCAAGGTTTCTATACTTTCAAGCACGGCATCTACACTGACGGCCGGGCCGAGAAACAGTGTGTCGAACCCCTCATCTTCCGCAAGGTTAAGAAAATGCACCGCACCCGCCACATGCACGCAATTGACAAGCGACGCACCTATTACCAGTCTTTTGGACACACCAATCACTCCTTTAATAATTTTAAACTATAATTCTACTATGCAAATGTTATGAACTTGTGAAGCTTTTATTATTTTTTGATTACATTAGGTTACATATGCACCCTCTTTGTGAAATGAGGATGGCAAAAAGCGGGAGGGGCATCCCCCTGCCCCCTTCGTGCGCGAAGGGGGCTTGAGACGAAGGACGAAGGACGAAGGACGGGGGATGACCACCCCGGCGGCTACGTCGCCGTTACCTGAACCCCATGGACGGCCAATGGCCGCCCCTACGTCCCAAACTCCCGTCCTAAGCCCCCTTTGCGCACGAAGGGGGAAAGGGGATGTCCCCGCACATCATTCAACGGATTCACAAAAGCGGGCGCACGTGTTAACCATGCACCCGCTTTCTATTGTCGATGTCCTCGGCAGATTTTACGAATTCGAAGACTCCTCTTTCTCATCAAGGCAGGACTCAATCATTGATATGACGACATTGTTGAATGATGTGCTGTTGTTTTTTGCAATTTCGTTAATCTTCTCCACTAGGTCGTCAGATATATACAATGTCTTATAAGAAGACTTTACTTTTTGCTTAGTGTTTTTCAGCGTCCAGTCCACAAGCACACCACCTGTCAATCTCTGAATTCAAGAAATTTATGAACCGGGACATCTAGAACGTCCGATAGCCGGAACAAAACGTCAATCGAAGCGCCTGATTCCGCACGCTCAATAGCGCTCATATGAGTTCTGTCAATATCTAAAAGTTCAGATAACACCATCTGAGTGTATCCTCTTTCTTTTCTATAATAGGCTATGTTGAGTCCTAGCTTTCTGTACTCTTTAATATATTTGATGTCCATACTACTCACCCCGTACTGTAAATTATAGAAATTTACAGTGCAATCATAAACGGGTTTAAATCCATATAATTCTGGTTTACAGCCGGAATTATATGATATACAATAGACACGAGGTGATATTCATGGAATACAAAAACGCTTATTTTTATTTGTTCAATGCAATCACACAGGCAACAAACGAACTCGAAAAGTCTTCTGTTGTTTCAGAAGATAGGGCTGCTGCCATAAATATCTTGAAAACAGCGCAGCAGGTGATGGAGGAAATGTATATCTCCGCCGATTCGTAAAATTACCGCGCCAGCCATTGTAGCAGCAGGATCAGTGCAACGCCGGATACGCCGAGTATTCCGACGATGGCGGCGTTAATCCAATTTACGGCGATAGCGACACCAATGAGAGAACCCGCCGCATTAATCAACAGCAGTGCAACGAATCCCAGCGCTGTGTTTAGCAGAAGCTTGAAGATGATCTTTATCGGGAACTTGATTATGGCAAGCCCCAGCAGGATAAGTATAACTATAATAACCGGACTGCCGATGTCGCCAATTGCGGGCATGTACATCCCCCCCTTTGTGCAAGTATATTCTGCCTGTCCATAGTATTATATCAGAAAACGCGAAAAACTTTCAAGGACATTCCCTTTCATGCGTTCGTCATGCAGGGGCGGATGGCAATCCGCCCGTTTTGCATTCTGTAGGGGATGATTGCCATCGTCCCCTACATGGCAAATGCCCCCTCTTTACATCCACCTAGAACTCTGCTATAATAGCTTATGTAAGCCATCAACCCAACTGATAACAGGGTATTTATTATGAATCAAAACAGAAACAATTCACCAAATCATGACTCCACCGGCGAGACTATATCCTGGGTTATTATCATCGTTTTGCTGATTGCCGCCTGGCCTATAGGCCTTGCACTGCTGCTTTGGAGAGGACTTCGGGGCAAAAAGCCCATTGATTTCCCCAATAGAGCGGATTGGGAGGGGACAGCCGCAGATGCCCCGGAATTCCGTTCGCCGCTGGAGAAGAAAAGCGGCAAGTTTGCGTCTGCCGTGCTTCTGCTTGTCTCTATCGTGCTGTTTATCGCCGGGGCAAGTTTTTTCATTGCGGCGATTGAAAGTCTGCGTATTTCGTTCAGATACGTATTGTCCGACCTTTTGCTCAGCGCGTTTTTTATCGTTGGCGGAATCGTCACGTTTTTTTCACGCAGGGTCGTCACCGGGCGGATTGTGCGGTATAAAAAGCATTACGCTGCCTCAAAAGGCCGTGGCATTGTGCTGATATCCGACCTTGCGCGGACGGCGGGGGTGTCCGAAAAAGCCGCCGCACGTGACCTTACTGTTATGATAACCGCCGGGTATTTCCCCCGGCACGTGTATATTGATATCGAACTCAGCTGCCTGGTTCTGAACGCCGAAGAGGCGGAGGCTGCCAGAGACGTTATCAGAGCGGGATTTCGGCCGGAGGATGAAGTCAACGAAAACCAATACATGGCCATTCTCAACGAACTGCGTGAGTTGCACGGAGCGATTGCAGATTTTGCCATATCCGAAAAAGTCACCGAGATTGAAGATTTGGCGGCCAAAATTTTCCGCATTGTGGAGGAAGAGCCGTCAAAACTCCCGCAGATACGGCGGTTTATGAGCTATTATCTGCCGACCACGCTTAAACTCCTGCGTTCTTACGCCACGCTGGAGAAGCAGGGGATAAAGGGCGAGAATATCACCGCCGCGAAAGAGAATATCGGGCGGATTCTTGACACGCTTGTGCAAGGCTATGAAAAACAGCTGGATCAGCTATTTAAATCGGACATGATAGACCTGGGCGCCGATATCAGCGTACTGGAGAATATGATGCAGCAAGACGGGTTAGCGAAGTAGGGCGCACACTGTGCGCCCTCTGTTTTTTGAAGGCATCCCCCGTCCTCGGCGTCCCGTCGTACCCCCCGTCCACCCCTGCCCTCTTTAGTAAAGAGGGTGGCTCCGCAGAGCCGGGTGTTTTGTCCGCGGGACGCGGAGGACTGCAGCTTCAGCAGGGTCGGTGCGTGAATGCAAACACGGCGCGGCAACCTATAGCCAGTCCCTCGTCCTTCGTCTTACGCCCCCTTCACGCATGAAGAGGGGGATGTCCAACTCAAACCATAATCCGATATATAATCCCATAGATCACAGACGCCGCTACCCCAAATACAAGTACCGGCCCGGCTATGACGAACATTTTCGCTGAAAGTCCGGTGACGACCCCTTCGCTTTTGAATTCCAGCGCCGGGGCGGCGACGGCATTGGCGAATCCGGTGATGGGAACCAGCGTTCCAGCCCCGGCGAATGTAGCGATTTTATTGTATATATGCGCCGCCGTCAAAACCACACCCAGAAAAATAAGCATAACGGATGTCCCGGCCGCCGAGTTCAACTCATCCCAGCCGAGCCGCAGGAATCCGCTGTTGATCACCTGGCCGAAACAGCAGATGACTCCGCCTACTATAAACGCCTTAATCATATTCCCGCCAATCGGTGACGGCGGAGATTTCCTGTCCACGTATTTGCTGTATTCCTGTTTGGTCATTTTCATTTTGATTGCACCTCATTTCGATGTTAGGTTTATGATTTCCGAGATGGGGACGGTTATACATGGGGATGGTTGCGTTTTCAGGCATCCGCGGACGCGCACAGCGCGCCCCTACGACCACCCCGCCGCCTGCGGGCGGCACCCCTCCAAAGGAGGGGAATTTTGGCGCAGCATCTCCATTCCCCTCCCGTGGAGGGGTGCCGCGAAGCGGCGGGGTGGTTTCCTCTCCGTCCCTGAGAGTTGAAATCCATTGCAACGTGTGCTATAATATTTTCGACAAATATCCAAAACAGGGAAGGATTGTTAATTTGAAAAGAATATTTGCCGTGAGCATTGTGATTGCCGCGCTTGCGTCTATGCTTACTGTATCGGCCGGTCCCGGTACGGCTGATAATCCGCTTATCACACAGAGTTTCCTGCGCGGGGAGTTTTCGGACAATTTGCGGGAAAGCGCCCTTGATTCGATCAACAGATTAGGTGATGAGGCTTTAACGCAGCTGAACGAACTATACATACTCCACGGCGGCTTCAGCTTCGCGCCTAAGTTCACGCCGGTTACGCTGGCGCCGGGGGAGACGGTGCGGCTGACCATAGGCAGCAGTTTCACGCTGCTATCGGGAGAGGCGGTTATCACTGTCTTGAACGGAGAAGTCATCAATATCACCGCCGGTGCAGTGGTTGAATCCGGCGCGGCGCTGAGGCAGTTCCAGCGATACTTTGTGACGGAAGAATCTTCCGCGGTTATCACAGCGCAGTCCACCGTGACAGGACATGTGGACGGATTCTACACCACCGACGGGGACACGCCCACGCCCCCTCGGCCTCCTGTTACCAACGCGCTGCCGTTTCGGGATGTGCGGACGGTGGATTGGTTCTTCGCCGCTGTTGAGTTCGTGTTTAACAACGGACTTTTCGCCGGAACTTCGGCCGACACATTTTCGCCCAATTCGCCGATGACCCGCGGCATGTTCGTCACCGTTCTGCACAGGCTGGATGGTCTGCCGCAAGCAGGGGAGTCCAGTGATTTCGCCGACGTGCAAGACCCCGCTCGGTTCTATTACGACGCTGTCGTCTGGGCAGCCATGCACGGAATCGTCACCGGTGTCGGCGGCGGCAGATTTGCCCCGGACAACTCCATCACGCGTGAACAAATGGCGGCAATCCTGTACAGATACGCCGAATTCAAGAACCTTGATTTAACGGCAGACAGTCCGGCGTTTTATGAATTCGCGGATTACACCGCTGTTTCGCAATTTGCCGAACAGCCCATGCGCTGGGCGGTAACCCAAGGCGTAATGCAAGGTGCGGATGGTAGGCTGAACCCGCGGAACACCGCCACAAGGGCGCAGGTAGCGCAAATAATCTACAATTTCACGGGATAATTGCAGGGCGCGATGCTCTCGACGCGCCGGAACCCGCAGGGGACGATGGTAATCGTCTCGCAGAACACGGGTGGATCATCACCCGCCTCTACGATTCACAACCGCATCCCTGTAGGGACGGTCGTCCCTACACGCGCCCTGAACCCTAGTTATCAATTGTCAATTACCGTCACCTTTTCCTCCTAAACGAATAGAATGAACTGAGCCCGATACAGGGACGAAAATTTTTAGGAGGATCCCACTATGTGTAATAACGGCTTTTTTGGCGGCAACAGCTGTCTTTGGATTATCATAATCCTGGTTGTGCTGTTCTGTTGCTGCGGCGACGGATTCGGCGGCGGTTGCGATCGTTGCTAAACCGCTGACAAGTCCTCGCGAAAAAGACTCCGCTCCGGCGGAGTCTTTTTTATGGGTTGGGGATGTTGATTGCAGGGGCGCACAGTGTGCGCCCGTGGAAATCGCCGCATTTGCAAAATGCATATGGGGGGATTAGGAACGGCGGGCGAACAATGTTCGCCCCTACAAGGCTGATGCAACAAAATTGCCCTACATTTGCTCAAACGCCTCTTCCAGATTCGCAAATCCCGTGAACGGCATGGAACATGTGTTGTCTCTGCACAGATAAAACGTCGGTTCCCGTTCAATCTGCGTGTAGTCCGCCGCCGGAGGGATTATCCTGCGCAGAGACTTGCTATTTTCCGGCGTTATCAACACTGTCGTAAGCTCCGGCAGGAACTTACGGGCGCGGGAATCACGCAATTGCTCTATATCATCCGCAGATGACACTGCGCAGATGAGGTTTATCTGCGGATACAGCGCGGTCATCATCGCGATGTTGGAGAAACTGTGCGAGGCGGGGAAGCCCCCGGTTTGTGCGGCCATGAATTCTAGTTGGCGCAGGGATACATCCTCCCACTCACGCGAGCCGGTTATCGCGGCGAGTTTCCGCAGATTAAACGCGGCAACTGAATTTCCCGATGGCACCGCGCCGTCATATGTCTCTTTCGGCCGCGTGATAAGTGACTCCGCGTTGTGCGAGTACATGTAGAATCCGCCGCCTTTTTCGTCCGCGAACAGCCGCGTCATCGCCTCGGCATGGGCTATCGCGGATTCCAAGTACGGCGCTTCTCCAGAAGCGTCAAACAGCGTCAACAGCGCCCAGGTGAAATACGCGTAATCATCCAGGAATCCCGAACCTTGTGCCACGCCGTCCCTGTAACTGACTCGCAAGTTTCCGGCGGAATCCGTCAGCTTCTGCCGCACGAAAAGTTCTGCGTTTTTCGCCGATTGCAGATACTCCGGTTTGCCGAGGGTCGTATATGCCGTGGCGAATGCCGCGATCATCATCGAGTTCCACGATGTCAGCGCCTTGTCGTCTTTATGCAGCTTCACGCGGGTGGATCTGTAGGCCAGCAGTTTTTCGTTCAGCTGCCTGATACGCGTGTTTACGTCGGCATAATTCAGGTTGTTCAGCAGTGTCGGGATGTTATCCCCCTCGAAATTGCCGTGTTTCGTCATGCCGTACCAGCCGCTCCAATACGTGCCGTCATTGCTGCCGAGTATCTGCCTTATCTCTTCCGGTTTCCAGACGTAATACAGCCCCTCGCGCCCGTCGCTGTCGGCATCTTGCGCGCTGTAGAACTCGCCGTCCGGCCCTGTCATCTCCCGCGTGATATATGCCAGCGTGTTTTCGGCGACATGGCGGTAAAGTTCACGCCCGGTCAGCTGATACGCCTCCAGATAAGTGATTGTCAACAGCGCATTGTCATACAGCATTTTCTCAAAATGCGGAATTTCCCATCGGGCATCGACCGAATAGCGGGAAAATCCGCCGCCAATATGGTCGTACATACCGCCCCGGAACATTTGCTCCAGCGTCTTTTCCGCCATCGCGATCGCCCTCGGCACGTTTTCGTGGATGCCATACCGCAACAGGAACATAAGATTATGCGGTGACGGAAATTTCGGCGCACGCCCGAATCCGCCGTCACGCTCGTCGAACGCTTTGTCGAAATATTTATACGCCTGCCGCATCAGGGCGTTTGTCGGTTCGATATTCTCAAACTCGTGGGACACGGAAAGCCGCGATATCAATGCGTCGCCTATGGATTCAAGCCCGTCTCTGTCCGCTTTCCAGCGGGAGTTCACCTCACGCAGAATGTCGATGATCCCATGCCTGCCGTAGCCGGAGGTTTTGGGAAAATACGTCCCGGCGAAAAACGGCTTTTGATCCGGCGTCATAATCACTGTCATCGGCCAGCCGCCGCCACCGGTCAGCGTCTGTGTGACCTCCATGTACACGGCGTCGATATCGGGCCGCTCTTCTTTATCGACCTTGACGGCGATAAACCCCTCCCGCAATACACGCGCGACTTGCTCGTCCTCAAATGATTCGTTCTCCATCACGTGGCACCAATGGCAGGTGGAGTACCCGACCGACAAAAAAACTGGCTTATCTTCCGCCTGCGCTTTCTTGAACGCCTCATCGCCCCAGGGATACCAATCGACAGGATTATACGCGTGCTGAAGCAAGTACGGGGATTTCTCGTGAATCAGCCTGTTGGCTGTTTTTTCAACAATGGACATGGGACATCTCCTACAATCTAAAAATTTAGTGTAGTATGTCCGAATGGGCGGGGTAATATTTGCGCAAAAAGGGCGGTGTATACCTAATGCCATTAAGTCAAGATAAGTCGAAATAATACGGAAAGGGCGCGGGCGGTTAATAACCGCCCCTACGACCGCAATATTGCATGTCTTTTGTAGGGGCGATTACCAATCGCCCGCGTAACTTAATAACAGAACAGCCCCGCCCAAGAGAGGGCGGGGTTTGCAACCCTGCGTAGGGGCGGATGGCAATCCGCCCGTGGCATTTGACGTTTTTTCCGTTTATTGGGACGATTGCCATCGTCCCCTACATGGTCTGTGCCTATAATCCAACATCACTCATATCATTATTTCACCTTTGATTTTGGCGTTTTCTATAAACTCCAAAAATGTTTGGGTAATTATTTTTTGCCCCTCGGTGTTTGGGTGCGTGCCGTCTTCGCATAAAAGATGTTCCGGACTGCTGTGCCGCAGGAACGCGCCGCGCAAATCGACCAAAAGAGTATTGGTCCCGGCAGCGATTTTTTCAATGGCTTTTGAATAACTCTCCTGCCAGCGGTAGATGACGTCAATATTTTCCGGAGCGTTGGCCCCGCCCGTGATTTTTTCAACGGCTTTTGAGCAACTCCCCTGCCAACGGACTATTAAGTCAATATTCCCCAGCCACTTTAACACGTTCGGTTTATTGAGGCCATTGCAGTACCAATTAAAAAACTTATTCGCATCAAGCGGCGGCAGGGTGGTCATAATCGGGCGGATTCCGTTTTCGCTTAACAGCGCTATAATTTTATGATAAGTGTCCACAAAAACATTAAGCGGGGTGTGGGGGAGATGTTCATCATCCGGGCATTCTGAAATCTCTTTCCAATTAAAATCACAGTCATTTCCGCCGAAATCCATTAGAATCGCATCGCAAGAGGGTTTGTTGCCCTTCAGTCGCTTTTCAAGCAACGCAAGTCCCTTGGTGACCGTGCATCCGAACTTTGAAAAATTGATAATACTTAACAAGTGGCGCTTTTCTATTAACTCGATATCTATATTATTATCAACATGGTAACGCATGTTTTTCGGATTGATTTGGATGCCCTTTAATATCGAATCGCCAAAGATTTCTACTCTTTTTTTGATGCTCATGCTTCAGCCCCCCTTAAACACAAAACTTCAACACCTGCTTAAAAGCTGTTAATATTTAATTATACCACATAACTTGGTGTAAAAATCCACGTTGGGGAAAATGTTTACATATTAAAATCATGATGCCGTTTTAGTGCTTAACAGCGCTTTAAAATTATGATAGAATATTTGCACCTCTTTGTAGGGGCGGCCTGTGGCCGTCCGCAAAAAAGGATTTAACAACAAGGACTGATAACCATGCTGAAAATCGGATGCCACTTATCTGTATCGGGCGGATTTCTCAATATGGCCCGCACCGCGCTTGAGATTGACGCGAATACATTCCAATTCTTCACGCGCAATCCAAGGGGCGGCAAGGCGAAAGCGTTGAACGAAAAGGACATATCCGCATTTATAGACTTCACGCGGGAGCATAAGATCGCCGATTTCGTTGCCCACGCGCCGTATACGCTGAACATCTGCTCCGATAAAGAAAATATCCGCCAATTCACGGTTGAGACGTTTGAGGATGATCTTGCCCGGCTGGAGCATATCCCCGGCTGTATGTACAACTTTCACCCCGGCAGTCACGTGGGGCAAGGATTGGAGGTGGGCATAGACCTCATCGCCTCCGCGTTGAATCAGCTGTTGCGCCCGGAGTTTGGCACAATAGTTCTGCTGGAGACAATGTCCGGCAAAGGCAGCGAAATTGGCGGCAGATTCGAGGATTTACACGAAATAATTGACCGCGTTGAACATTCGGATAAACTCGGCGTTTGTCTGGATACCTGTCACGTTCACGATGCGGGGTACGATATAGTAAACGACCTTGACGGCGTATTGACGGAATTCGACCGCGTGGTCGGGCTGAACAGGCTGAAAGCGATACATCTGAATGACAGCAAGAACTCCATCGGCGCACGGAAAGACCGGCACGAAACGATAGGCAATGGCTACATCGGGCTGGAGGTGTTCCGGCGGATAATCAACCACCCTGTGCTGCGGGAGCTGCCGTTTATTTTGGAGACGCCAAACGAGCTACCAGGGTATGCGGAGGAGATAATGCTTCTGCGCGGGATGTGGGTGGGGTAGACGATCCTATAGGGAGCGCTGTCCCCAGCGTCCCGCCAGTTCCTCGCCCTGTTATCGCAGGATGGTGAAAATCCAACAGCGGTACGCAGAGGACTGCGTCCCCTACGTGGGGCGATGCGTTAAACCAACTACGGCGCGCTGGGGGCGTCACGCCCTACAGGCACAAATCCACGCACCCTCCATCCATCGACCAAAGCCCCCTTCGCGCACGAAGGGGGAAGGGGGATGCCTCCAAAAAAAGCGGGCGCACTTTTTAAAGTGTGCCCGCTTTTTTGTATCTGCTTTAATCAAAGAAGTTATGATTCCCGATCCTCGTGTTAAATGGCCGGTTCCGCGATGCCCAGCATGTGATTCTTCTGCTGGAGAAGAACAGACTGTCGCCGATGACGTTTGCGCCCTCCAGTGCGAGTTTGGCTGCTATAATATTCGCTCTGTACGGTGTGCGGTTAATCGCGCCGGAGTGGGCGGGTGTGAACTGGATTCCGTGCCGCCTGTCGAAGATAACGCCGTGAACAGTATCAGGATACATGTCAGAGGCGACCCTGTTCATCACCACGTTGCCAACCGCGATCTGGCCGATAAACGGTTCTCCCCTGGCTTCGGCGCTTATTATGCGCGACATCCAGAAGACATCGGTCTCACAATAGAAGTAATCTCCGTGTTTGATGGGGTCGCCCAGCTGGACGACCGAAACGGTCGTTGCGTAAGTGTTCCAAACAATACCCGCGCCGAACGCGTAGGCCAGCGGGCGGACAGGTACATATATCAGCCCGTTGATCTCCCTGCACAGATGCGGCACATGCAGATATCTGCCGTTTGCCGACAGGAAGGAGTCCCCGGCTGTCGCGTAGATACGCAGTCCCGGTGCAGATACGGTTGCCGTGCCGTTGTGTTGTGTTACGTAATCTGCGCCCAGCGCCATGCTGAAGTAATATAGCGGCACATATGTCGTTGCATTAATCAGGAACGAGGGTGCCCCTAACTCCGGGAAGATGCCGTTTATTGAAAGTGCCACGACAGTAAATTCACTTTCACCGGCTTCGGCGCTTGACGTCGTTGCAGGCAGCAGAATCCCGCAGAGCAATGCAAGGCAGAGTAAAGTCGGTATAGCTAGTCTAAGTTTCATTATTGAATAGAGTTCCTTTCCCACGGCTGAAAAGCCATAATATTAGTTACAAATTATTACGATTACAGATACATTATAGCCGATTTAGTTACAAAATGAAACCTTTTTGCGTGGTTGTTGGCAAAAATCGGTAATTTTGCTATACTTATGGTTGTTTTTGGATGAATAATATGCATTATATCTAGGAAAATTGCACGAAATTTAAAGAAAATATTTCCGGAAATAATCATGGAACCCCTTCCGCGCATCAAAAAATCGCACGGTTGTAAAACAGAATACAGCCGTGCGACTTGAAAAATTAGACGTAAATTGTCAAAAAATCATTAAATATTTTAAAAATCACACAAATGCGACAAAGTTTGACAAACTTCGATACATCTTTTCCTGTTCAATTGTTAGAAACGGGTGGAGATGTAAATGCGTGATAAACCGACGCCAAAATGCCGGTCGCCTCCCCGGGCTTTTTTAATTTTGTGAACACTACAGAATTAAGGAGGCCTCTATACTAATGAACAAATTCATATACATTAACGGCGTGGCTGTTTCAGTCACCGAGGAAGTGCATTATACATATCACAAGATGAAACGCCGTGAAAAAACGTTGATCGAAAAGGATACAAGAAACCGGCTTGTGCATTACGATGCGTGGAGTGATGAATTTATACGCAAAACCCCGATCAACGGATTGCCTGTGCAAACCCCGGAGGATATAGTGATTTCAAAGCAGACGCGATTGAGGCTCTATCAAAGTCTCGCCCTGCTTCCTAGCGCGGAGCGGGACTTGATCCACTCTCTTTTTTTTGAAGGCAAGTCCATGTCCGCGTTGTCAAAGCAACTACAAATCCCGCCGCGGACGATAGGCTATCGCCGCGACAGAACCCTGAAAAAATTGCGGGAGATGATGACTCGCGGGTAATATGCCATGGCTGTGACCCGTAATTGTGCGTCCGTGAGGTTGTGGGGAACGTGTAAGGGGCGGCATTCTGCCGCCTCGCACCCCCGTCCTGTAGGGGGCGCTGTCTCCAGCGTCCCGCTGTTTTCTCTGTCCTATCTGCGGGATAGTGAAAATTCAACAACGGGCCGTCGAGGATGCCATTCCCTACGGTCGCAGCCCTTTAAAAAATCCGGACAGCAGTTCCCCGCATTCGTTTGCCAGAATGCCGCCGCGGATTTGCGTTTTGTGGCCGTAAGGCTCCATAAAAAGATTAATAACACTCCCGCAAGAGCCTGTGATTGGGTCACGTGCGCCGTAGAATACCTTTGCAATTCGCGACATGATTATCGCGCCAGCGCACATCGGACAAGGCTCCAGCGTTACATAGATTGAACAATCGGCAAGCCGCCAGTTATCCATTGTCTTACAGGCGTCCTCAATTGCCAGAATCTCCGCATGGGCGGTTGCCAGATTCAACCCCTCACGCCTGTTGCGCCCCCGGCCGATTATGGAGCCATCCGAGCCTGTAATCACACAGCCGACAGGGGCTTCGCCGTCGGCAAGCGCCTGTCGGGCGAGGGTTAGGGCTTCTGTCATATATAATTCATGGTTCATAATTTGAAAGTGTTGCCTTTCGGTTATGTAGGGGCGAATATTATTCGCCTGTGGGGGGATATGGACAAAACACCCGCTGCCTGCGGGCGGCACCCTCTTTACTAAAGAGGGCAGGGGGATTTTGGTAGAGGACGGCGTCCTCAACGTCCCGCCGTATTTGAACCGGCCCTGTAAGGGCGGCCATTGGCCGTCCGTGGACTCCATCGTGGTGAACGTGAGTGGGGTTACGCGGACGCGCGCGCCTACTCAAGCCGCGACAGAAGCGCAGTGAAATATTCAGGCAAATCGGTTGACAGTTCAACCGACTCGCCTGATCTGGGGTGGATAAACTTCAATCTCCGCGCGTGAAGGCACTGGCCAGACAACCCCAGATCCGTCGATTTGCGGCCATATACGAGGTCGCCGACAATAGGGTGGCCGATATGCGCCATGTGAACGCGTATTTGATGCGTTCTGCCTGTTTTCAGGCGGCACTTGACATGCGTATATCCGTTGTACCGCGCCACAACTTCGTAATACGTCACAGCCTCACGCGGATTCTGCCGTGGCTGTGTTGTCACCGCCTGCCGCTTTCTGTCACGGGGATGGCGGCCGATAGGGGCGTTTATCACGCCTTCGTCAGATTTCAAAGCACCTTTGACAACCGCCTCATACTCACGGGTCATCGTTCTGTCTGCCAGCTGCTGCGCCAGATTCACGTGTGATAAATCGTTCTTCGCTACCAGAATGAGGCCGGATGTGTCTTTGTCTATCCTGTGGACGATTCCGGGTCGAAGCTCCCCGCCAATACCGGACAGGCTGTCCCCGCAGTGATGCATCAGCGCGTTGACCAGTGTTGAATCCGCATGGCCGGGGGATGGGTGTACGACCATTCCGCGCGGTTTGTTCACAACGCAAATGTCGTCATCTTCGTAAACTATATCCAGCGGAATGTTTTGCGGCAATAAATCCGTTTCAACCGGTTCATCAAGAGTTACGTGAAATACTTCTCCGGCGGAAGTCTGGTGGCTTTTCCGGACAGTGACAGGTTCGCCGACATCAACGCAAAGCAAGACGCGCTGCTGCTCTATAAGCTTTTGCGCGCCGCTTCTTGTAATACCGGGCAGACTGTTAGACAGGAACACATCCAGCCGCTGCCCGTCCGTTTCGCAATTAATCTTCGTCACTTTCAAAGCCGTATTCACGAAGCATTTTGTCAAGATCATACTCTTCAAGTATCTTTGTCTCGGTGAGATTATCGGTGTCAATAAGCGCTTCCAAATCGAACGATTCAAACGCGTCATATCCGTCGAACGAAGCATCGCGGATCTCCTCGACCGCGTCGTAAGTTTGTGATTTTGCCGATTTGTGGTTATGCGTTTCGGGAACTTCAGGCATCCCGGACATATCAGGCACATTCGGAATCGGCCGCGTGTCCGCCGAAATGTCGTAAACTTCCAGGTCGTCGTTGTAGTCATCATAGTCGATAGGTATGTCTATCGACTGCGGGGAACGTACCGGATCGCTGGATGGGGCGTCTTCCTGCTGGTTATCCTTGCCGGATGTGATGATGAAGTGGATGAAGAACGTTATCGCGCCCAGCGTGATAAAAATATCCGCCACGTTGAAGATTGCGAAATTGACGAACGTGAACTCAAACATATCCACAACGTATCCGCTCCAGACACGGTCTATTAGATTCCCAACCCCGCCGCCGAGCGCGGCGGCCAGACCCAAACTGCCCCAGAATCCGCGGTCATAGCGTTTTAAGATAAAAACAAGCGCAACAATGGCGACGAACATAGCACCGGCTAGCGGCCAGCGCATGTTTGAAAACAAGCCGAACGCCGCGCCGGGATTTTCAGCGTAAACAAGTCTCAGAATGCCCGGGATAAGGACGATCGGATCCCCCCCGTACAGCGTCAGCGTTACCCAGTGTTTAAACAGCTGATCGACGATGACAATAAGTGCCGAGAAAATAAAAATCAGCATATGTTATCCCCTTTCGGTTTACGATGTGTTTTGTATTCGCCCCTACGGATACCGGGATTTATCCAACCGCTCTCGCACATCTTGGGCATAGCTCTGGGTGGTCTTGCCCAACGTTTGCGTCATGCGCCCAGCAGCGTGGGCATTTAGGGTCGTTACTCTGCGCGACTGATACAGTGACGCCGGGGAACTCGGTACCCTCGTAACCGCTGCCGCCGCCTTCGGTGATGTTCACTTTTGAGACGATGAACAGCGTTTTCAAATCCTCACCGTCAATATCTCGCAGGAACGCCGCGCTGTCCGATACGTACAGCGTGATTTCAGCGTCCAGCGGTTTGCCGATTATCTTATCGGCCCGCGCCAACTCCAGCGCTTTGTTCACGTCCGTCCGCAGACGAAGCAATTTGTCCCACCGGGCTTCGTCACCGGGGGAGAGCTTATACTCATTCACTGATTGCGGCATCGGATTATACAGCACACTGTCGATATCATCGCCCGTACCGTGCGGCATGGCGGCCCAGATTTCTTCCGACGTGAATGCCAGAATCGGCGTCAGCATACGTACAAGCGCGTTCAGGATAACATATATAGCCGTCTGCGCCGCGCGTCTGGATACGCTTTCCGTCTCGTCGCAGTACAGTCTGTCTTTTATGATATCGAGGTAGAAGTTAGACATATCGACCGTGCAGAAATTGTGGATGCCGTGATAAATCGTGTGATACTCATACCTCTCATATGCCGCGCTGACGAATTCAATAAGCCTGTTTAAACGCGACATCGCCCAGCGGTCAAGCTCCTGCATATCTGCAAGCGCGACCGGATTATCGGGGTCAAACCCGTCCAGATTCCCAAGAATGAACCGCGCAGTGTTGCGGATTTTCAAATAACTCTCCGAAAGCTGCTTTAACATATCCTTAGTCAGCCGCACGTCTGATCTGTAATCAGTGGATGAGACCCACAGCCGTAAAATATCGGCGCCATAATCTTTAATCACTTCCTCTGGCGCGATGGCGTTGCCGAGGGATTTGTGCATGGCCTTACCCTCTCCATCCAATGTCCAGCCGTTGGTGATAATCCGTTTATACGGCGCAACGCCGTTAACGGCAATACTGGTCAGCATTGACGACTGGAACCAGCCGCGGTATTGGTCACCACCCTCAAGGTAGATATCAGCCGGGAATTGCAGATTTTCAAACTGCCCGCGCAAAACCGCCGCGTGGGTCGAGCCGGAGTCAAACCAGCAATCCAGCGAATCCTGCCCGGTTGTGAACTTTTCCGCCCCGCCGCCGCAGTGGGGGCAGGTGAATCCCTGCGGCAATATCTCAGCCGCTGACATCTCATACCAAATGTTGGAGCCTTTTTGCTCAAACAAACTCGCCACAGCCTCAATACTCTCCGGAGTGCATACTGGTTTGTCACACTCGCCGCAATAGAATACAGGGATAGGCAAGCCCCAGTGACGCTGGCGTGAAATACACCAGTCAGACCGCTCAATAATCATTGCGATCATCCGATCCTTGCCCCATTCGGGAATCCATTTAATATCCTCACAGGACGCGACCGCCGTGTCTTTCATCGCGTCTACCGAGGCGAACCATTGTTCTGTGGCGCGGTAAATAATCGGGCTTTTGCACCGCCAGCAGTGCGGGTAGGAGTGTTCTATGTTCTCGGCGGCGAATAACGCACCGGATTTTTCTAAATCTTCGTTTATCGCGTCCACGACTTTGGAGTAGTGCTGCCCCGCATATTGCAGCGTCGCGTCGGTCATAATCCGCGTGAATCGACCGGCATGAACGCTGACATGACAGTTTTCAACTCAGGGTATTTCATGCAGACATTGAAGTCGTCAACCCCGTGCGCAGGCGCTGTGTGGACGCAGCCGGTTCCGGCTTCGGTCGTGACATGGTCACCGACGACAATCAACGATTCCTTGTCGTAGAACGGGTGCGCTGCCGTCATACGTTCAAACGCTTTGCCGGGGAGTTTTGCCAGCGTCTCAAACTTCTCAATCCCCGCTTTGTTGAACACCTCTTCGGCGAGTTTGGTCGCGACAATATACACCTCGCCATTCGCCCGGCAGATGGAGTATTCAATATCCGGCCCAAGCGAAATCGCCAAATTGCCCGGCAGAGTCCAGGTGGTCGTCGTCCAGATCAGGATATAAGCGTTTTCGGCTCCGGGAATGCCATCCAAAACTCCCTTGGAGTCTTTCAGCTTGAATTTTACGTAAATCGCCTTGCACGGGTCATTGGCGTATTCGATTTCCGCCTCGGCAAGCGCCGTTTCGTCGGATGTGCACCAGTACACGGGTTTCAGACCCTTGTAGATGTACCCTTTTTCATACATCTTGCCGAAGACGCGGACTTCCGCCGCCTCGAACGACGGAGCCATCGTGAGATAAGGGTTATCCCAGTCGCCGATTATGCCGAGCCTTTTGAATTGCTCACGCTGGCGGTCAACAAAATCGGCGGCGAACGTATGGCACGCAGCGCGGAATTCCGGGATTGACATCTTTTTACGGTCAAGCTTGTTCTTTTTGATGATTGCGCTTTCAATCGGCATACCGTGGTTATCCCAGCCGGGTGTATATGGGGACATCCAACCGGTCATATTCTTGTGGCGGATGATGATATCTTTCAGAATCTTGTTCAGCGCGTGGCCGAGATGGATGTCGCCGTTTGAAAACGGCGGCCCATCGTGCAACACGAATTTCGGCTTCTGAGAGTTCTTTTCCATCAGCCGTTGATATATTTGTTTATCGTAAAAAGCTTTCAGCATTTCCGGCTCACGTTTCGGTAAACCTGCGCGCATGGGGAAATCGGTTTTAGGCAGGTTAAGCGTTGAGTTGTAGTCCTGAGGCATGGGTGTTCTCCTCTCTTGCAAGTAGTCGTTATAGGGGACGCAGTCCTCTGCGTCCCGTTGTTGCCTGACGCCCGATGTCTGGTTTGCGGTAACAATACCCACGGGACGCTGGGGATAGCGTCCCGTACACAGGCTGTACGTGCACGATGCGGGGGGTGGACAGAGGTAACAGCGGATGCGCAATGCGCACCCCTACGTGGTGCGGCGTAGACAACGGGGCGAACCCACAAGGCTCCGCATTCACGGTAAAAGGGCCGCCCTATGTCGGCCCTGTAATTATTCAGTAGTCAATATATGTGTCAGGCGCCGTTGCATGGTCTATTGCTCATTTGAAAAATTCTTCCCGAATTTCAGATTTTCCAAGTCGAATTTAGTCTGCGATGAATCGTCCTCGTCTATTGTGCCGTACACCTTTGTATCCTCATCATCATAAAAGTCCTCCGGATATTCGGCAGTTTGCACGGGCAGGGCATTCGCGTCATCTTTCAAACTTGCCAGCACTCCGCCGATTATCTGATTGGCGGCGTCCTGAATCGATTCCTCATCCTGCAATGGTGCGCTTTCACTCTTCGGCGCAGGGGGAGCCGACTTTTTTTCTGCGGCGGGCTTTTCTGCGGGGGGCTTTTGCGGCGATGAGCTTTTTCTTGTGTTCTCAAGCTTTGACAAAAACTCCGAATGCTTCTGCATTATAGTTTTCGCGAGGTTAACAAATTTCGTCGTCTCTTTAACCGCAGCGGTGAGGCGCATCTCTTCCCCGGCCAGTTTGCGCTCCATTTCCGCTATACGGGATTTCTCCTCATTTTCGGCATTTTGCAGGATTTCATCTCGGTGCTTGTTCGCGTCGGCCAAAAGATCTTCACCCATCCGTTGGGCGGTAAGCAATGCCATTCTCATCGCGTCTTCGGTTGAGCGGTATTCCTCTACCTTCTCAACCAGCACTTTAAGCTTGCCTTTCAATATGGCGTTTTCCTTATACAGCGCGTTGTAATTTTCGGACACGCTCTCAAGAAATTCGTCAACTCCTGTCATCTCGTATCCGCCGAACACGGCTTTTTCAAATACCTTATCGGCAATATCCTGTGGCGATAACATCGACAATCAACCCTCTTCCGCAATAATTTATCTTGTAAATCTTAAAACTTATCTCTTAAATCTCGGCGCTAAAAGTACATGCCGTTATTTTCAAGCTCGTCAATCAAGTCGCCCAGCAGGTCAACGTTGTACGGGGTGATGATGTACGTATTCACTGCGACTTTTTTGATTTTGCCGTCCTGCGCGTAAGCCACGCCGCTAAGAAAATCCACAAGCCTGCGGGCTATGTCCTTGTTCGTCGATTCAAGGTTCAGGACAACGGTGCGCCGCTCACGCAAGTGATCCGCGATTTCAGCGGCGTTTTCGAATCTCTCTGGCTTGACAAGAACGACCTGAAGCTGTGCTGTGGCGTGGATGTTGACAACCTTATTGCTGCCACGCTGTTCCTCAAACCCGCCGTAAGAACTTCTTGCCTGGGACGTGGTTCTGGGGGCAGGTGGCGGTTCTACCGTACTGTGCTGCTGAAAATCCTCAAACTCATACTCATCGTCATCATATGGCTTGGTGAGCTTTTTCAATTCACTAAACAATCCCAAATTAAGATACCTCCAATAATTTATCATGCTTCGCGGTTACAGCGCAGCCGAGAGTGAAACGATTTTAATCATCTCTCGAAAATCGCGGAGCCTATTCGTACCATGTTTGCCCCGGCGCGGATAGCTTCAATGTAACTGCCGCTCATCCCCATGGATAAAAACTGCATACAGACATTATCGTATTTTTTCCCCCTAATGTCAACAAAAAGGTTAAACATTGTCTCAAAATAGTAACAATTTTCAATAGGATTCCCTAAAATTGGCGGAATTGCCATAAGCCCGCGCACGTTTATGCCGTTTATAGCCGCCGCTGTATCAAGCATTCGCGGCAATTCTTCGGGAAATATTCCGGATTTTGACGGTTCCCTGCCGATATTGACCTCGATCAGCACGTTTTGGATAATTCCGAGTTCCATGGCCTTTTTGCCGATCATTTCAAGCAGTTTTACCGAGTCGGCGGATTCTATCAGGTCGCAGACGCCCACGACTTTGCCGACTTTGTTCGACTGCAAGTGGCCGATAAAATGCAGCGGCGTGCCGGTATATGCGTTTTGGGCGTACTTCTCCGTCATGTCCTGAACTCGGTTTTCACCGACAGCATCCACCCCGGCAATGATTGCCTGCCTGACCCCATCGGCGTCGGCAGACTTCGCCGCCGCGACAAGGGTTATGTCGGAAGATTCCCTGCCGGATTCAATGGCGGCTTGCGCAATCGCCTCCCGCACTCTTTTTATTTTATCCGCAATCGTCACATGAATAACCCCTTGTGTGATTTTTTGGCTGTGGTGGTGTTTTGTTCCCATATACCACGGGCGGATTGCCACCCGCACCTACATGTTGTATGTTGTAGAGTGCAGCCTCCCGCATTCACCCGACAATCTTGCCGTGGAACAAATCGTTCGCCCGCACGATAATTGTGGCTCCCGGGCGTAGGCCGCTTGTTCTGGCGGAAACGCACCGCACGATATAGCAAGTGCCGTTGAATATCCACAGAATTTCCACAGGCACACGTTCCGCACGGACGCCTACTTGGATGAAAATATGCGTCGCGCCGTAATCGTCCAGATGTATCGCCTCTTTCGGTATGCGTATCCCCGTTACCTCGCCGAGAATAACTTCCGCCGAAAGATGGCGGTGCGGCGCGATATCGCGCATATGCCTGTCGCTTGAAAGCAGCACAAGCGACTCTCCGTTTTCGCTTCTGCTGACATTCTCGACCTGCATGTTGACAATCGCATTATAGGCCCCCCGAAATTGCACTGGCACACTGCGACCGACCGGGAGATTGAACGCATCGGCCGAGGGAATGACCACCGCGTAATACCATGTATGCCCGGTTATCAGCTTACCCAGTCCCTGGATCTGACCCGGAGTCTCAAAAAGCCCTGCCAATTGCGATGGAGGCGTGTCTCTAGTTATATCCTGCGGACTGACGCTTTCAAACCCGTCTGTGAACTGAGAGAATATTCCGGCCGCGGGCGCGTAGATTGTCCGCATACCGTGACTTCTTGCTTCCAAGCTCGCCAGCCGGGTTCGGAGGTACGGCAGCTCCGATTCATCGGAACCGCCGTTTTCAAAGATATACGTCTCAATGCTGAGCGCAAGCTCATCCAGCCGCTGCAAATCATCTGCCTGTACAGCGCGGGAGAGGTCTACAATGCTTTGAAGACTCATCACAGCCGGATCGCGCCCGGTGGCACCCTCCAGCTGTGCGATTCTCAGGCGTGTCGCGCGGATCTCACTCGCTGTCTCCAGTGCCGCCAAGCTTGTGTATTCAACGGCCAAAGGTTGTCCCGCGCCGATTCTGACTCCTTCGTCGACCACGGGCAGAATCATCGCACCGCCGCCGGGCAGCAGCGCCTCGGTACGGATAATATACCCGCTGACATTGACGGAATCTTCAATTGTATAACTAACCGCCGGCATAGTCACAAAAGTGTCACGGATTCCCCGGAATATATACACCCCTATGTAACTCAAAATCCCAAGAAACAACACACCTGTCGTCAGCTTTATGAACAAATCACTCCTGCGCATTCTTCGTACCCTTTCGCGTTAATCTCTTAGCTCTTGAAACTTAAATCTTATATCTCGGCAAGCTCCGCCTCGCTTGTCTCGTCCGTCAGGTTTATCTGCCGCGACGGTATGATTGTTGAAATCGCGTGCTTGTATATCAGTTGCTGTTTCCCTTCCGAATCCAGCACAACGGTGAAGTTGTCGAAACCTGTCACCACGCCTCTCAACTGGAATCCGTTGACGAGAAAAACAGTCACCTGCTGTTTTGCACTCCGCGCCTGATTTAAGAACACATCCTGTAAATTTCTGTTTGCCATTATTTTGTCCGTCCTTTCTTTATTTAGGCTGTACGCCTTTGTCTATTGACGGTCATTATTATAGTAATTTTTTTCCAAATATCCTGTCGAAGCTTGCAGGGCAAAATCTAAATCCGGCGTTTTTTCGTAAAAAATCCATTTTACGTTTTCGTCCCGCCGCAGCCAGGTCAGCTGCCGTTTCGCGTATCGGCGGGACTCTGTTTTTATCATGTTTACAGCGTCAACAACGCTGTATTCACCCGTAATCGCGCTGATAAGTTCTTTGTAGCCGATCGCTTGCATTGCCGTTGTGACGGGGGAAACTCCGGCGGCAAGGAGTTCACGCACCTCCTGCTCCAGCCCGGCGGACATCATCGAATCCACCCTAATGTCGATTCTGTTATACAGATCCTGCCTGTCGGTAAAATTCAGCGCGATTTTTACCGCGTCGTATCTGGACGGCAGTTCTTTAGTCTCACGATTGTGCTGCGATATCGTCCTGCCTGTGGCGCGAAAAACTTCAAACGCCCGGACTATCCGTTTTTTGTCGTTTGTGTGGAGCTTTCCGGCGCTCTCCGGGTCAAACTCCGCGAGCTTTGCCAGCGTTGCCTCGCCGCCGGATTTATCGTACTCCGCTTCTATCTCGGCTCGGAGAGCGGGGTCAGGTTTGTCGGAAAAACCGCTTCCGCGTATCAGTGAGTCGATATAAAGCCCCGTCCCGCCGACTATCACGGGGATTTTGCCGCGGCGCAAAATATCGTCCACGAATGTTGACGCATCTTCAACATATCGGGAGACAGAGTACTCCTCCCAAGGCTCCGCGATGCTTATCATATGGTGCGGGATACCGAGTTGTTCTTCTGGCGTGGGTTTTGCCGTGCCGATATCCATGCGGCGATACACCTGCATGGAATCAGCCGAGACGACCTCTCCGCCAAGTTGCTTCGCCAGCCTTGCGCCCAGCGCTGTTTTGCCCGTCGCCGTCGGGCCTGATATCACGACAACCCGCCCGGTCACGATCTTTTGAAGCTCCGGTCGAGTGACGCTTTTGTGATTTCAAACGACACAGGCCGCCCGTGCGGGCAGAACCTTATCTCGCCGGAGACTACTCTTTTGCACAGCGCCTCCAGTTCGCGGGGTTCAGAGGATTTTCCCGCCTTGATCGCTGCCTTGCAGGCTATGGTACGCAGAATGTTGTCATATTTCGCGGGAATGGAAAGTTGCCCGCGCGCAAGTTCCGCGCTGATTTCCGACAATGCGGACTCCGCCTCGCCTATATCTATCTCTGCCGGGATTCGCCGCGCGGCGACCGCGCCGTCGCCAAGCTGTTCGACGAGGAAGCCGAGCTTGTCCAGCAGTTCCGCGTTTTCCAACAACACCGCCGCGTCTTCAGACCCGTGGCGGCATATTATAGGTGTTATCAGCGACTGCGACATCGGCTCGAATTCTTCGCTTTTCAGTGCGTTGAAATGTATCCGCTCGTGAGTTGCATGTTTGTCTATCAGCAAAATGCTGTCCGGCATTTCGACAAGCACATATGTACCCATCGCCTCCCCGATTATGCGGAATGAGGGGAGGTCTTGCTTTGGGGTGAATTTTGTCTCGTAAGTTCCCGGTTTTTCGTCATGCACCGGGGCGTGGGCTCCGCGTTCTCGGTCTGACGGCGGTTCGGACTTGAACTCACTGAATTTGTAGGTTTTTTTGAATTCATCGGCGAGCATGGCTTTGAATTTAACGCTGCCGCCATGGCCGCCGGATTTAAACGTTGGGATGTTTGTTTGAATCGGCGCGTTGTTGACAGTCAGCGCGGCATGGGTAGTTATATCCGGCGTGCTGGGGGAGCCGCGCCCTGCGGCAGGGCTGGGGTCCACCGCGCCTTTAGCGGCGTAATATACACCGTCGAAGACCTGTTTGTCGGAGACGAATTTGATTTCCAGCTTTGACGGATGAACATTGACGTCCACGTCGGACGGGTTCGTCGTTATATACAGCACGCAGGCCGGGTATTTCCCCTGAGGCAGAACGTTCTGATACGCCTGTTCCAATGCGGCTTGCAGGGTTTTTGAGCGTATGCTCCGCCCGTTGACGAAGAAGAACTGAAAGCTTCGGTTCCCCCTGGCGCTCAGCGGGGCGGACACAAAGCCCTGCACTAGGATCGAGTCATTTTCGGACGCTGCCCGGACAAGCCCTTCGGCAAATTCAGTGCCGAACAGACTATAAATGCAGGAGTCTATCCTGTAGTCCCCCGGGGTGTGAAATTCCGTCTTACCGTCCCTGATGAATCGCACGGAAACTTCCGGACTCCCTAACGCGCACTTGAGTACGGCGTTGGACACGGCGGCAGATTCGGCGCGGTCGGACTTCATAAATTTCAGTCTTGCCGGGGTGTTGAAAAACAGGTCGCGGACTATAATCGTCGTCCCCTCTGGGCATCCGGCGGCGGTTTCTTCGATAACCTCTCCCGCCTCCAGCGACAGATTTACGCCCATCTTTTCACCGGCCACGCGGGAGTAGAACTCAATCCGCGACACAGCGGCGATGGCCGCCAGTGCCTCACCCCTGAATCCGAGAGTATTTATCGCGCTCAACCCCTCGGCGTCTTTCAGCTTGCTTGTGGCGTGGCGCAGGAACGCCGTTTTCGCGTCTTCCGATGAAATTCCGCAGCCGTTATCGGTCACGCGCATATACGTCATCCCGCCGGAGCTTATCTCCACGGTGATGACGGTCGCGCCCGCGTCTATTGAATTTTCAATCAGCTCTTTTATAACGGAAGCGGGCCGCTCTACAACCTCGCCCGCCGCGATCAGGTCAGCTATGTGACCGGGTAATTGATGTATTTTTGGCAATGTAATCCTCCGATGCGTTGGTTGGGGGTGTAGGGGCTGACGCCCACATCGGCCTGCGGCAATGACCCTGTGGGGGCGGCATTCTGCCGCCCGTGGTATGTACGGGGGACATCCCCCTTCCACCTTCGTGCGCGAAGGGGGCTTTGGACGATGGATGCGGTGGTTGTAGGGGCGACCGTCCCTACGGGGTGCTGTTGTATATCCCGGGACGTCGAGGACGCCGTCCCCTACAAAATCACCTATACAAAATCGGCAGTCCCTTGACATTGACGGGATCCACATCCAGCAACGCTATATCTCCTACTGTGCAGTCGATTTTAGTCACATCCACAACCGTGTGCAGCAGACCTACGTTGCCCAAGACCCGCGCCCGTGCGCCGTTTATTCGCACAAACAGCGACCGGCGGCGGAATTTCAATAGACCCAGCATTCCGCGTTCACTGATATATCTGTCAACGCCGAAGCCGTGATAATATCCGACTGATAGAATAGCTATCTTTGTCGGTGCCTTGGTGGTGTACCCGCGCTCCGACCCTATGGTGTGTCCCTTTGGATACCAGCCCACTTCTTCCAGTCCCGCTTCGATATATCCTACTTTGGAAAGCCCCTGAATCGGCTTTCCCGGGATTCTGCCTGAAAGCGCGGTGTCCACGCGGACGGCGTCCATATGTTCAATGTTGTATTTGAATAAAGCCGCCGAGTCGCAGGCGTGAGCCCAGCCGGGTTCCAGATTCATATCTATCATTCTGTCTAAAACGATATTGAACTTATCCATCTGCGCGAATGTCAGCTTTTTACTGCGCCAGGAAGCAGAGAATGTTGTAAATGTGCCGACGACCGAAAGGCTTGACATATACTTGTATATTGCCGCGACCTTGTCAAGTTCTGCCGGCTGGAAGCCATACTGCCCCAGCCCTGTGTCAATATTAACCTGCACCTGTGCCGTAATGCCTTGTGATTCCGCCAATCCGTTGATGGCGACGGCCGCGTCATAAGACCCTGCCGTGCAGATGACGCCGAGTTGCAGGAGTTTTGAAAGCTCAGCCGGGTCGGCGGTACTTCGTAGCATCATAATTCGTTCTTTCGTAAAGCCTTGTTCACGCAGGATGGCGGCATCGGCAACATCCGACACGGCGAAGTCTTTTATGCCTTCATCGCGCAAAAACTTTGCCACCGGCAAAAGACCCATTCCCCCGGCGTTGGCGCTGAGATCCGCGTAAACGGCTGCGCCCTCCGCACGCTCTTTTATCGCGCGGAGATTATTCCTGACCACACGCAGGTCAATCACGAGGTGTTTCATAGCATTTCTCCCCCCACTGCCCCGGATAATCTGTTTGACAGATATTTTACCACAATTTCATTGTAATTTCCAGAGAAAAATGTTAAAATAATCAAATGAAGACAGATAATCGTAAAAGAAATGAAATACAGCCTGATCAAATCGCGAATCAAAAGGCGATTATGGCGGAAATCCGGGGGCTTTTTGCCGAAAATTCACAGGCGAAAACCCCGCTTGCTTACGTGGATACTTACGGCTGCCAGCAGAATGAAGCCGACAGTGAAACGATCCGCGGGATGCTGGACGAAATGGGATACGAGTTCACGGCCGATGAATTTGCGGCCGATTTGATTGTTATCAACACATGCGCAATACGCGAAAATGCGGAGAATCGCGTTCTGGGCAACGTTGGTGCGCTGTCCCATACGAAGAAAGCGAAACCATCACAGATCATTGCATTCTGCGGGTGCCTAGCCGCCGTGCCGGAGACTGTGGAGAAAATTCGGCGGTCGTATCAACAGGTAGACCTCGTTTTCGCGCCTAATCTGCTGTGGATGTTCCCGGAGCTTCTGTGCCGCGTTCTTACCGAAAAAGGCCGAGTATTCCTGACCGACGGCGGAGACGGTGCTGTGGCGGAGGGATTGCCGGTCAAGCGTGACGGAACAGTCAAAGCATGGTTCCCTATCATGTACGGCTGTGATAACTTCTGCTCATACTGCATTGTCCCCCATGTTCGGGGGCGGGAGCGTAGCAGAGATTCCGCGATTATCGTGGACGAAGCGCGGCGGCTTGTCGCGGACGGATACAAAGACATCACTCTGTTGGGGCAGAACGTAAACTCATACGGCGTGGGATTAGATGAAGATATTAACTTCGCAGGGCTTCTCCGCCGGGCTTGTGAGATTGACGGGCAATTCTTGGTGCGGTTTATGACCAGCCACCCGAAAGACGCGTCGGTTGAGTTGTTTCGCGTCATGGCCGAGTCCGAGCGGGCGGCGCGGCAGATTCACCTGCCGTTTCAGTCCGGTAGTGACAGGATTCTGAGTGTGATGAACCGTGGATACACGCATGAGGATTACATGGCAAAATTGACTCAGGCACGTGAGTTTATGCCGGATATAGCCATCACCAGCGATGTGATAGTCGGCTTCCCCGGGGAGACGGAGGCGGACTTTGAAGATACCTTGCGCCTGATTGAAAAGGCGAGGTTTGACGGACTTTTCACGTTCATATACTCCCGCCGACCCGGCACACCCGCCGCCGATATGGAAGACACCGTGACAAGCGAGGAAAAGCATCGCAGATTTGACAGATTGATTGAGCTGCAAAACTCGATTTCAGATGAGCAGCACGGCAAGCATATAGGAAAAACCATGACGGTACTTGTTGACGGCGAATCCGGCGATGCCCGGTATCCGCTCCGCGCCCGGACAAACGGCGGGCGGTTGGTGCATCTTAACGGCGGGCTGGAGCTTGTCGGGAGTTTTGTTGAAGCGAAGATAACGCACTGCAACTCATGGTCGTTGTTTGCGGAGGCTGTGTAGGCCCCCCCCCCCGGCGTCCCCCCGTAACCCCGTCCAAACCTCGTTCCTCGTACCTGGCGATAATCCAAACCACGGGACGCTGAGGACAGGGTCCCATACGGTGCGGCATTTCTCCCCACACATGGACAATGCGAGCACCCCGTAGGGGTGTTCGCCCCCACAACTACCCTGTAAAGATCAAAGACAGCCCTTTTTGAGGCTGTCTTTTGACTTTTAAGTATAAATCAGGTTATGCAAATTATCCCCTATTGCGTACATGCTCCACAACTGCGTCAGCAATCACTTGCGCCACGTTTTTGTCCAGCGCTGACGGTATGATGTTTTCAGCGTTTAGCTGATTGTCCGGAATATACGAAGCCAACGCTTCCGCCGCCGCCATGTTTATCCCGTCCGTGAAGTCATCCGCCCTTGCCGCCAGCACTCCCTTGAAAATCCCCGGGAAAACAAGCACATTGTTGACTTGGTTCGGGAAATCCGACCTACCCGTGCCGACGACTGCCGCCCCGCCCGCTTTTGCCTCATCCGGGAATATCTCCGGCGTGGGGTTTGCCATCGCGAAGATGATCGAATCTTTTGCCATAGTCTGCACCATAGCCTGCGTTAATAATCCAGGTGCCGATACGCCGATAAATACGTCAGAGTTGCGGACGGCTTCGGCCAGGTCGCCGTTTCTGCCCTTTGCATTGGTCAGTTGAGCTAGTTCCTCGTGGTTCCAATTCAGCATGGTTTCGGGATTATCCTTGTTCAGAATGCCGTTCATATCGACAAGGAGCATATCGGCCACGCCCGCTTTTAAAAGCATACGCGCCGTGGCTGAGCCTGCCGAACCAATGCCGTTTATGACCACCGTTAAATCTTTTAATTGCCTGCCCACAACTTTCGCGGCGTTTATTAGCGCAGCCGTCACAACGATGGCTGTCCCGTGCTGGTCGTCGTGGAAAATCGGGATATTCGCCTCGGCTTTCAAGCGATTCTCAACCTCAAAGCAACGCGGCGCCTTGATGTCCTCTAAATTTACTCCGCCGAAATTGGGTGAGATCAGTTTGACAGTGTTTACGATTTCATCGATTATCAATTTTTCCTTTTCGGCTTCGTCGCAATCCATAGCCTTGATATGCTCTGTATCAAGACATATCGGAAAAGCGTCAACATCGCCGAACTCTTTGAACAGGATGGCCTTGCCTTCCATAACGGGCAATCCCGCCAGGCCGCCTATGTCGCCCAAACCTAAAACGGCGGAACCGTCAGACACGACTGCTATCATGTTGCCCTTTGAAGTGTATTTATACGCTTCTTCCGGATCCCTCGCAATCTCCCTGCAAGGCTGAGCCACGCCAGGGGAGTATGCTAATGACAAATCTTCTTTTGTATTCACCCCCACCTTGCTTTGAATACTGACCTTGCCTTTGTTTTTTGCGTGCAGCTCCAATGATTCTTGATAAACATCCGTTGCCATTTATATTTTCCCCCATTTATATTTCTCAATTAATCAGTTTCATAACGCGTATGTACTCGGCCCACATCCTTTTCAAAATATTGAGCAGGAAAACAGCAGGCCGGTTTTTATACATGTATGCAACTTAAATCAAGTGATCTTGCATTTGTTGTATAAGTCGAAAGTATGCCATATTACGGCCCGTTATGCAAGCTTTTTCGCAGTTATTAATAGCCAAACATTTGCACAGGCACATGATAAATTGTATTAAAATCGCCAAAAAATGAAAGAAACATTGCACAAGGATGCAAAATACAAATATGTGCTTTTGCCGATGGCCTATCATAGATATCTGAACTTTTCAACAGATGGATGACGATTGAGTCCCAAGACTTGACAATGAGATTCTGTGTACGTTATAATTGTCAGGCTGTTCCCCGTGCCTCCCTTTTTCAATTTAATATCTGCCCACGTACCTCACCAGGATAGAGGGCCCGCCTCCTAAGCGGGATGTAGTGAGTTCGAGTCTCGCCGTGGGTGCCAATTGTCCGTTAGACGAACGTAGAGGTTCGTCTAACGGACAATTTATTGTTTGAGGGCTGGCGTTGCAGTATATCTCGATTCGCGCGTCATCGCCGTCGTAGATGAGGAATTTGCTGACGAAAGTGTCGATCAGGGCTGTGCGGCAAGAGATATCGCTGGCATCGCCGCCTTTGAATCGCTCGAAGAAAAACTTAACCTCATCAAACGCAATTTAGACATCTTCCTTAATTAGCGGAAACTTAGAATTTCCCTTTCTGAACTCCAGCGGCGTTTGATTTTTTGTGGCCTTAAACCGTGTTTGAAAATGGCTTTGTGAGGCATAACCTAAATAATCGGCAATTTCTGTCAAAGATTTGTCGGTGTGTATCAACAAGCGTTCAGCCCTTCGGATACGTTCTCCGGAAATAAAATCAGCAACTGTTTTACCCATTTCTGCTTTAAACTTTGAGGTTAGAGTCTTTCTGCTTATGTGGAATTGACCAGCAAGAGTTTGAACATCAAGCGGCGAAGATATATTTTGCTTTATATAAGAAACAACCGATGAAATCAGTGGACTCAACTGCTTTGCGTTTTCTAAATCAGCTACTCTTTTTGTATAGTCGATAACCATTCGATCTAATAGGTCGATTACTGCTTCTGCTTTGAAAAGCCCTTCACTTTGCAAAATATATTTTTCGCACAGGCGAAGCGCTTCTTCCTCAAACAAGCCACCCTCTATTGCTGCCCGGGAGACAAGCGTAACAGCCGTAACAAAAAAGTTTTGTAAATGCCTCAGCCGATTTGCGGCCAGCATCCCGGTTGTACCGTGCGTATATGTTTTGAAAAGCTGCTTTAACCCTGCGACATCCCCCATGCGGACGAAAGCCAGCATCCGCCGTTCAAACGGCATGTGGCTATGTATTGGAACGGACGATTCCTCCGGCGATTTTAGCTGTATTTCCCGGAAATCCAGCGGTATAGAATCTTCGGGCAGCTGAGACAACGCAGCGATATCATCCAAATATAACATATCTCGGTTGAGGCAAAAGTTCATTAACAGTAGAATATGCAGAAAATTGGGGACAGAGAAGCTAGGTATTGCCAGCATTTGCTTATATAGACGCTCAAACGCAGCTTGATCAATGCCAAGCGCAAAAGCATAATCTCGCTTTTCCTGCGTCGTATATTCATTTCGTCCAACAGGGCCGAGAATAATTGAATAACGCTCATGCGCAATTGCCCCATAGTGCTGAGAAAATGGAGTCAGGCAATAGCTGACGGTGCTCTCATTTTGTATCAGCCCCTCTTCATATGGCAGGACGGGGTCAACCGTTGTATTCATTAGACCAAATGATCGTATATGGCGAGCTTCATCGTATAGCCTGACCGGGATAAAGAAAACACCCGCGATTTTTTCACATAAGTAGAGAATATGGTCAACATCCATAATATGCGTCACCTCATTACCATTTTAAGTTATATTCCCCAAATTTGCAATAAATTGTTACAAATATTAAATATTTCTTGCGCACAACCCACTATACTTGATCAAAAGAATCTGTATTCATCTGAGGTCGCATTCTAGCTGTGACGGTTTTCCGTATAAATTAATCATCTTTCATACTTAATACTTCTCTCCTTAGTAAAATCAAGGCAAGAAGCTGCCACTGTTGCGGTGTCTCTCAGATAAATACAGACTCTTAATTTAACGATAGGGGATTTTCTGCATGAAAGATTCTGACCTGATACCTGTATATATGGGGTCGCCGGATCAATTCCCGGCTTCGCCAGAGTTGCCGAACGGCGTGACGGAGGTGAAGTGGGCCGACGAGGGTGGATGTATGATCGAGTTCCATCTCAACGAAGTTTACGACGAGCGCGACGGCGAAACCCTGCATCTGCAAATCCTGTTGCCGCTTGAGGAAATGCCTATGTTTGGCCTGCCGACGAAGAAGTATCCGCTAATTGTATATGTGCCCGGCTCCGCATGGCGCAAGCAGATGCCCATGATGGCATTGCCGCGCATGATGCGCCTATGTGAGCAGGGTTATGCCGTCGCCGTCGTGGAATACCGCCCAAGCGATGCCGCAGGCTTTCCCGCACAGGCGGAGGATTGCAAAACCGCAATCCGGTTCATGCGAAAGCACGCTGACAAGTATCGGATATTGCCTGATAAAATAGCGCTATATGGCGATTCCAGTGGCGGACATACCGTGGTATTGGCCGGTATAACCGGAGACGGTACGCTTGATAACGGCGTGTACGGTGAGTTTTCGTCAGAAGTAAAATGCATTGTGGACAGCTTCGGGCCAACAGATGTGTCGAAGATGAACTTTTACCCAAGTATGATGGATCATACTGCCCCGGACAGCCCGGAGGGTATGCTTCTCGGCGGAGTGAACGTGCTGGAGCATCCGGAGCTTGCTGAAAAAGCATCGCCGATGTACTATCTTTCTCACGAAAAGGCAATCCCGCCTATACTTATCATGCACGGAGATCAGGACTGGGCGGTTCCGTTCAACCAATCGGTACGACTTTATGACAAGATGCGGGAGCTTGATAAGGATGTGACGATGTATAAACTGCTCGGCGGATTTCACGGTTCCGGCGGATTCAACAGCAAGGAAGCGCGGGACACGATTTTAGAATTTATAAATAAACATATATAGAGGAGATATAATTATGCCATATGTAGGAATTATTCCACCAGAACCCGGCGTAGGGTTTGTCTTACCAATGATGGACATATCAACAATCAC
>Ga0123355_10000326_pt1 | contig 61503 bp, 43 predicted proteins | sample TergutEmb28metaG_3_FD_89872 | JGI IMG/M metagenome (GOLD analysis project Ga0123355, IMG submission 89872) | Embiratermes neotenicus P1 segment gut microbial communities from Petit-Saut dam, French Guiana - Emb289 P1 | ecosystem: Host-associated > Arthropoda: Insects > Digestive system > Gut ...
CCGCAGTCAGCAGGGCGGCTGTGTCATCGCTTAGGCGGTAAACTGCTGCATCATCATTGGTTTCAAAGCCCAGCATTAGGTCATCATCTTGCAGGGCAGCAAGTGCACTGCTGGATTTCTGCATATATTCAAGTGCCTTTTGTAGGTCACCCGGACCCCATTTAGCCGCTCAACCAGCCTTGCTGGAAAGCTGTGTTAATCGCACACGCTCCATCAAAAACACCCCCTGCTATCAGTCAGAATTACCCGTTCAGTATAGCAAGAAAAGAGGGCACCCATAAATGGATGCCCTCCTCGTACTCAGTAGCACTTCTACATGCTTGCAATCAAAGCCTATTTGTCCTTGTACAGGAAGATTAGCTTGCTTGCAGCTGTTCCGTAGATGTTTGCCAAATAACCGTGGATACAGGTAAAGATGATGATGAACCACATAACCCAGTTGTGGACAATGCGCATCGCCATCAGACCGTCTCCGCCGCCAAAGCCAAACAATCCACCCAGAAGCTGATTTCCAAAACGGAAGATTCCCAGATCCATCGTTGGACCCCAGATAGCAAAGCCTGTGTAGGCTGCTGCAAAGGTCAAGATGATGGACAGCCAGTAAGCCAGTTTTTGCAGACCAGCATACTTAGCAGTAATTGGATAATCCTTTTTAAAGAACAGATAGTACTTAATCATTGGCCACATTTGGTGACGGTTCGTCTTTTGCGGGAACCAATTCTTGTAGTCGTAGTCATATCCTTCACCAGCTTGCTCGCAGCATGTCTTGATAAAGAACATTGATACGATACGAATGGTGATGTTGATAATCAGAACGAACATCCAGAAGAAGTGTATCCCTCGAGCCGTACCCATGAAATAGCCAAATACAGGAAATGCAATGTAGAGACCTGACAGTGCCAGGAATAGCATTGCAAGACAATTAATCCAGTGGGTCAGTACAAAAAGTGGATGAGTACTTTTCTTTACCAATTTACCAGGCATTATGAAGCACCCCACTTTCTCGAGTATACCGTTCCGGTCTTACCAGTCCTGCGTTCAGTCACGTGAACGCCGCAACCGACTCACGGATCAAAGCTGCGAACAACACGTGCAGCTTCAATCGGGCGCTCTACGTCGCGAACTGGCGTGCCGATAAGGGCAGCTTCCATTGCACCTGGCTTGTCATCGTCACTGCGAGGTGCGAGGTTCCAGGTTGAAGGGGTGACTAGCTGGTAGTTTTCAATTCTGCCAGCACTGGTCTTAACATAGTGGACCAACGCTCCGCGAGGAGCCTCCCACAGACCATAGCCTTCGCCACTTCTTGCGCTATACCTACTCCAGAATTCTGCTCTGCCTGTACGCAGTTCAACGATTAGCTCGTCAATCCACTCAAAGGCCCAGTCACACAGAATCAAAGCTTCCAGGTTACGTGCAGCAACACGACCCAGTAGTGAGATAAGCTTTGTTGGGTCATCAATGCCCAATGTATTGAGCGCATTGTCAACAACAGCCTTGACTGTTTCATTTGACTCAGAGGTTTCGCTCAAATAAGCAACCAGAACACGTGCCAGTGGTCCCGCTTCCATAGGATCGCCAGCATAAAGTGGTGCTTTGCCCCATGAATACTTGTCATTGACGTCGTAGCTCCAGCGCTCATCAATAATGTCAGTTGCACCGTCTTCAAGAGAAAGACCAGACTCTGACTTGTACCACGCACGGCTTACGTCCTCGGTTACGTTTCTTGGATCAGGCTGCGTAACGTTTAGGTCGTTGCGCTCAGTCTTTAGATAGCCTGCTGGCAAGTAACGATCTTCAATTCTCATTGTGCTGCGGTTAAACGCACCCCATGACAAGAAGTTTCCACAGCCCTGACCATACTCGAGTGCATCTGTAAAGTACGGAGCAATCGCAAAGGTAAATGGAATCATGCTGTTTCTGATGAAGTTTGCAACTTTCTTGAAGCGATACAGACAGTCATCTAGCTTATCTGGGCGTGGCATCCATGCGGTACCACCAGCAACAGATGTCATTGGATGCGGGAACTTACCACCAATTAGGGCGATAATCTTTGCCGCTTCTGCTTGCATCTCGAGTGCTGTTAGATACTGAGCAGTACCAATCAGGTGCAGCTCAGCAGGAATGTCTGGATTGTACAGTTCATCAGCAGCTTCTGGATTGCGAACAGGGTCAATGCCCCACCAGCCATTAGTAAAGATGGACAAATCGCCACCCTCTACCAATTTCGCCAGACGTGCCTGAACTGCACCAAAGTCCTGCATCTCGACACCAATAGTTTGTGCCAGCGCATAGGTATCAGCAACATCTGCTGAAAGTGCTTTTGCAGGATTAACATAGTCAAGTCCTGCAAGAGTATAGAACCACAGAATGTGACTGTGCGCCCACTCTGCACCCTCAATGATGTTTCTAACGATACGTGCACCATTAGGCAGTGAGAATCCAGCATCAACATCTTCAACAGCCATCGATGCAGCATGTCCGTGTGATGTTGGGCAAACGCCGCACATACGTTGCGTTACATAAAACGCATCTTCAGGAGCACGTCCCTTTAGCACCACTTCGATACCGCGGAACAGTTTACTTACTGACCACGCATCGACAATAACACCATTTTCTGCGACAGCTTCAATGGCCAGTTGACCTTCAATTCTGGTAATTGGGTCAATTCTTAGATTTGGATTAGCCATTTACTTTGCACCTCCTTCTTTTTTGAGGCGCTTTGCGTCGTACTCTTTCATTTCCTCAGTCTTAAGGTTTGCATTCTTCCCTACACGCTTTGCAGCATGCATTCCCCAGCCGTGTACAACTAGAGCAGCAGCGACAACACCAGAAAGTGCTGCAGCAGTACCAATTGGGTGCAATCCGCCACCATGCAGTGGCCAACCAGCTAATGGACCGCGCTCTGCCGCGCCTACACGACGATGACGTCCGGCAAATGGTGCATTGTTGTCAACAAAGTTCCATGTTGCACAACCAATACAAATACCACCAGACTCAACACACCATGACTGAGAATCGTTCCAGCGAAGCATTGGGCAACGACGATAGGTCTGTGGACCCTTACATCCCATTGGATAAACGCACCAATTCTTTGCTTCTGCTTCTGTGCCATAACGATATACGAACTCGCCGTTTTCAAAGTGACCACGACGTGGGCAGCTGTCATGAATAACTGCACCGTACAGATACTTAGGTCTGTTCAGGCTGTCAAGGTCGTTTGCAACAGCTTTGATACCAGACTCAAGAGTTCCGTCTTCACCTAGCAGTAGTGCCTGCACAACAACAGCAGTTACTTCTTCTGGGCTCACGGGACAACCAGGTAGGTTTACTACCGGAGTATCAATGTTCTTCTTCTTTAGGTATTCCTCCATGCCAGTACCACCAGCAGGATTTGGAAACGCACGTACCCAACCACCATCAACAGCACATGCACCCAATGCCACAATTACGGCAGCTTTTGGAGCAATGTTGTCGATAACGTCAAGTGACGTTTGCTGAACTTCATTTGGAACATCGCTTGGACCAAGCAGAGTACGCCCATTGAGGCCCTCCATGATAGTTCCTTCGTAAAGCATGATGAATGGACGATCTTCATACTGCTCATAGGTTGCCTTTTTAGCATCCTCAGCATACTTGCCTGTTGCCATCGAAATTGCTGTCTGCGAGTTAAGCGTAAGCAAATCTAGTACGATATCTGCAACATTTGGGTAAGCGGCTTGTGCCATAGACTCAAGGCAGCCCGTACATTTGCCGCCACTGATCCACAGCGCTGGGGTCAATCCTGACTCTACCGCACCTGCAATACGAGCTGCGATTGTCGGGACAAACGTTGATGAAAGACCAAGCACTGCTGCGGTTGATCCGCAAAATTTAAGAAAATCACGACGGGAGACACCGCGCTGTGAAAGACTTTCATAAAACGTCATTTCTGATCCCATGCCAACACCTCCTTCAAATATAAAACCAACGTCGCTGCAAACGCGTGCCGTTCGCGGCATCACATTAGCAGCTTAAACTTTTACAAACTATTTAAAGCCAGAAAAACTTCCTCCCTTCTTTATTCCCTTTCTGGGCTTTTGCTCAGCTGCCTATTGATAGTCATTTGAAGGCAGCGTAAGGTCACGAACCCCTAAAGACCCTACACAGAGCGTCTTTCTACTGTTTCTATTTTCGCATATAACAAAGCAGCTACACAAACAAAATGCTGCGAAAACTGGGTGAAATTTATGGAAACTCCACGATTTAGTGCGCAAATGCATAAAATGAACACAATTGCAGGTCAGGCAGCAACCTCGGAAGTTAAATTTGAGCCTATTGGCTCAATATATGGCAAACAATAATCCATGCAGCCAGTCTGGTCAGAGTGGGGTAAAATTGGCAGAGTGCGTCCAACGCACATAGTCAAATTGGCCAGGAGGAATGATGACGCACTCCCAACAAGAACTATATCGCAGCTTGCCCAATGTAGATGAAGTCATGAATACGCCAGAAGTCGAAAGTCTGTTATTGCATGGCATCGGCAAGGGTGTCGTACTTGAAGCTGTGCGTGCCGTACTGGATGTGCGTCGTGCAAGCATTGCTGACGGCAGCATAACGCAGCTCTGTGATATGGATAGCTATCTGGCAGATGTATTCACACATGTTACTGCACTATTACAGCCCTCACTGCGCCCTGTGATAAATGCCACGGGTATTGTGGTGCACACTAATCTGGGCAGGAGTGTTTTGCCTGTCGCAGCACGCGATGCAGTGCACGCCATTATTGAAGGGTATTCAAATCTGGAATATCAAGTTGACACAGGCATACGTGGCAGCAGGCACGACCATATCGAAGCCCTGTTGTGTGAACTAACAGGTGCCAAAGCTGCAATGGCTGTCAACAATAATGCAGCAGCCGTTTTGCTCACCCTTGCGGGACTTGCTGGCGGCAGCTCTACTGTGGTGTCGCGCGGGCAACTCGTCGAAATTGGTGGATCATTTCGCATTCCTGATGTCATGGCAGCAAGCAGCACCCACATGATAGAAGTTGGTACAACGAACAAAACACATGCAAGCGATTACCAGCAGGCAGTCAAAGAGGCACGTGCAGATGGCAAAACCGTTGGGTTGCTGTTCAAAGCACATACTTCTAATTATAAAATCAGCGGTTTTTCAAGCGAAGTCAGCCTAGATGAAATGGTCACACTTGGTCACGAATTGGGCATTCCCGTGGCAGAAGACTTGGGAAGCGGTGTACTGCTTAACCTCGCCACATTAAGTAACGGTGCACTACCCCATGAACCAACGGTACAGGAATCGCTCGAAAGTGGCGCAGACATCGTAACTTTCTCTGGTGACAAGCTATTGGGAGGTCCACAAGCTGGCATCATCTGTGGCACCGCAGATGCAATCGCACGTTTAAAAAAGCATCCACTTGCGCGTGCAATGCGCCTGGACAAAATGACTCTTGCAGCACTGGAAGCAACACTTGCTCTATACCGAGACACCGACCAAGCAGTCACGCAAATTCCCACTTTACGCATGCTGCTCATGAGTGCAGACGAATGCCGTGAACTTGCCATTGACCTTGTCGCAGAAATCCGCGACATCTTTGAGCGCAACAATCACAAGCTGAGCGAAGAAAGCGTTCGCGTTGTAAAAGACGCAGCATTTGCCGGGGGCGGATCTTTGCCAGATGTCGAAATTCCCAGCTACAGCGTAGCAATTAAAGTCAAGGGGATGAGCGCGTCCAGTATTGAAGAACACCTGCGAACCGCAACAGAAATTCCTATAATCGGGCGCGTCAAAGATGACAGTTACCTGCTGGCAGTTCGCACTCTTAGCGCAGAGGATATCGCAGTAGTGCTGAGCGAATTAGAATTACTGCTAGCACGCTAATTGCTTTAGGTTACAATGTTTAGGATATTTTTACGGAGGTGGGTCTGTTCTGGTGAACAGCACGGTCTTCAAAGCCGTCGTGAGGAGTGAAGAGCTTCTCGGGTGGGTTCGATTCCCACGCACCTCCGCCACATGTAATGGGAACTCACAGGGAATCGGACCCGTGAGGGGTGGATGCGACAATGTGGGAGTATCCAGGCTTGAGCGTCAGCGAGAGGGGTGGATTGCACAGCAATCCACGCGATTCCCACGCACCTCCGCCACTGTTGTCTTTAAGAAAACTGATTGCCTTCAAATCAAGTACGCATTAATGCAGAAACCAGCAGAAGCTCTATACTGATACTTTGGGCACATGCCATACTTAAAGGCAAGCAGGGAGACAATCATGCGCTGGTATAACGCTACAAACACAGAGGCTTTAACACAGCTAGACTCTGATACTGTCCGTGGATTGTCAGCAGAAGTTGCTGCCCATCGCCTTAAGCAGTATGGGACAAACCGCCTAAATGAAGCACCACCCACTCCTAAGTGGAAAGTCTTTCTCGCACAATTTCAGGACTTCTTAATCTACATCTTGTTTGCTGCTGTAGTCATTGCTGCAGTACAGGGTCAGATGGTCGAAGCTGTCGCCATCCTAATTATCTTATTAGTCAATGGAATACTGGGCTTTGTGCAAGAATATCGCAGTGAGCAGGCACTGGAAGCTCTCAAAAACATGGCAGCACCCATGGCATATGTTCTGCGCGATGGCGTGCAGCAACACCTATTATCGAGTGAACTGGTGCCTGGTGACATTGTTATGCTAGAAGCAGGTAATACAATTCCTGCTGATGGCCGCCTGCTTGAAGTCGGCGCACTACAAGTTGTTGAATCCGCACTAACAGGCGAATCTGAAGCAGTGCGCAAAAGCAGTGATGTTCTCGATGGCGACCATAACATTTTGGGCGACCAGACCAACATGGTCTTTGCCTCTACTACCGTTAGTGCAGGGCGTGGCACTTTCATTGTCACTGCTACAGGTCAAAACACTGAAATGGGCAAAATTGCAACCCTGCTTGATAGCACAGAGCAAAGTGCTTCCCCCTTGCAAGTTGAACTCGAACGTACAGGCAAGCGCATAGGGCTTGCGATTTTGGTCATTGCAGCACTGATTTTTATTCAAGGCATTTTTGCAGGCGGGCTGCCCTTGCTGACAGACGGAACTGGCACTTCTCTAAGCGAGTTGTTCAGCAATCCCGAATTTCATGCCATACTGACTGCTACCATGTTGGTTGCCGTAGCCCTCGCCGTGGCGGCCATTCCTGAAGGACTGCCCACCGTAGTCACCCTAACCCTGTCATTAGGGGTTAGGCGTATGGCGGCACGCCATGCCATCATGAAGCGTCTACACGCTGTCGAAGCACTGGGCTCAACAACCTATATTTGTAGCGACAAAACAGGCACCTTGACCATGAATGTAATGACGGTCAAACGACTGGTCATAGGCACACAAGTTCTAGCTGTTGAAGATAACAAGCTACACGTACTGCCTGCAGCAGCCAGCACAGATAAATCAACACAGGCAGAGGACGTCCATGCATCAGCATTCGCCTCTGTGCAGGAACTAACAAGCGCGCACATCATCGATCATGCTGCACTGGAAACACTCCTCACAATTGCCGCAGGTTGCAATGACGCTCATTACACGGCAGCTGATGAACTAGTTGGTGACCCCACTGAAACTGCCCTTGTCGCCTGCGCACGTAACTTAATGCCTGATCTACAATTGCGAATACAGGAAGCAAAGCGTATATCAGAAATCCCCTTTGACTCTGATCGTAAACGTATGTCAGTTATTGTAAATACCGATTCAGCAGAATCGGCACACTATCTAACTCTCGTCAAAGGCGGCTTTGACACTGTTACTCCTACCTGTACCCATGCCTTAATCGGCGGACAAATCATACCTCTTGATGCAAGCTTATTGCAACAACTTGAAGCTGAAAATGAGAGCTTTGCAAATGAAGGTCTGCGCACCCTTGCCTTTGCTATGCGAAAGAATATAGCACTTCCAGAAAGTGATGATGACGTCGCCGCAATTGAATCAGATCTCGTCTACGTCGGCATGATGGCATCACAAGATCCTCCTCGCCCTGAAGTTCCCGCGGCAGTTCGCACCGCCCTTGACGCTGGCATCAAGGTCGCTATGGTTACAGGTGACCATCTGCTAACTGCAACTGCTATTGCTGCTCAAATTGGCATTATTAGCGCAGAAGAGCTAGCTGACGGACGTACTCACACAATGACTGGTGAGCAACTCGAAAAGCTAAGCGATGACCAGCTTGCCCAGGTCGTCCCCGACATTCGTGTCTATGCACGCGTCAACCCCGAACACAAGATTCGCATTGTTTCTGCACTAAAATCGCGCGGACAGGTTGTTGCCATGACAGGTGATGGGGTCAATGATGCGCCCGCATTAAAGCGCGCAGATATTGGCGTTGCCATGGGAGTCGTAGGAACCGACGTCACCCGCGAAGCCGCAGACATGGTGCTTGCAGATGACAATTTCAGCACAATCGTAGCCGCGGTCGAGGAAGGACGCACCGTATTTGCAAACCTGCGTAAAGTCGTCCTATATCTAATGTCGTCAAATTCAGCCGAAGTTATGATAATCGCCCTCATCGCAATTTTTGGCGGAGCGTTTGCTGCTGCCCTAAACAGCTGGGGCATTGAAGCTGCAGTTGCCAACCTGCTGCCATTGCAGATTCTCTGGATTAACCTAATGACTGACGGCTTTCCCGCCCTCGCATTGGGCGTTGATCCTGCAGAGCGCGATGTCATGAAGCGCCGCCCACGAAATGTCCATGTTCCCATTCTGACACGGCAACGCTGGATGCAAATCCTGGCACAGGGAGCTGTGCTGACTGTAGTGGCACTAATCGGAACCTTTATAGCTGCTCCCCTGCTAGGAGGACTCCTGCGTCCTGATGCCCTACCTCTCGAGGATGCACAGGCACTGACACGCACTATATTGCTGATGACAATTGCTTTCAGCCAGATGCTATTCATTTTTATCTATCGCAGTGAAAGCAGTAGCGTATTCTCGCGCGAAACATTCAAAAATAAATGGCTCAATGCAACTTTTGCCTTTACTGTCATCATGCAGCTAGTCGTCATCTACACTCCATCTTTGCGCGATATCTTTGGTTTCATCCCATTGAATATCGCAGAATGGGGAACTATTCTGGCAATGTCACTGCTTGCACTTGCTGCCTCTGATGCCATTGGTATATTCGCCATCAAACGCCTACGTGACAGCGAACAGTAGCTTGATTCTATTTCCCTGCTTTCCCTGCTTAGCCCAAAAAACAATCCAGCGAATATTCCTAGTGGAAGCAGCACGAGCAAAAGAGGCATCACCTCACTAGTTCCTAGACTTATGCCAGTTGGTGGTGCTCCCCTCCAATCATTAGTAAAGTCAACGCTTCGCTCTGATGACATAGACAAGAGTGTGGTGTCGCTACCGCTGACCACAACTCCAGCATTGCTGCTGTCAACAAAGAATGCCTCATAAGGAAGGATTTCGGTTTCAACAAGACGAAAATAGCTGAATAGAGGTACCGCATCTATGGTGATGAACTGACCATGTTTTAAGGCAAAGCTGGTTGTTCCATCCGAGTCAAAATCAAACACTCCCGTTACGGGAACATCAATTCCAGCCCCAGTGATAGTGTATTCTAACGTTTCTTTCCATGACTCAACCAAGGGAAATTGCCCCTCGGCATCTTCAAAAAGGAAAAGTGTGAATGTAAAATCCTGGGTTCTATCTGCAAAGCTTCCTGTCACGACCTTACTCGCACTCAAAGTGGTTAGGGACTCCTCTGAAAATGAACCCCTAACATGCGTATGTGCTGTTATGGTTTGCGAAAGCGGAGTGTCTATTCCTCCGCTGACAAAGTCAAAATCAATACTATTGCCAGCTTCATCTGTCTCGTTTGCCCGTGTCCCAATTTCCCATTGTTGAAATAAGCGCACGGGACTTGCATCAAAGGTAAGTCTTGCACCATCTGGAACAAAAGAACCATTTGCGACGGGAAACTCATTGACACTGGTCTTGGCGCCAACCTGACCTGCAGCTTCAAGAGCTTCATAGGTTACGCGCCAAAATTGCGGACCTGCCGAATTTATGTCAAGATTTGTAAAGGCATGAGCAGGTGCATCAACAAAGTTGCCTGACCCGAGAGGAATCTCTTCAAGCCATGTCAAGCTTACCGTGCCAGGATTTATTCGCACTTGATGTGTTGCTGCCAGGCCATTATCTATCCGCACGCCATTTCGCGCCACATTGCCTGAAAACACTGCTGGTGAAGCAACAGTGATATTGCTCAAATTGGCATGGGGCACAAATAGTCCACCACCATCGTCTGCCCAGTTTTCAGCAATGATGCCAGACTGCATGTCCATCTGACCATTTTGCAGGACACAAACTCCTCCACCATTTCCCCTAGCTTCACTTGTCTCGGATGTGCTACTGGCAATGTTTCGCCTTATTTCAGTATTCGCTATCTGTAGTTGCGCACCACTTATGTACACTCCACCGCCGTTTCCTGAAAAAGATGTTTCTGCAGCAACCGTACCTGCTCCGTGATTGTCTTCAATTGCTCCACCTTCTAAATTCACTCTGCTATTTGTCCCCGCAGCAAACACACCACCGCCATTAGACAGGTGAACAACACTGGTATTGTGATTGCTTGGGACATCCCCTGTTGCCATGGCACGGTTTTCACATATCTCGCCATCTGTCATGACAAATTGTGCACCATCAAACACATGCACTCCGCCACCATTTCCTGCAAAAATTGGTCTTTGTGCGGTGGCAACGGTAGGTACACTGTTGTTTGTTCTAACTGCAGAATTGTCACAAATTGTTCCACCATTCATAGTAAACACGGTGCTTGCTCCCGTAAGATATACGCCACCACCATTTGACAGATTCAGCGCATTAACAGCAGTAGCTGTATTGGTAACAGCCCCTTCATTGGTGGCGATGTTGTTATGTATGCTTCCGCCATTCATAGTAAAGGTGGCACCACTGGTAAGATACACACCGCCACCATTTCCTGCTCGGTAGGCATTTCTGCTGCTTACTGCCATTGCACCTGTTGCCAAATCAGATGATCTTGTTCGTATAGAGGAATTGTCATGTATGTTTCCACCATACATGTTAAAAGAAGATGTGGATCCTGTAACAAATACGGCACCGCCATTAGAGGTAACAATTGCATTAGTAGCACTAGGAGCTGCTGAAATCTCGTCAAGCCTTGCTCGATTTTGAACAATTTCTCCCTCGTGCATATTGAATGTGCCACCATTTTGCACAAATACAGCACCACCAACGGCTCTCGCTGTGGGCGAAGCTGTATTTTCTCCTCGCGCCACATTGCCCTTGATAATGCCGCCGTACATGTTGAATGTAGCGTTTGTGCCCACATGAACAGCGCCACCTGAATTGCCAGCCGCATTTGTGTGCATAAGAGATCCCGGCATCATAGTAAGTCTGCCATTGGTCTGTACGTCAATAGGTCCATTATTGTCAGTGCTGTTATTTCTGATAATGGTCCCACTGCAAAGAACCAAATGTCCGCCACCTGCGTTGGCAACGCCTGAAACATTTCCATTTTCAACGGCAATTCCGCCACCCCTACCAGAAGCAGTTTGCTGGCTTAAGTCCAGAGGAGCAGGTGGAATGGCAGGTACTGAGGAAGCCGTGCCCGAGACACTCGCCTTTTGCAAAACAATATTTCGCATGACCAAAGCACCACCAGATCCACGAAGTCGAAATGTTCGTGAAATAGCACTTCCGTTATGCGTGTCGCTAATCACTGATTGTCCATTATCTGCGCTGGGATGATTGCCAATCAGAACAACCGTTGCTCCAGGTCTCACGCCAACTATTGTTTCGTTCACTCCAAAATTGCCTGTATTAATGTGAAAGGGTATCACAATGTATGTTAGAGAGTTGGCAGGAGCCGCCTGAATTGCAGCAAGTAGCCTACCATAGATTGTATTTCCAGGAGCTGCAGCTAAAGTGACTATGTGGTCAGGCTCGGCTGCGGCATACCACATATCGGGATTATCTATTTCTTCCTGATCAAAAAATGCTACGGTTGATGAAGCAGGCGCTACTACGTCTACTTCATCAATTTCACTCCCTGCGCTCAAAATTGATGTCAGCAAAAAAGCACAAGAGAGAATACCGAGCACAACAACAGTCAATATAAAACGTGTCATGGTCACGATCCTCCTTTTGTCTGAATAGGGATTTGTTTGTAAATTTTATAAACAAGACCGCAAAGGGTCAGACTCTTTGAAAAACAATTACGCTATAGATTATGTAGTCCTTTGAAGATAATAACTACACCCAAAAGGGTATGAATTCGGCAAAACGCATGAAGATGGACTGATTTTGTCTGGCTTAAGCAATACTTAAGCGCTATTCGATCAATTTCCTTTCAAGTGCGATTCGGACAGCATCTACGTTGCCTCGTGCGCCCAGTTTGATATATATCGACTGGAGCACCTTTTTGACCGTGTTGATAGACAAGGATTGATTTACTGCTATTTCTTCACGAGAAAGGCCATGGTACAGATCAAGCAAGACTTTCTGCTCCCGATCTGAAAGTGGAGCAGATTCTTTGATGCGCCTTTCACTCTTCAGTGCCTGTGCAACAATGGCGACCTTCTTTGCATAAATGGTAGCTTTGCGATCAACCGCCTTGAGCCATTCTGCAGGAATACTGCAGTCTTCCTGCTGCAACATAGCGTTAACAAGAGGATGCAGTTCTTTACCAAGTTCGATAAAAAACATTTCAAAGGTGCCCTGAAATGACATTTGATATGCTTTTTCGAAATCTTCCACTGCCCCTATGGCATCACCTATACGTATTCTTGCAACCGCAGATAAAAGAGTAAGTCTGATCTCTCCAAGCAAAAAGCGTTCCTGTGGCTCGCGCGGGTAAGAATTGCTCAAAACAGCAAGTGCCTGCTGATATTTTTTAGAAGAAACATGGTAGAGAGCACTTGCAAACGCTTCTCTTGCAGGAATACGAACTTCAGACGCAGTTTCCCTCTCATCAAGAATAAGCCACCTGGGAACCATTTCAAGAATCCCAACCCTGCTATAAAAAGCACCCATATATACATCACAATAAAACTGACGGTTCCAAAATTCTGGATTATCTAGATGAGAATGTAGCTGCTTTAGTATTCTCTTGGTGAGTGAAACGTCGCCCTCTTGCATTGCTATAGAAAGCAAATACTTTTCTGCAAAAGCTATAACGCTGTATTGCTTTTTCTCGCCTGCCTTCAAAATCGCATTATGTGCATGAATCCTTGCGAGATCAAGCTGATTCTTGAAAAAGGCATACTCGCAGAAGGCTAAATCTTCATAGCCAGCATATACGTTAAGGGGAGTCTCTTCAATAGAAAGGGCGACCTGCTCTGTAGCTTCTAAAAATTGGTCAAACTCTGGCAGGTTTGCACCTTCTCCAACTAGGCACGCAAAAGAGCGCATGTCCGCATTAATAAAAGCACCTGTCACCTTTACTGGCTGGAAGGGCACCTGTTTGAAATATTTCACCGATTTTTTCATGTACTTCGGCGCATCGTAAATATGGGTCATTGTACAGGTATGCATGTCTATAAAAGCGAGAGCACTATAGACTGCATGAAGCATAACGGCAGAAAGTTCAGTATCTGCATCTTCCCACTTTTCGATAGTGGCCAAAGCTTGTTTTTCTGCTTCTTCATATCTGTCTGCTCCAACAAGAAGAAGCGGCACAAAATAGTCCTGCAGAAATAAGACACTAGGATCATTTTGCTCTTCATCTGTTGGGTTCAGCTCTTCTATGAGGTTCAAAAAGTATTCACTGACATCACGGGGCAGCTTGAAGGGATAGGAAAAAAGTGTGTGAAGCATAGATTCGAACTGGCGTGCCTTTGCATAGTAGTACATGGCATTTATATAAAGATTATGCTCAAGGCACCACTGGGCTGCTCGTTGATATATCTCCTTTTGCTCTTCGCAAGATAGAATGCTGCGCTTATCTTGCAGGAAGTCCACGTAGAGCGGATGGATTTTGAGACCATTAGCACAACTATCAAACCACAGAAATGAGTTAAGTTCTGCTGTGACTTGCAGCAAATTAGCATCATCGACAATTCCCTGTATGGGTATAACAGGCAAATCAGAAAGCAGCGAGAGCTCAACTATCACCTTTTGAGCATTTTTTGGAAGATCTCTCCATGCTTCAGTCTCAAACAATTTGAAAATGTTTTGCGCCACAGCTTCAAGTGCAAATTCAAGATTGCTGAACGTCCTCCCTAGACTCAAGAAAAGCATATTGATTGCAAATGCCCAGCCCTTTGTTGCAGCAATCACACGTGAAACATCTTGAGCAGAAAGAAGTACTCCACGTGACTGGAAAAAATCTGCAGTCTCTGCAGGGGTAAACCGCAGCTCGTCTTCGCCTATAGTGCTGATCTTGCCTTTTGAGAGAAGTGCCATGGTGTTAATTGTGGGTTCTTTTCGCGAGAGAATGATCACATGCATGCCAGAAGCATCTAGGTGGACACAACGCTCAATGAACGTAATCATCTCTGTGGAATGTATTAGATGGAAATCATCCAACACCAGAAAAGTTTTAAGTGAGCGACATTCCGCAGCGCGCATAATTTCGACAAATTGTTTGAAGCGTGCAAGAGTTTCAGGAAAGCCAAGTTCGCGCAACGTGACAGCAAGTTCTGGATTGTCACGAGAAATATTGTGGGTAAAGTTTTCCCAGTAGCAAGAGCCTATATTGTCGCTATCCGTGAGCTGTATCCATCTAACAGTGGCATCTTGATGCTGCTTAAGGTAATGATAGAGTGCTTGAGTTTTTCCGTAACCGACACCTGCAATTACACAAACCAGCTTGCAGCAGGTAGCCTTATCAAAAATTGCATCAAGGCGCGGACGTGACACATACTGCACCACCAAGCCCGAATCGTCAAAGCTATTGGATGCTGGACTCACTTTGCTAGCTATTCATAGCGCAGTGCTTCAATGGGGTCTAGTTTGGAAGCCTTATATGCAGGGTATACTCCAAAAAATACTCCTACTGCTAGACTGAAGAAAAAGGCAATCGCTACTGACCATGCAGTTACACTGCTAGGAATTTGTCCCGCAGACATCGTTACCATTGCCCACGAACCCAATGCGCCCAACGCAATGCCCACAATGCCACCCAGCACTGACAACATAACTGCCTCTATGACAAACTGTGACATGATGTCATAGGTGCGTGCACCAATTGCTTTGCGAATGCCAATTTCACGCGTACGTTCACTGACGCTCGCAAGCATGATGTTCATAATTCCAATACCACCAACCAGCAGAGATATACTGGCAAGACCAAAAAGCATGAAGGTCATGACGCCCATCATTGCATCAAGAATACCCAGCATTTGATCTTGCGTGAACACAGAAAACCCATCGCTACCCATACGAGGCTGCATGGCTTGACGAATGCGCGACTGTGCTTGCTCAATATCATCTGGATCATGCGTTTTGACTGCTATCATGTGGATGTCTTGTGTGCCAAACAGACGCTGTGCAGTAGTAAAAGGCATAAATACCGCAGTATCCAGGCTGCCGCCCATGCCACCGCCACCCTGCTCTTCAATAATGCCAATTACACGAAAGCGCTGGTCATCAATGCGAATCTCTTCTCCTAGGGCACTGCGACTTGCAAAAAGCTGACGCTCTACCTCTGCGCCAATTACGGCAACACGAGAAGCCGCAAGTACTTCAGAATTGTTAAAGCTGCGCCCGCTCTCAAGGCTAATGTCAAAAACTTCATCAGCATTTCCAGCCATACCGTTTATTGGCCCAAACATGGAATTGGCACCCAGTGAGAATCGTCCGCCACCTTCGACCATGGGCGACACTAATCCCAGGTCGCTCACACGACCAGCAACTGCATCAACGTCATCATTATTGAACTGGCGTGAAGGCATTGCAGCTGCACCACCAGCAAGCATTTCTTCAAAATTGCCAGGAATCACATAAATCAGATTTGTGCCAATTCCTTCAAGCTGGCCCGTAATCTCATCACTAACGCCCGTGCCAATTGACACCAGCAAAATCACGCTCATGACACCAATAATGACGCCCAGCATAGTAAGAACAGTACGTCCCTTGTTGACGGCAAGTGCCTTGACTGCTATACGAAAAGACTCGATGAAGCTCATAAGAGTTCACCTGTCGACTGACCTGTTTCGCGCAAATACGTTATCAACTCTTGCTGTGCATCAATGCGCTCATGCGCGGGAATCATGCGATCATCTACTATGTAGCCATCAGATATCTCGACTATGCGCTGTGCATGCTGTGCAACAGTTAAATCATGCGTAACCAGCACCACTGTTGTGCCTTGCGCGTGCAGTTGCTGAAAAAACATCATCAGTTCAATACCACTGCGCCTATCCAGATTTCCTGTAGGCTCATCACCCAGCACAATACGTGGCTCTGTTACCAGCGCGCGTGCCACCGCAACGCGCTGCTGCTGTCCGCCAGACAGCTGATTGGGAGCATGGTCAAGACGCTCTCCTAGCCCTACGCGCTCAAGGGCTGCTTGGGCTCGCTGGACGCGCTCCCCCGCCCCGACGCCTGCATACACAAGCGGTAACGCTACATTATCAAGTGCTGTTGTACGTGCGAGCAAATTGAATGATTGAAATACAAAACCAATCTCGTGATTGCGAATGCGTGCTAACTCATTGGGGCGCATATCGCTAACGTCAACGTCCCCTACCAGCACCTCACCACTGGTCGGATTGTCCAGCAGCCCAATGGTGTGCATCAGTGTAGACTTGCCACTGCCCGACTGACCAATAATGGCAATCATTTCACCGCGACGAATCTGCAGCGACACACCCTGCAGTGCACGAACCTCAACGTCTTCACTGATTTCGTAAATCTTGCTGACGTCACGAACCTCTAGGACAACTTCACCGTAGCTTCCGCTGCCATAGCCTCCCGCACGACTTGCGCGGTTATAGTTATGTTCTTGCTCTGCCTGCATCATGGTAGCGGTGTTACGCGTATATCCTCTGCAAAGGGAATGTTGCTTGCAAGTGCCACCACGTCACCATCATCTAGGCCTGCAAGAATCTCAACAACAAATTCAGTGCTTGCTCCCAGTATCACAGGGACCTTCTCTAGCATGTTTTCATCAGTAATGCGCCAGACAAAGTCTTCGCCAGCCTCGCTAAACCAGGCGTCAATGGGAATCGTTAGCGCATTTGTCTGCGTTTCGATCTCAATAACTGCATCTCCCCTCATGCCAATGCGTGCACCATAAGGAGTATCATCAAAGATCAGCTCAACGTCAAAGACTGTACCGCCAGTAATGGTTGGCTTTGCTGTGTTGCTAATACGATTAACGGTAGCGGAAAATTCTTGCGCTGCAAACGATGACAAGGATATTTGAGCTGTCTGCCCGACTTCGAGCATGCGAATATCGATTTCATCGATTTCTGCCACGAAGCTTAGTGCACTGTCATCAATGACAGTAAATAAAGGAATACCCAATCCAACCGCAAATCCTGGAGTAAGCTCCATACCGCCAGTCGGTATAACGCCTGTTCCTGCCGCTGCCTGTGCAGTTGGAGTCGGCGCAATCAGTACTTTTCCATCAATTGGCGCACGAATCACCGTCGCTTCTACCGCTGCCTCTGCGAGCGCAACACCATCTTCTGCTGCTGCAACACCAGCACGCGCTGCAGTTACTGCTGCTTCTGGGCTCGTTGCTCGTGCTTGATCCACTGCTGCCTGAGCTTGAGCAACGCCTGCGGATGCCTGGGCAACGCCTGCCCCTGCCTGATCAGTTGCAATTTCTGCTTGTCTGACCACTGCTTGAAGTTCCAACTGAACGTACTCAATCTCGTCTTCAAGCATAGATCTAATCATTGCTGCCTCTGCTGGAGTAATGGGCTCTAATGCCCCATTGTCATCGAACCACATGCCAGAATCAAGCAGGGCGAATTCCTCTTCGAATTCCTCCATGACAGAATTGTAGGCATTGCGTGCTTCACGCAAAGATTCTGCAGCGGATCGCTCTGCAGATCGCGCGCCGTCCTGAGCAGCTCGCGCACCATCAAGTCCCGCACGTGCTTGCGAAATACCCGCACCAGCAGCAACATTGCCACTTTCTGCCTGTGCGAGGGCAGCATGTGCCTGCGCTAATGCAGCCTGTGCCTGAGACAACTGCGCTTGATTCGCAGCACTATCAATCCGTGCCAACACATCGCCTTCTTCGACAATGTCGCCATCACGCACTAACACTTCTTTGATTAATCCCTGTGTTTCAGGATAGACATCGCGACTGTCTCCTGCAGTCAGCGTACCTGTTGCAAACACGGTAACAGCAACGTCACCTGCTTCAACCTGTGCGGTCTCTACCGGAATGCCCATATTTTGCACTGCGAAAAATACGCCTACAACAACCAGCGCCAACACGGCAGCAACAATCGCCCAAATGACACCCTTTCTTGAGCGACGCTTCTTCCCCTTAGTTTTTGCAGCAGATTTTTTCTTCAAGGCTTTTTGCTGCGCCTTTTTAAGTTTTTTATCCTGGTTCTTTACCGTTAGGCCAGCGCCCACACCACCAGCAGCAATGTCAGATGTGGCAGCAACGTCCGCAGCATCATGGACATCCTCGGGCTCGTCCGCAACCTCATCAACAGCATCAAAAGTCTCCGCGTCTACCTGATCTACATTATCATCGGACGGTGCGCCTATTGCATCTATATCTTCACCCGCACCCATAGCAGCAAATTCTGGCTCATGCGCGTACTCATTGTCGGACATGTCCTGATCCTCCTGTATTTGTGTTTGCGCAGCTTGCGCCTGTGCAGCTTCAGCATCATCGGCAGCGATAGCCTCTTCCCACGCGCCTGTCGCAGCAGGTGCTTGTTCTGCACCTTCTGCCTGTACATCGCTTTCTATATCTGTATCTGCTGGCACACTAACGATACCTGCAAAATTATCAGTGTCAGACGCCGTCATCTGCAACCCTGAATCTGCCGTATCCATATCAAGTGAGTCATCAGTATTGGCACCCACCTGCAAGGCAGGATCCTCTAATGCATCAAATTCGCGATCTAGCTCAACCATAGTTAGTGTTACTCTTTCAAAATCAATGCCCTTTGGCAAAATCAATACCCTTTAGTTTAACACTGCTAGTGCCTAATACTGTGCAGAATTTCACCATATGACACAGTATTTCCAGATGATATTATGTATTCATGACTACGACATCCAATACCAGAAGCATTTTTGACATAATCGGTCCTGTTATGGTTGGACCATCCAGCAGTCACACAGCTGGAGCAGTACGTCTGGGCGCACTTGCCCGAGCAATTTTCGGAGAGCAGCCCAGCATTGCGCGCATTGAGCTATATGGATCATTTCTTGACACCGGAGAAGGACACGGAACCCATGTTGCCCTTATCGCTGGCCTGCTGGGACTAGGTGTCGATGATCCGCGAATCCCTGACTCCTTTGAGCTTGCAACCAGCATGGGGCTCAACTTCAGCTTTGAGGAACTTGATCTCGACGATGCTCACCCTAATACCGCTCGCTTCATTCTGGAATGTCCCGAACGCGATAAGCTCTTCACCATCACAGGATCATCGCTTGGTGGTGGCAACGTGATTGTCACCCGCATTGGCAGCTTTGATGTCGAAGCAACGGGTGACCTGCCCGTAATCGTCGTCCGCCACACAGATGCACCGGGGGTTATCAGCGCAGTCACTGCAATGTTTGCCGCAGACGAGATTAACATCGCCAGCATGAAAATGTCGCGCGAGCGTCGCGGTGCAGAAGCCCTGATGATGTTTGAATGTGACTGCCTGGCAGATCGCAGCATCATCGAAAAACTCAAAACCATCCCGCAAGTTCACAAAGTCCGCGTCGTTCCTGCGGTATAAGGAGTTCCTAACATGCCTTACACTACTTTTGCATCCCTGCTAGAGGATGCCCAACAGCAACAAATCAGTCTGGCACACTGCGTCCAAGCCCGTGAAGCCGCAGACAGCGATATCAGCACAGATGAGGTACGCGCACGACTTGCTGAAGCTCTAACGGTTATGCGTGAAGCAGTACGACAAGGATCAAGCCCTGACACTAAATCACGCACAGGTCTGACAGGTGGCGACGCAGCGCACCTATTCCAGTCGGTCAATAGTCCTAATGCGGTTAATGTTGTCGGTTCGCGCCTTACGCACGTTCTGGCATCTTCGATGGCAACAGCAGAACTCAACGCCGCTATGGGACGTATTGTCGCTGCTCCAACCGCAGGTGCGTCTGGCATATTGCCAGGCATATTCTTAACACTTGCACATGACCATGATCTTGATGACGACACGCTAATAGATGGACTATTGGTCGCAGGTGCCATCGGTGCCTGCTTTGCTGCTCAGGCCACCCTATCAGGAGCAGCCGGTGGCTGTCAGGCAGAAATCGGAACTGCTGCAGCAATGACAGCTGCTGCAGCAGCCTACATGCTAGGCAACAGCGCAGAAGCAGTCGGGCACGCAGCAGCCTTTGCCATGCAAGGCCAGCTAGGATTAGTCTGCGATCCTGTTGCAGGTCTGGTAGAAGTTCCTTGTGTCGCACGAAATGCAACAGGAGCCGCCGTGGCACTTGCAGGCGCACAGATGGCACTTGCAGGCTTGCAGTTCCCCATCCCATTCGATGAAGTGGTAGACGCTGCATCCCGCGTGGGAGCAGCCATACCACCATCTCTGCGCGAAACCGCAAAGGGCGGTCTTGCCATCACCCCTACTGCCAAGCAAATAACAAAATCTCTCTCGTAGTACAAAATTTGGAAGAACGCCTCCACTACCGAACGCGCTCCTCATTCAACGCTACAAGAACCAGTACGGCCTCATTATCAATCTATTGTGTAAGCAATCTGTGTTGACTGTCGCATCCCAGATGGAGCATCCAGAATTAGATAGGCAAATGCAAGCTCACCATCTGGGCCCGCACCAAGAAACTCAAGATTAAGATCAGACACCACAGCCTCTACTGGCACAGCAGCAGCAAGTCGCAGCTCTGGAGCATCATGTAGAGGGACGTACTCAATACTGATAGTTGCTCCATCAGAGCTTGAGCTGACAGGACTGGAGTCTAAGACAAATTCAATCTGTATGCGATGATAATGCGTCAGAATAGCAGTATATATGTCGAAATCGCCCTCTGTGCGCCACTGATAGGGATATGCAAATTTAGGATCAAGGTCAGGATCACCCGAAGGTCCAATCTCGCCAAACCAAAAGACGGACGCTCCTGCAGGAACTGCAACCTCAATGGTTGCGGGCAAAGACACATCATCAGATAAATCTCCACCAATGATAGCAATCCATGTGCCCTGCGCCTCCATAACCTTGTAGATTAGCTGTTCAAAATGAACTACTCCATCAACTTCAGTAAACTCTGCAATAACAGCATTCTGTTGTCGGCCCACAACCATGTTGATTTCTTCACGAATGCTATCTGAAAGAGCAAGCACTCCAACCACACAACAGGCCCCCAATAGCAACAGAATTCCCGTCACAATAAGCACAGTTGCCCACACTGGAAACTTCTTCTTTTCTGGCTGCTGAAATGTTGGGGCTGGGACCTGAAAAGAAGTACCCACAGAAACATTTTGTGAAAAATCAGCCGCATTAAAAGGCGGAGCGGCTGCCACCACATCAGACGGCAGAACCTGATCACTGCTCTCATTAACTTGCGTTCCACAAGCCGCACAAAACCGTGCGCCTTCTTTGACTGCCTTGCCACACTGCGCACAGTACGCCATAATTCCCAACTCTTCTTGTTCCTGCAATTGCAGTTTTTGCTCTGTAAGATTCCCATTGTATATCAAGCAACTGCAGATAAAAAAGTTAGACAATAAATTCAAATTGCAGCCCAGAATTATCTTTAGCAAAATCAACAAGGGAGTATGCCCATTGCTGGACATACTCCCCCCACTTGACACAGATTTGCAGACTTTAACAGCATAACTTAGAATGCTCTAGGTGGTCAGAATCAAGGAGGATGAAGCAATCCAGATGCGAAGCGTAGTAACCTACGTGAGCGGCTAGATTACTTCACTCCGACGCCGAGTCTGGTCTCCTAGTGCGCTCTAGCGCATCGTGCCTGTTGCAAAATCATAGTCCTGCAAATCCCCCTGATTATAGGCATCGTAAGCCGCCAAATCCAGGAACCCGTGACCTGACAAACAGAATAGAATCGTGCGGGACTCACCTTTTTCTGCAGCATCGCGCGCTTCTGCAACCGCAGCAGCTATCGCATGGCTGCTTTCTGGTGCAGGCAACATTGCTTCTGCACGTCCAAACAGCAGCGCATACTTAAAGCAGTCAGTCTGATAGACCGCAGTCGCTTCAATTTCACCTGCATGCACCAGTGCAGACAGCAAGGGTGAATCGCCATGGTAGCGCAAGCCACCTGCATGAATTCCTGGAGGCACAAAGTCATGACCCAAGGTATACATCATCATCTGCGGAGTCATTTGTGACGCATCGCCATAGTCGTAACGATACTTACCCGCAGTCAGCGTAGGACAGGATTTAGGCTCTGCGGCAAGCAGACGTGTTTTTGTTTTGCCATCCAAGCGACGCTTATAGTACGGAAACGCGAGACCTGCAAAGTTCGAGCCTCCGCCACAGCAGCCAATCACCACATCTGGCTCGTCTTCTGCAAGCTCCATCTGCAGGATTGCTTCCTGCCCTATAATCGTCTGATGCAAAATAACATGATTCAGCACGCTGCCTAATGAATAGTTCGTATCAGGGTTGGTCGCAGCAATCTCTACCGCCTCTGAAATCGCAAGTCCCAAGGTTCCTGGAGTATCAGGATCAGCCTCAAGAACCTGACGGCCAACATTCGTTAGATTCGTGGGTGAGCGATGAACCTTTGCTCCATAGCTCTCCATAAAAATACGACGATAGGGTTTCTGGTCATAGCTCACGCCTACCATAAAGACCTCGACATCCATGCCTAACTGACTGCCAGCCATCGACAATGCCGAACCCCACTGGCCAGCTCCTGTTTCAGTCACCAGCTTTGAAATGCCAGCCTGCTTGTTGTAGTAGGCCTGCGGAATCGCTGAATTCGCCTTGTGTGAACCACTCGCATTGATGCCTTCGTACTTGTAGTAAATACGAACATCATCTGGTAGTCCCAGCGCTTTTTCAAACATGCGCGCCCGAGTAAGCGGTCCAGGGCGATAGGTACGCAAGACATCCAGAACTGCACCTGGAATGTCAATGTAGCGCTGCTGTGTCATCTCCTGCTCAATCAATGCAGGCGGGAAAATTGCTGCGAGCTGCTCGGGACGTGCAGGCTCATTGTTGCCATCCAAATAAGGCGGCATAGCCTCGGGCAAATCTGGCTGGACGTTATACCAAACTGTTGGCATGTCCTTTTCCTCTAGAATGAACCGTGACTTTTTCTGTGCGTCTGACATGATTCTTCCTCCTTAGGCTTCATGTCTAAGAAATAACTGCAAGCTATCTGCCTACGGGGAGTTTTTGGCAATAAAAAATCCCCTACAGCTATTCCTGTAAGGGACGAGAAATGTTTCCCGCGGTGCCACCCTTGTTGGCGGTAACAGACTTTTGTCTGCAGACCCTATGTCTGCCGCCCACTCTCAAATGCTCGGTCGAACTCCCTTTGAGTGCGTCCTTTACATCTGCGTTCCACTATCGAGGGAACATCCGTCGTCACTAGTAAGCGCCAATCAATGCGCTGTTGCAACGATGCCTCAGAAGTCCATTCGTCCTTTCCCGCTGTGCCAGATTCCCACCATCACTGACTCTCTCTATGTGCGCTGAAAGGCCTACTACTCTTCTTCAACAGCTATTCAGTTGTCCAATATGATACACATCCCACTTGCAACATGCAAGCAGAAAATGAAAAATTTATATGCGCTCCAAATGCCGCGCAATCTAATTTAGAGCAACAGAGTGCGTCCATTCCTGCCCGCACATCCCTTGGCGTCCTCGAATACAGTAGAAATCCCTACTATTTGGAATAGCTATCCTGCAGTTCGCACAAAAGATTGGCAGAGGTAACGCCCTCCAGGGCATGCGGAGTACGTGCTAGTAACAGATTTGCAAAATTTTCCCTGTGAATTGCATAGGCTGCTTCTGGCTGATATGCTTCCGTGAATGTTCGCGATATACGACCCTTCGACCTCGGACTCCACTTAATCTCTATCGCAGTTATCTGTCCGTCTGCCTCCTCCAGATAGTCCACTTCTTGCTGTTGTGACGTGCGCCAAAACCATGCTGGTGCTGCAGCAGTCTTCCTAAGTTCTGCAACAATAAAGTTCTCAAACAGAGCACCCATATCTGCACGCAAATCACTAGGGCGAAAATCGTTGATGATTGCATTGCGGATGCCAACATCGTAGAAGTAATACTTGCTAGATGCTTTTAGTTCGTTTCGCAAATTTCTACTATACGAACCCAGCCTAAAAATTATAAAGGCCTGCTCAAGCAAGCGCAAATATCGATTGACCGTCTTATTGTCAAGTCCTGTAAGATTCGACAGCTCCTGTGTGCTAACCTGTGAGCCAATTTGAAATGCAAGTGCTTTTGCAAGACTTTCAAACTGCGTGGGCTTTTTGATATTTTCCCACCTATAAATGTCTTTATACAAGCTATCGCTTGCCAGTGCCAGCAGCCGCTCTCTTGCCTCTGCTGGGTGCGTAACAACTTCAGGATAGTAGCCATACATTAGCCGATTTTCTAAATTTGCAAACTCGTCCAGATATCCATGATGTACATACATCTCGGAAAAAGAAAGGGGGTACAAGGTATACTCCCATTTTCTGCCCGTCAAAGGTTCATTCACCACATTCGCCAGATCAAAGGCAGAACTACCTGTAGCAATAACTTGAATCTTGTCGCCAAATGCATCCTGAATTATCTTCAGCTTTAGCCCGATGTCTTTTATCCGCTGAGCTTCATCAAGTACCACTATGTTATTGCTGCCAATGATTGCCTTGAGAGTAGCAGGGCTAACCCTATCCAAAAGCGCATGCGTATCCTCGAGATCACCATTGAGCCACAAGACATCATTGCGAGATCCATACAGATGATCAAGTAGCGTAGTCTTGCCAACCTGACGTGCGCCAAGCACAACAATTGCCTTGCCGCCCATTAAGCGCTTATCAAGCTCATATTGAAGTTGTCGCTGTATCATAGGGACAATAATAGCAGATTCTGGGAGTTAAGTCCAAATATCTTATGATATTCTGGGAGTTAAGTCCAAATATCTTATGATATTGGAAGCAGCAAAATGTAGATATGTCCCACACTCCTCAAGTACGATCATCCATATTAAAAATGGAGAAAGAGCATACGCCAATAATCAAAAAAGCAATTCCGAATGCAATTTGAACACTGCTCTAGTGTATCCTCACACAAACTACCCGCCCAAATGCTCTACAACCTGTTCGATAAAAGCGTCCTTATCTCCAGCTGGTGTCCCTGGACCATAATTCGCACGACTTCCATTGCTAAACCATGCACAAAACATGGTTTCACCCTCAAAAGAATACTCCAGAACAAAATAATTTGCTTCTTCGGTCTGCCAGTCATACACCATTGCGATGTAGCATGCCTCGGTAACTCTTTCGACTGGTGGCATCGTAATCACAATCATTGTTATGACATCGCCAAATTCAATTACCTCATAACTCAGTCCGTCTGAAGATAGGATATCTGCCTCAGACACTCTTTCAGCAACGACACCATCCCACACCACTTGAAGTGCATTTGGACTATCCACATCAGATAATTCCGTCAGAGTTTCCACCAGGTCCTGCGGGTCATCGAAAAACAGTCCAGGAAGCACCGTATGGGCAAAATCGTAATGATGTGGTCTCGCCCATAGATCCGCATCTGCGCTAACATCATCTTGTTGCTGACTGCCTGAATCAGATGAACTTACGATCTCTGTTCCCGTAATCGCCTCTAAGGTTCCAACCACAAGTGCACTCCCGAAAAAGCAGCATATCAGCAAAAACAAGGTGACACCTACAGCTATGAGCGCAATCGCCCACGCAGGAAGCTTCTTCTTTTCTGTTTGCTGTGCTACAGCAGAAAAGGGTGCTGCGTCAGGTACATTGTGCAGAAGTGCTGTCTCTGCAGTTGGCGCACTTTGCAAGACTGCTGGTTCTGCAGGTACTTCATTTTGAGGCACTGTCGCGGAATCGTCTTGCACAGGTGCCGTCACTTGAGGTAACGAGTTCTGACCATTCGCTTCATCGGCTGACATCCCGCAGGCTCTACAAAACGTCGCACCTTCTTCATTTGCATATCCACACGCTACACAGTTCATTTTCGTTCCTTCCAAAGCTCATGTCTGCTAGGACTGTCGCGTAGTAAAGCCTTCCACAACATAAGTACCACTTCGCTGATCTTTGCTTATGTCAATATAGCCCTTTGATTGGGCATCTTCAAGTAACTGGTTAAAAGACCTATAACCATAGCTGCGCTCAGAAAACTGAGGCTGCTTACGCCTAATGGTGTCCTTGACCAGCGAACTGTGCAGCTTTGCTGTATTTTCTCGCTGCATCGCATCAATTGTTTCAAACAGCAGCTTATAGGCAGGACGCTGCTTGCGAGTAACATTTTCGCCAATTTTTGGCACCTCTTTGCCTGTGCCAATATCATCGTAAAAGATAAACTCGTCGCAATTGTTTGCCAACAGTTCACTGGTGGAATCCTTCAATCCCACACCAATAATAGATTTACCATGTTCGCGCAACTTGCTCACCAGCGGCAAAAAATCACTGTCGCCAGACACAATTACATAGGTGTCAATGTGATCCTTTGAAAACGCCATCTCTAGCGCATCAACAACCAGACGAATGTCTGCTGAATTCTTGCCCGTCATATAGCGATCAGGAATCTCGATCAGCTCAATACCTAGTTCGTGCAATGGTGTCACATATTCGGGAAAGCGTTGCCAATCGCAATAAGCGCGTTTTGCGACAATCTTTCCTTTTTCAACTAGGCGCTCTAGAACTATTTTCATGTCCAGTTTTTCAGTGCGCTTGCGTCGTCTTCCGCCCTCCTGCGTCTGAATGCCTAGTGCCAAATTTTCAAAATCTATAAAGACGGCCAATTGTGCCTGCCCTTGTTGTTGTGCCACGTTCATACCCTTTCACTTCATTCGCAACACTCCAGGTATTCAGAATCAAGGAGGGTGGGAAAATGGAGATGTGGAGCGTAGAAACCTACGTGAACAGCTTCATTTTCTCGTCCGACGCCGAGTCTGAACGCCTGGTGCGTTACGAAACTCCTTTATGTTTCTTAACTAACTGCAGTTGCTTCTCGAACAATGTGCGCTCTAATCCCACGGGGTAGCGATGTGGTCGCATAAAACGCTTATGGCTATTATCAAGTACACTCAAATTCGCCAGCGCACTTTCACGAATCTGCTCAATATCGCGAACTTCTCCCACTGCTTCTCCGCCTACAAACATCGGCTGTAGCAGCTCAGCACATTCCATGTCTGGACTAAAGCTTTTTTGACGCGTCATATCTTGCGGATCAACAATAGTCGCATCTTTGCCACCAGCTGGAGGACGCTCCAGATCGTAAACCATGTCTCCCACAGGACGACCCTTATGATTGAAATACCTGCGCAAACCCTGCAGTCCGGGAATACTGGTCTTTGCCGACTGATCAGATACTTTCAGCTTGGGCTCCCACACATCAGACCCTGCCTTTTTCAAGGCTGCCATCTTATAGACACCACCCAATGCAGACTGACCGCCCCCCGTAGAAAGACGTGCCCCAACCCCCCAAGAATCAATGCGTGCGCCCTGTTCTTTCAGGCTGGCGATGGTGTATTCATCCAAATCATTGCTTGCATAAATCTGCGCGTCCACTAATCCCGCATCATCGAGCATTTTGCGCGCACGTTTCGACAGCCAGGCCAAATCTCCTGAATCCAGACGAATCCCACTAAAACTGCCACCCGCTTTTTGCAGGACAACGCCTGCTCGCACTGCTTGTTCAATTCCGCTCAATGAATTATAGGTGTCAACCAGTAAAACTACGTTGCTTGGAGATGATTGTGTCCAGGCCTGAAAGGCCTCTTCTTCGCGATCAAATGCCATCACCCAGGCATGTGCATGCGTTCCCGCCACAGGAATCCCAAATCTGCGCGCAGCTTCAATGTTGGAGGTCGCAAAACATCCACCAATATATGCTGCGCGACTGGCAGATGCTCCCCCGTCTGGCCCCTGTGCACGACGTAAGCCAAATTCAAGAATCGGATCGCCATCTGATGCAATATAACAACGTGCTGCCTTTGTTGCAATCAGAGTCTCGAAATTCACACGGTTCATCAATACTGTCTCGATTAGCTGACAGTTAATCAAGGAGCCCGTTACGCGCACCAATGGCTCCCCTGCAAAAACAATGGTGCCCTCGGATACTGCAGCAACATCAAGATCCATTCGCAAGCTGCCCAGCATTTCGATAAAGTCTGGAGCAAACAGCTTGCTTCCATCCGCTGCTTTTAAAGTCAACAGCCACTGACAGTCTTTGTCGCTAAATCCCCAATTCAGCAAATATTTACGCAATTCTTCGATGCCAGACAGCATAGCAAAGCCACCGCGATAGGGGTTTTTGCGAAAACTGTACACAAACGATGCCTGTGCATCCTGCAAGCCACAGCGCCAATAGCCCTGTGCCATAGTCAGTTGATACAAATCCATCAACAGCGGATTGCTGACAGTGCCAACATCCATGCCGTTCTCTCTATCTGTGCCAGTATTCATGCGGTTACTCATTTGACCCTATACAACCTTATTCAGCTCTACTCAGACCTATTTGGCAAGCAGTCTGCCCAGAATTTCGTTAACAACTTTTGGATTGGCCTGTCCGCCTGTTTCTTTCATGACCTGTCCTACAAAAAAGCCCATCAGCCCCGTCTTGCCGCCACGATAAGCTGCCACTTGCCCAGGATTTGCCTCGACAATCGCTGCAGCAACAGCTTCGAGTTCACCAGCATCGCTCATTTGCTTCATACCGTGCTTCTCGACAATATCTGTAGGACGCGCACCAGTGCCAAGCATCAATTCAAAGACTTCCTTTGCCTGCTTGCCACTGATAGTGCCATCTTCAACCAAGACAACCAGCTCAACAGCATCTGCACTGCTCACCTTGCTTGCACTTGCGCCAATGCCTTCCGCATTCAAGTGCGCACTGATGTCACCCAATATCAGCTTTGCATAGGCACGTGCTAAATCCCCTGCGCGCTCACCTGCAATTGTCAGCCCATCATCAAAGAAGCTCGCAAGCTCAATATCACCTGTCAGCACGCCTGCGTCATGTGCAGGTAGTCCATAGTCTGCCATCAAACGTGCTTTGCGCTGGTCAGGCAATTCTGGCATCCGATCTGCAATCACCTGAATGTATTCCTCGCTTAGCACTACAGGAGCCATGTCTGGTTCGGGGAAATAGCGATAGTCCTGAGCATCCTCTTTCGAGCGCATCGCAGAAGTACGCTTCGACAGCGGATCATAGTGGCGTGTTTCTTGGCTCACTGCACCACCTGACTCAATCAGGTCAACCTGGCGAACAATCTCAACGCATAATCCATCGTGTAGAGCCTTTAGAGAATTCATGTTTTTGAGTTCTGTTTTTATGCCAAAAGCTTCAGTGCCGCGCGGACGCACTGATACGTTCGCATCGCAGCGCATGGACCCCTCTTCCATACTGCAATCAGAAACGCCCAAGGTCAGAAAGATATTGCGGATTTTTTGCACAAAGCGGCGCGCTTCTTCTGGAGTGCGAATATCTGGCTCACTGACCAGCTCCATCAGAGGCGTACCTGCGCGATTAAAATCAACCATTGACGCTGTGGCGCCGGTCACACGACCATCGCTGCTGCCCATGTGAACCATCTTGCCCGTATCTTCTTCCAGGTGAATGCGAGTAATGCCAATGTCTGCACTATAGCCTTTGCCATCTGATGCAAGGGTGACATTTGCCGCACTATCGCGGTCAAGGCGCTGCCACTGATACACGTCATCGACCTCGACAGTAATACGCCCGTCAGAACAAAAAGGTGTATCGAACTGGGTAATTTGATAATTCGCAGGCATGTCAGGATAGAAATAGTTCTTGCGAAAAAACTGGCTCCAGTTCGCAATGTCGCAATCAATAGCAAGTCCCGAAAAGACCGTCCATTCAATCGCAGCCGCATTGGGCACAGGCAAAGCACCTGGCAGTCCTATACAAACAGGGCAGACGCGCGTATTGGGCTCGCCACCAAAAGCGACATCACAACCGCAAAACATTTTTGTGCGTGTTGCCGTAATCTCTGTGTGGATTTCTAGCCCAATGACTACTTCCCAGTCCTGTAATACATCTTTTAGCTGACGTGCCATGTCTTAAACCTCTCTGATGCTATGTGCATCATTCACATTACTCAACTTGACTCGATAAATAAATCAACACAGGAAGTCCTGCATGATACTGGCTACCCCCTGCGGGGAATTGCTGTGTGATAATGCCACTACCACTGCCAGCAGCATCCACATCCAATTCGCCTGCAACTACTAAAATGGGATTAAATCCTGCTTCACGCACAGCAGCAACCGCTGAGTCTGCGTCCAATGCAAGCACAGAAGGCACTTCTGCGCCTGCCATATCTCCTGCTGACACTAAAAAGCCCACGCGCTCACCACCGCGCAGCAAGGTATCTGTTGTAGGCGGCATCTGTGAGATAACGGTACCTGCTGGCACACTACCATCAACTACGTTGAATCGCTCAGGCAGAAATCCTGCTTCACTAAGTGCCGTTGTCGCTGCCTCTGCTGACTGGTTGGTAATATCTGGCACGGGCAAATCAGTGGCTGACATGCCTGTTGACACCAGCACGAGGACAGTTGACCCTGGGCTTACTGCATTTCTGCCACCGGGGGTCTGCGCCACAATCTCGTCCAGTTCACCAAAAGCTGTTTGTGCTTGATAAAACACAGGGTTAAATCCTGCATCTGCCAACGCTTGAGATGCTACTTCCTCTGACAAGCCAATTACGTTGGGAACCTCTACCAATTCCTCAACCAAGCCTGCCGATACCAGCACTGTAACGGCAGAACCCGCATCTACATGAGTGCCCATTGCAGGCAAAAATCCAACAATGTTTCCTGATGCAACCGCACTGTCAAAAGTTTGCACTTTTTCTGCAGTCAGACGCAGAGCGGTCAGAGTGCTAATTGCCTCATCAAAGTCCATGCCGTACAGATCGGGAACTGCAACCTGATCTGACTCGGCTGCAACACGCAAAACAACGGTTGTGCCACGCAGCGCTTGCTCACCTGCAGCGGGAGTCACAGAAATAACACGACCTGGAGGAGTACCTGGTGTCTCTTCTTCAAAAATCTCGAAGTTTAGTCCCAGTGTAGACAATTCCTCGCCCGCCTCGACTGCTGGACGTCCGACTAAATCAGGCACTTCTACAAGGAAGAATAAAAATAAGCTTGCTACGACCAGCGCAGATACAATAGTTGAAACAATTCCAAAGCGCACCAGCCACTTAGGAGAGTTAGGGAATCTGCCCTGGGATTCTTTAGAATCTTCTTCTGTCTCTTCTGCGTCGTCGCTACTATCAGCCTCCTCAAAGCTCAGAAATTCTTCTGGCTCTGGCAGAACAGACTTGAGTTCACTACGCAAGTCATCAAGCTGATCTGACAAAAGCGCATCGTCTTCTTTCTTGATTTTTTTGACACGAGCTTTTTTACTGCTGGCCTTTTTCGCAGAATTCACTTCAGGCACAGCATCTTTTTCCACCGCATCTTTGCCCAGATCTTCCTTAATTTTCTCTTTTTGTTTTCTGCTCATCATCGCTATCTGTTAATTCTAATTGTCATCATAGTTACTGCAACTATCCTGTCGCACCCGCAACAGGCACACTGCAGTAATCAAAATCTAATTCACGCTCTAGTGCCATACCCGCACGGAACAGCTTTGCCTCACCCCCATGATCTGCAACTATCTGCACGCTCGCAGGTAAGTTATCGATTAGGCGTGTTGGCAACGACATGCCCGCAATGCCTGCCATATTCACAGGGATGGTATAAAAATCTGACAGGTACATTGCAGTGGGATCATCGCTAAAATCATCAAACTTAAAGGGCAAGGTCGGCGTAGTTGGTGTTAGTAGTATCTCAGCCTGCTCAAAGACCGCACGATAATCGTCTTTTATTACTGTACGCACCTTTTGTGCCTGTGTGTAAAATTCATCATAGCGTCCTGCGCTTAGCACATACGTACCAATCATGATGCGACGCACCGTTTCTGGACCAAAGCCCTCTGCTCTGCTGCGCATGTACAAATCCAGCACGTCCTCTGCTCCAGCAGCACGATGCCCATATCTGACACCATCCAAACGTGCCATATTGCTCGATGCTTCTGCAGGACCTAATACATAGTAAGCAGGCAGTCCGTACTTTGTTGACGGAAGTGTAATCTCGACAATTTCTGCTCCCTGTGCAGCAAGTAAATCTGCTGCTGCAAGCACTTCTGCACGTAGGCGCGAGTCAAGACCATCCTGATCCAACAAATCTGTTGCAATGGCAACACGCATCCCCGCTGCCCCGTCACTTTCACCTGCATCACAAGCTGCCACAAAATCTTCTTCGACCATGTTCAAACTGGCTGCATCACGTGGATCTTTGCCTGCAATCGCAGTAAAGGCAAGTGCACTATCGCGCACCGTGCGCGATATCGGTCCAATCTGATCAAGTGAGGACGCAAAGGGTACGCAACCATAGCGTGAAACACGACCGTAGCTAGGCTTAAGCCCCACTGTGCCGGTAAAGGCAGCTGGCTGGCGAATTGATCCCCCCGTGTCAGAACCCAATGTAATAGTGGCCAGACCTGCAGAAACAGCGGCAGCACTACCACCACTAGACCCACCTGGCACACGCTCACGATCCCATGGATTATTCGTGCGTCCTGTGACAGACGTTTCTGTTGACGAACCAAAGGCAAATTCATCCATATTCAACTTGCCCAAAGGAATAGTTCCTGCATCAAGCAGCTTGCGCACCGCAGTGCAGTCAAAGGGTGACTGGTAGTCTGCCAACATGCGTGACGAACAGGTCGTACGTGTGCCAACTAGATTCATGTTGTCCTTGAAGGCAACGGGTACGCCTGTCAGTGCGCCCATTTCATCGACATTGCCATCAGCGATACGCGCATCAAGTGCATCTGCTGCTGCAAGTGCAAGATCTGTGCTGACTTCATTATATGCATGAATGTCGCCGTCGATCTCTGCAATGCGATCCAGCATGGTCGTCGCAAGCTCGCGCGCACTAATCTCTTTGCCAGTAACAAGCTTTGATGTTTGCGTAGCGGACATAAAGGGAAGTTGCGTTTTTACATCACTCATTATGCTCCCTCCCCCGCAGCATCATCTGACATACCAGGAGCCTTGATGCGAGGAACCAAAAACGCACCGTTTTTCGATTCAGGGGCGTTTAATAACACCAGGTCACGCGGCATGCTGCCCGTAAGTACATCATCGCGCAGGCTATCAGTAAGATCTGCTGCATGAGCCGTTGGATCAACATCGCTCAAGTCAAGCTCGTTCATTTGTGCAGCATATTCCAAAATCGCATTAAGCTCATCCTGCAAGCCAGCAATCTCTGAATCGCTCAGCTCAATGCGAGCAAGTAATCCAATCTCGCGGACATCGTCCGTTGTTAGCGCCATAGGATAAAATCTCCTCCTTTTAGGATGCTTTCTTCAATCTAACCATCATACCAGCAAACCTTATGCTTCTGGTTCCAACTATTGATCCTGTGGATCTGCAATCTGCTTGCTCATCAGCTGGAATAGCTCAATCAGCTCTGTCTCGGTCATGACCTGACTGGACAACTCTTCAAAGTCATGAAACTGCATCAAGTATTCATCTGCATAGTAGTCGCTGAAAAACCAACCATAAGTGCCCGACTCTGCGCGAACCAGCGCAATGCCGCCCAGCAGAGACCACAGAATTTCATGATCGTCTGGTTGAGCTGCTTCATATTCGCCTGCATCTAAAAAATGCTCGAGCTGCCAACGCGCCGCTAAATACGCTTCAAACTGCTCATCGAAACGATGTGCCAGCAGGGTGTTATGAGATTCACGCCACACAAACATCGCGGCAATCTGCTGAGAGCACTGGTCTGGAGCGCTGGCCCACACTTCACTATCCCCCCATAGGGGCAGAAAATACATCGCGGGCGCGGTGTCATCTATCCAGCTGCTAATCGTATTGCCACCATGCTCGCCAATAGTCAACACCTCGACATAGTCTCCTAGTAAAGCCGGATAGCCAAACAATGGCTCGCCTACATGCACGCGCATATCAGGAGACTGCAAGAATCCTGTGGTGACCTGGGCGGAGTCTTCCCACACCAGCAGCCAATCTTCACTATTAATAGGCTTTGCCAAATCATAGCGTTGTGCCGTCAAAGCACAACCTGCAAGCAGCAGACTTGCACACAGCACTGCACTCAGCAGCACCAATCTCGCTGCTCTGCCAACGAGCATCGTGGTAATAATCTCCTTGAAGGCCTTATACCATGTTCAAACGTTTGCGCAGCAGATATTCAGTTCCCCAATAATATGCAACACAGGTAATCAGTGTCAGTAAATTGGATACTGCGAGCGAAATCGCAGTAGTCTGTCCAGCATCCATTAAGTCAAACGTGCCGTACATGGGTTGGCCAGTTACGAGAAGTACCATCCAGCTAATTATGAGCGAAATCAGACCAACCAGCATGCTTATGCCAAAATAAGCAGCGATCGATACTGCAATACGACCAGTATTGGACAACTGTCCTATTGCCATCGCAACATAAGCGGTCAAAATACTGCTTACTATACTCAGCGGTATTGAGAGGGCATACATTGCAAGCATAAGACCACCTTGGTCAAAGTTCCGACTAAATTCTGCAATTGCTGCTTCGAATAACCACATATTATTTGTCCAGAATTCAGGTGAAATCCACGCAGCGATAGCGATCGCCACAGAAATGGACGCAACAATTCCTGTCGCAATATGCCACGCTGACGCAGTGATAAGTTTTGACAAAATTAGCTGATGTCGACTTACTGGCAAAGTAAACATCAAATAGCCTTCTTGCCCTAAGAGGTTTCGATAAAAACGCACAACTATCACTATAAATGTCACAACAAAGATTGCCACAAGTGCAAATACATAACCAACAATAGCAAACACCCACAGTGACATGGCTGCTATGCCCAAATCTGGCAAGTTGAACAATCCCATAATGCCAATAATTCCGCCCAAGGCAAGCACTGCAATGTACAAGGGCAAAAAGATGCGACCCGTCGCCCAGAATTCATGCTTCAACAAATTGCCTAACATGCAAACACCTGCCTAAACATCCCATCTACCGACTGTCCGCGCGTCGTGCGAATATTTTCTACACTGTCATGCATGACAACGACACCCTGATTGATAAAGATTGCCTCATCAAGAACTGGCTCGATATCTGCAATCAAGTGCGTTGCAATCAAGACGGTCGCACCTGCATAGTTTGTAATAATGGTGCGCAAAATAAAATCACGCGCCGCAGGATCTACCCCACCAATAGGCTCATCTAGCACATAAAGTTGGGCACGACGGCTCATTACCAGCACCAGCTGAACTTTTTCTTGTGTACCTTTTGACAGTGTCTTGAACACTGCTTTTGGATCAATCTGCAAAGTTTTCAACATTTCAATCGCACGAGTCTTTTCAAAATCATCATAAAAATCTGCAAAGAAGTCCAAAATCTGCTCGACGCGCATCCAGTCCGCTAGATAGGTTTTGTCGGGCAGATAAGATACGATTTTCTTTGACTCTGGTCCGGGAGGCTGACCATTAATCAGCACCTCACCACTAGACGGAACCAACAATCCATTAATCAGTTTTATCAGCGTTGTCTTGCCACTACCATTTGGCCCCAACAAACCAACAATTTTGCCTGTCCCAACTGTCAGGGTGGCATTGTTCAGGGCATAATAGCCTGAATCTTTACTGTAGCTTTTTGATAGTCCGCGACATTCTAAAAGTGCCATCAAGTTTCACCCGCTCTCTATGTATACATCCCGCAATACAATAATAAACTAATTCAACAGGCAGAGTGCATCCAGGCAGTCAGAGCTAAGGAGGGTTGAGAAATTCAAATGCGCACGTAGTTACTGCGCCTTGCATCTGAATTTTTCTAATCCAACACTGAATCTGGCTGCTTGGTGTACTCTGATGGCAAAATGGGACGGGTAAATCGTTCGCGCAGCTCCTCTGCAGTAGCACCCAGTGCCCATGTTCGAAACTCTTCAAAGTCTGCTTGTTCGTCCTGTCCTTCAATGTAGCGAATACTTGACTGCAGGTCTACCTTTACCACATCTTCGGCAAGAGTGATTGTGCGTGCAGAAGAATGACCTGCGGTTGTCACTAGCCCCAGTTCGCGGAATATGCCCAGCCCCTGCGACACGCTTTCTTCACGCAGTGGCTGAACACTATCTGAGTCTTGCACCTGACTAACTGCAGAGGCGCTGGGTGCATTCTGCCTGCCTTTGTCAAATGCGCCACTTTTCCGAAGATAATCGTTACTCAGCTCTGCAAGATCGCGATTAGTAATTTTGAATCCATTGCCTTCACCTGCTGCTACCTTGCGCAACACTTGATATAGCGCCGCCAACGACAAACGCGGTGGAGCCAAAGGCATCAAGATAAAGCGATTGATGCTCGCATCTTCTTCATTAAACAGCAGGTGAATATGCGCCGCCTTACCATCACGTCCAGCGCGACCTGCCATCTGATTAAATTCGACTGCTGAAAAGGGAAAATGAAAGAGCACAACATTGCGAATATCGGGAATGTTGACTCCCTCGCCAAAAGCGCTTGTTGCAATGATGACTTGCATACTGCCATCGCGAAATCGTTTTTCGACCTCTGCGCGATCAGAGCGCTTCATGCCGCCATTATAAAAGGCAGTCTTCCAAGCAAGGCTGGGAAAAGATTTTCTGATAACACGTGTTAGGCGCACCGATTCTGCACGCGAATTCACGTAGATGACCAGCTTGCTGCCATCTGCTGCACATGCTTTTGCCAGGTCTAGAATGTATTTCTGTTTAAAGTCTTTGCCTTTTTCTGCGCACTTGTCGGCTCCACGCGGGCTCACCACGCGCTTATCGACTAGTTGCAGGTTTTCACGAACGTGCGGATCAAGGACGCGCACATCAATATCAAGTACTTCGCAAATGCGCGCTGCCACATCACAACTTGCCGTTGCAGTCACTGCGAGGGTCACAGGATTGCTGCCCAGCTTTTCTATTGCAATGCCCAATGCACCATAAGCTGGACGATTCCCCGCTCTGGACTGCCCAATATGATGCGCTTCATCAACAACAACAAAGCCAATGTCTGCAGCCTCAGCAAAAGACTCTGCGTGAAAGTGCAGATATTCGGGAGTCGTCAGCACAATGTCAATATGTCCAGATGATAGCTGCGCATAGCTATCTTCGCGCTGCGCAACATCAGTCTCACCTGTAATAACTGCTACCTTTATGCCAATACGCGCAAATGCTTGCTCTAGATGAAATGCTTGATCAGAGACAAGGGCGCGCAAGGGATAGACAAAAATGCTGGGCTTACTCTGCTTAATGGCAGTTACTGCTGCATGAATGTGAAAGATGAGTGACTTTCCGCGTCCTGTTGCCATAACCGTCAAAGTATTATTGCCGTCCGCTAATGAGCGCAGCGTGTCTGCCTGTGCGTCAAGCAAGGCATTGTCGCCAATGAATGCGCGGCGTAGCTCATCATGCAAGGCATCGATAGATAATGCCGCAAGGCGTTCGCGTTCAACCGCTCCCGTATCTGCAACTACGGTATCTGTGTCATCCTCACAGTCTGCACGAGCAATCAATACGTTCACGCCGCGTGAACGAGACTCTGTCGCAGTGCCAGCAGACTGCTTTCCTGTTGCTGTTGCAGGTTCTCCACCCGTGATGTCTGCAACCATTGCAGTGTAGGGCACACCCTCATCAATCGCTGGAGCAAGTTCACGCACTAACTCGCGATTCAAAAATCCTAACTGGCCACCACGAATTCCGCGTAGCCTGCCCGCAATCACCGCAATAGCATTACGATCAAAGTCATTGGCACTGTCGCGAACCAGCTCTAAGTGCTCTCCTGGCTGCAGCTTTTCTATCAGTTCTTGTCTGTCCTCAAAGGTCACACCAACCAGTTTTGTGTGAAATCTCTCCGCGTCTGTAATGCCCGCATATTCGCGCCGCTGCACACTGCGGTCTGCATGCGCATAAAGCGTGCGCAAAAAATCATCGCCCTGCAAGGCCATACTAACAACGTGCAGCTGAACACCCTTACGTCCGCGAAAAGTATCTGCCTCGGGACGAAAGATAACATCTGCCAAGGGATCGTCCAAATTTGCAAGGTCAATCCATTCCTCAATATCAGCAGCGCGGAACCAAATGGCAGGAATGCGTGCGTCGTCTTGCTGCGCCACAAAGCGCAAGTGTATGCCATCTGCCCCAACAATCTTTGCGTCTGCCACTGCAATACCATGTGCTGTAAAAACAGGACGCAGATTTCCTGCCCCACATGGTTCAAGTTGCTCTAGTTCTTGTACCAGTTCAAAGTCTAAGTTTGCAAGCTCTACGTCAAGATCTGAAGTCTTTGGCGGTGCAAAATCTTCTGCGGGTAAAGCATCCAGATATTCCAGTACGCGCCGCTCGAATTCATCAAGCCGCGATGATTTCAAGGTAATGCCCGCTGCTGCTGCATGTCCGCCAAAGTGATCAAAAACATCACTGCAGGATGAGAAGGTTTTAAACAGGTCAACAGCACCTACCGTGCGAGCAGATCCTTCAACAATCCCCGCAGAATCAATACTTGCAATAATGGTTGGTACGCCATAGCGTTCCGCTAGTCTCGATGCGACAATCCCGCGCACTCCTTCGTGCCAGCCAGCTCCTGCAAGAATTAAGGCGCGCTGTCCATCATACTTGCGCTTCATCTGTTCGAGTGCAGCAACTTCAAGATCCTTCTCTATCTGCTGGCGCTCTTGATTCAGCTCGATTAGACGTCTCGCCATGATGGCCGCTTGACCTGGATCGTCCTCGAGCAGCAAGTCAAGAGCTTCTACTGGATCTGACACACGTCCAGCAGCATTCAGGCGCGGAGCAACAACAAAGGCAATTCTATCTGCCGTCAGTTGAGACAAGTCCAGATTTGTCAGCTGATCTGCCAATGCGGCAAGTCCTGGCAAGGGACGCGTCCTAATCTGCTTAATGCCCGCAGCTACAAGGGCACGACTCTCGCCCGTCAAATTGATAACATCAGCAACCGTCCCCAAAGTAGCAAGATCAAGGTACTCCAGCCACAATGCGGGAAGTCCACGGCGCACACCCAGTGCCTGCACCACTTTCAGAGCAACTGCTGCACCACTTAGCTCATAGATAGCGTCATGCGGAAAGCCTGTGTCAGCAGCTTTACCGTCATTGTTCCTGCTGCCACTATTATCGTCACAGTTATAACCATAGTGCGCATCAAGCTTTGGATTAACAATTGGCACACCACGTGGCAGATGTTCGCCTGGCTCATGATGATCAGTCACCACAACATCTATGCCGCTATCAAGCAAGATCCTAATTTCAACATCAGCAGAAACCCCATTGTCAACAGTCACAACAAGATCAGGAGCACGCGCAATCAGCTTTGGAACACTATTTTCGTTCAGCCCATAGCCTTCGCCCAAGCGCTTTGGAATCAGATAGCTGACTTGCGCCGCTCCAAGGCGACGCAAAGCACGCACCATCAACGCTGTCGCACTAATTCCGTCTAGGTCAAAATCTCCGAAAACACAAATATGCTCTTGTCTGTCCAGTGCCGAATTAAGTCGAGTGACCGCTGCATCCATGCCAGACAATAAGAAGGGATCTGCCCAGTCACGCTCTAAACTAGAGCTCAAGAAGTCCTGCACCGCTTCGATGCTGCTAAATCCGCGTGACTCTAAAAGACGTGCAAACACAGTTGAGCAGCCCAGCTGCGCCTGCAATTCTTCAGCAAATGACATCATAGCTATCCACGATAGCAGAATTACGCGCGCAAGGTGTTAAGTTCTGCCTCTCTGCGTTTGGCAAATATGAATGTCAGCAGCGTAATCGTACCAGCAACTGCTACAACCAATAGTGCTGTACTGGAAGCACCAATGCCGATCCCCGTAGGTGGTAAAAAGGGTTCTTCCAGCTGCACAATTAAGGGATCAGAGGGCCCAATCACCGTTGGGCCGGGACCTGGTTCGTTTGGAACAAAGCGCGCAATAACCTGGTAAGTGCCACCAGGACTCAAATCGCTATAACTGCGATCTGTTGACCAGCCACGCCCAGAGATCTCATTACCTGCTGCATCCAGCAATCGATATTCTGTTGTCCAGCCCGCAGGAGGCTCTATCGCATTGACAGTAAAACTGCTTGCAGTCTTTGAGCCTTCGGTCAGCACAGGAGGTGCGATATTCCACCTGGCAATTGCCGTTAGGTGATAGTCTGGCATAGTAAAGGCTCTGCCCCACCTATCCTCAACAGGATCATAAAATTCAGGATCCAGTGCGATGCCGCCAGCACCAATGGGTATCGAATTGCCCTCTTCATCATATAGTTCCCAATGTGAAAAGCTCCACCTATTATCTGCAGGTGCTGGTGCGCGATAAATTGCAGTAAGGTCTCCAGTCTCAAACGCACCCGTTCCACTAAGCACTACATTGGGCAAAAAGTGATGAATCACATTGACCATGAACAATGGCACCGTGTGAATATCCATGTTATTAAATCCATTTACGGGACCTGCGATCACTGGATCAATTCGGGCAATATGGTTGTCGCGTAGTTGCTCACTGTCATGTCTGGGCGCATGATTGCCAAAGACCACCGTGTCAGTATGGCTAATACTCACCTGATTCAGTGCAGCATCAATCTGTGCAAACCCTGTAACATTGGTAAAGCCAATACCTCCACCGCCTGCCCCTGCAGTGTTATTTGTAATTGCGCCACCCGTCATATCAAACAGAGCAGTAGTATTTCGGGGAATTCCTACCGCGCCACCCATGCGCGCTGTGGTGTTATCCAGAATCTCGCCATCTTGCAAGCTAAACTGTGCAGTAACCCAAAGCATTACACCGCCGCCATGATTGAAGGATTGATTATTCTCAATAAAGCCGCCTTGCATAGTCACCCTGCTGTCACCACTTGCATGCAAGCCACCGCCATTAGTAATTGCGATATTGTTGCGTATCTTAGCCTGTCCGGACAAGGTAAGATCTGCAGATTCCTCTAGCCCTACGCCACCACCAGTTGTGCTTGCTTCATTGCCATAAATCTGGGCAGCGTCAAATATTTCAAGTGTTGCAGTACTTGTTCCATGAAGACCGGCACTTCTTGGAGCACTATTGTGAGAGATTTCTGCGCCACCAGACATCTGAAAATTGGTGCCTCCGCCAACATTTACTCCGCCGCCACTATTGTCAGATTCATTTCGGGTGATTTCGCCACCCTCAAGATTAAAGGTAGATGCGCCTAAAAGTCTTACGCCACCGCCAAAGGGCGCAGCATTTCGTGCCTCGTTTCGATACAGTATGGCATCATCTGTCATGGTAAAGATGGCTCCTGTGCCAAATACTCCGCCACCGCCCATATCATTCGCTCTATTTCGCGAAATTTCAGCATCGTTTGACATGGTCAGGCTTGCTCCAGCACCCAGGTGAACACCACCACCCGTTGTTCCTGCAGAATTGCCAGCGATTATGCCGCCGCTCATTGCAAAGTGACCACCACCCACGTTTATGCCGCCACCGCCCCTGTCGGTAACATTACCCGTGCCTGAAGTATTGCCCTCAATGCGGCTCGCACCACTCATAGAAAAACCAGCGTTGGTCTGTATTCCACCGCCTGTTCCATTTGCTCTATTCCCTGAAACAGCACCACCATTCATAGTGAATTGCGCGGTACCAGCTACGTGTACACCACCGCCACTCGTGGTACGCGCAGTATTGTCTTCGATTGCACCCACAGAGATAATTTCTTCAGTAACTGGATCTGTTTCGGCAGTCATATGCAGCTGCGAAGTACCACCCAAATGAACACCGCCACCAGAATTTGCTGTATTCCCAACGATTGTGCCACCAGTCATATGAAGCTGTGCAGTACTTAACAATCGTACTCCACCACCAACACCATTAGTAGCAGTATTGTCCTCAATCCTGCTATCGCCAGACATGGTAAGCGTACTGCCTGCCTCGGGCATGTTTACGCCACCGCCATTTGTTCCTGCTGTGTTGTCATAAATTGCTGCATCGCCAGACATGACAAAGGTTGCGCCATTAGTGATCTGTAGTCCGCCACCTTCAGTTAGGCTGTTGTTGTCCTCTATGATGCCGCCTGTCATGACAAATTCGGTACGATTACCGCTCACCCATGCACCGCCGCCTGTGCCTGTCGATGTATTTCCACTAATAGAGCCACCAGACATAAGAACAGTGCCACCATTGTTGACCGCAAGACCGCCGCCTGTACCTGTAATCGAATTTCCTGCAATAGCACCGTCTGAAATTTCAAGAATGCCACCATCATTGACTGTTGCCCCGCGATTTGCGGTACCTGTGATTGTGCCACCTGTCATGTCAAGCGTACCGTTAATGGTAATCATGCCATTTACAGTAGTGCCATCTTGCAGTAGCCATGTTTGACCCGCAGGGACGGTGAAATTCTGATTCTGTGTTCCTGGAGGGATGACAAAATCTGCAAAGGGAGTAATGCCAATAAGAAGCTCGTCAGCAGGCACGCTGATATTGGACAATGAATGTCCTGCATCTGGATTGCTATCTGCAAGCAGGTCTTCGACAGGCAAGCCTTCAATGACTGATTCTTGAATTTGTACAACTGAACTGTGAACAGACTCTGAGTCAGCTGCCGCAAGTAAAGGCAGCGCCAACAACAAAACCGCTATGACAAACAGTAGCAGTCTTTGTCTACGTGGAATATCAATCTTGATTTTTGCGCATAGATTTTTTATTTGAAGTCCGTACAGCATCAGCGTGCGACCTTTCAGCTTGTCTAGCCCCAGCCTTTAGCATAGCGAGGACTCTAAGAAAGTGCTACTGCTTGTAGCGCACCTGTAACCCTCTGGTCAACCTTAGGACACAATCCCACGGGCACATTACAAAAGCGAGCGCAGTAGCTCGCATCGACTGCATCAAGACTGGCATTCTCAGCATCTTCCATCGCATCAATTAGTGCAAGCAATTTTTGACGCATCTCCTGCACCTGTGCGCGTTCGTAGGCAAAGCGAAATGTTTCGGGCTCTCCCTGATCATCAGTCACTTCTGGACGCACCATCACCACCTGAACGTGCGGTGCACCACGCACAAGTCCTGCCAGCCCGTAGCAATCAGCCTGCGTCTGAAATCCTGCCACATTTACCCGTCCTGTACCCGTCTTGTAGTCAACAATCAAAAGTGAGTCATCTGCTTGCGTAGCCATGGCATCAATAAAGCCCTTTAAATATCGCGGAGCCTGACCATCCTCCGAAAGTCGCAGGTAAAAAGCGTATTCCTTGACCAGTTTTTCACTGCTGTACAGATCTTGCACAAACGCAGACTTCTGAAAGCTCTCGATAATCGCACATATTTCATCTGCATCTTTTTTTGGAATCTGGTTGCGAGCAAAAAGGGTGCTTGCCTGCTCATTGCTCCCCCATTCCAGTAGCAAATGAATAAGCGATCCTCTATTGCTCGCATTTGTTGGATCGCGATCAATTAGCTCGCCCAGCCGCAAGATTCGCTGCAAGTAAAACTTGCGCGGACAATCATGAAAGGCCTGAATATCAGATGCTGATACTTGATTAATTGCGTATGCATCTATACGTGACAACTCAATCGTGCGCGGCGGCTCTTTGGGGCGAATTTCTCTTGCGCCTTGCTTACTCACTATTGCCCACCTCGATCTGCTCAATTGTCAAAGACTTCGCAGCTTGAAGCCGTCGCATTTCTGACGCCGCTGCTGCCATGCCGCGCACCATAGCGTCACTTAAGGCATTGCTCTTCTCTTTGTTGCTGTAGACAGCCAACAGCTTGTCCTCTGCTCGTGTACATGCTACATACAACAGCCGGATAGCTTCCATCTGTTCTTTTTCCATATCATGTTTATGCAGCTCATCGTAAAGGTGAGACTTATATTCAGGGCTTGCGTTGCTATCGCGCCTAGTGAGAACACAATCGCCAATTGCAAGTGCAACTTCACCGCCTTGCTCTGCACTGCGCCCTTCTGCTAATTGGTGCAAAACAAGCGCGTTGCGCTTAACACCCGCGCTGAGCGACAAGGCCAAAGGAAGCGCGACCACAGGATATTCCCTGCCCTTTGAACTGTGAATCGTATCAATTGCAATACATTCTTCACCCTGCATGCTTACCACATCTTGCTGAATCTTTAGCCCCAGCTTCTTCTGTTGGCGCAACTCACTGGCAAACAGTAAAGGGTTCTTCCCTGAATCCTGCCAATCATCCATTAGGCGTAAAAGCTGTTGCAGGTTCGCAAGAGCTTGCCTGCCCATAAGCCTACCCTGCAGCAGATAATGTAAATCAACTTCGCGCTCGCTTAACGCACGTCCAACAATTTCAGAAAGTGGTCGTGCTCCTATGGCAAAGCGTCCACGTTCGATGCATGCAACAAGACCAGCAAGAGCCTGTTGATCTTGTTTGTCGCTCAGCACATGAACTGTATCCTGTTCAACCGCCTGCAAAGCAGCATCCCACAAATGATTAGCATTCATTTTGCGACGCAGCTTACCTAGTTCATAAATGCCCTTGTCACTTACCCACCCCATGGGTGACACGAGCACCTTTAGGAATAGTTCTGGGTCTCGAGGTTTGCCCAGCACATCAATAAAGGACAGTGCATCCTTTACTATTGGCGCATCAAGCAACATCTGCCCACCTCGAAGCATAGCAGGTATGCCCCTGCGAGCAAGCTCTTCCAACAAAGGCTTTCCGTGCTTGCGCTTTTGCACCAAGACAGCAAAATCGGATAAGGGACGACCAATAGACCTCTCGGCTTCGAATTGGTCAACGATCCATTTTGCCTCAGCTTTGGCAGCAAGGTCTTTGTTAAATTTCGTCCCAGGAATAGGACTGATTTCGCAAACAGAAACACCTTTGCCATGGTTTTTGTCCTTGTGCCCCTTTTTGTGCGCAGTCAATTGCGGTGCAGCATATCCCAACAACTCTTCATTTCCAAAAAGCGCATTCGTAAAGCTTAAAATATCTTCATCTGATCGATAATTGTAATTCAGCTCAAAGATGGTCGCACGATCTGCAACATTTTTTTGATGTGTCTGAATTACCGCAACATCCGCACCTTGAAATCCATAGATTGACTGCTTTGTGTCGCCAACCAGATATAAATTAGCACCTGCAATTTTAGCGATTATTTCCATTTGCAGCGCATTCGTATCCTGCACCTCATCAACCATCGTATACGCAAATTGCGACTGCAGCTCTCTCAATATTCGCTCATTGTAGAGAAGGTCACGCACTGCAAGCAACTGCTCATTGAAGTCAAGTGTCGAACGTTCAAAGCACAACTGCTCATAGATTTTTGCAAACGCAGCTACAAATCGTAAAAATATTGTCCCAACAGAAGGGCTGTTTGGACTATCTTGTTGATCATCAATAAGCAATTTCTGCTGCCACAATTTAGAAAGTAGTAAGGGCTGTCCTAGATGCCAATCCACATCGAAGTTCACGTCAAATTGACGCATTCCCATCTGACGCAGCTTCCCATAAATCGTAAAGGTATTCTTACGAACAGTAAAGTCTGACCAGGTTTCACGCAAAACCATATAGTCATCAAACGTCAGTTGACCACGAGCCCAAGCGTCTGATTGTTCAGAGTGATTTACTCTGCCTGCGCCGTCCCGCTCTTCGCATTCAGACACTAGGCGTCTGATAAGCTCGTCATAGGCATCATCTTGCAAAGCTTTTGTCCGAATCTCATCATCTGATCTAAAGTGTGGATCTATGCCTGCTTCAAGAGCATGGCGATGTAACACCCGAGAGCAAAATCCATGAAAAGTTGAAATCCATGCCTGATTCATTTGGGCAGCACATTCAGCATGTCCAAGCATATGCAATTCTGCTCTCACGCGCTGCTTGATTTCATCGGCTCCCGCGCTGGTGTAGGTAATCGTCAATATCTCACCTACTTTTGCAGGCTGTTCACTGTCCAGTAAAAGTGACAAATAGCGCGCTACCAACGTTTTTGTTTTGCCTGTTCCCGCTCCTGCGTTTACAAGCACTTCACCTTGACGATGACTTGCTGCAAGTAGTTGATTCTTGTTAAGCCCAGCAAGATGGTTTGACTTCTTGCTCATTGCCAGCCTTCCTCATCAGGCTTATGTTCACAGCCTTCGTAAAGACAGTATCTACAGAGCAATTTGCTCTCACGCCTTTCGATCTGACCCCTACACAAGCCATCAACAGCATCCCGCGCATTGTTCATCATGACATCAAAGCCTTTGCGCATTGTCTTTTCGCTATGCCCCCAAACCTTCCGCCCGCGACCAGATCTGGGCAGACCCAAGGGACGTTCATCAGGATTATCATCCTGTGAATAGACTTCAATAGATTTTGCTTTTTTGCCCCCATAGGTACGAAAACTATGAGATACAGGATGCACGTCCAAAGCCTTCTCGGCTGCAAAACGATAGAGCAGCCCCTGAAACACATTATTACTCACCTGATAATCAAGAGACGTAATCTTTGTTGAGCGCTTATAGTCAATTACTAATGCCGCGCGGTCATCTGCGCGAACATCAACGCGATCGATCACACCTTTCACAGGCAGCCCAATCCCTAAATCAACAGGCTCTGGACTGCCATTATTCTGCTCTCCCATACCAAAGTGAAACTCAAAGTAACTGGGCACAAACTCTGGCGCATACTCAACTTCACCGCTTAAAAAGATTTCAATGTCCTTGCGAATCAAGATCAAATTGGACTGTTCTTCTGGAGTCAGCGTCATTTCCTGCTCTAGCCTGCGAACCTCACTGTCAAAAATCTCATGATATAGATTAACTGCAGTATCAAGATTCTCTTTTGTGATGCGCTTTCCTATTTCTTGCTTGGACAGCTCTTGGTAAAACGCCTTTAGAACTTCATGGGCAAAAATTCCCTGCCTGCGCACATCAAAGCCCTGTTCAATATCGCCTCCATCGACAAAGCGATGCAATAACCAGTGGTAGGGACAGTTGGCATAATCCTGCAGAGTCGTTGCAGATACAGGGATACCCTCGCGATAGCCCAGATCAAAGTGTTCAGCTTTGCCACGGCTTGGCTGCAGCAGTTTGATGGAAGATCTCTTATCGGATCTTAGTATCTGCTCTATATCCATCTGCTTTTCTGCGCTTGCAAAACTTTGATCTGCAATAACATCATCATTGTGCTTGTAGACACAAGGAATTTCTGCAGATACTTCACCTTCTTTTTCCTCAACAAAGCTCAGCAGTCCGCCTGGCTTTAGCTCTTCCCCGCTCAATGTTTCATGTTGCGCCACCAGGTAGAGTCTTTCCTGCGCTGTGGCAACAATTGCATAGTGACTAAATTGTTCCTGCTCACTAATGTCTGACAATTTTGTTCCCGCAAAATAGGCAGCAATACGCAAATCAAGCGGATTATCGGCCATTTCTGCCTGGTCATCAGCAGAGAGTCCGCCCACAATTACACTGTGAAATTTTCTGCCAAACACGCGCGCAGGCTGCGTCAGCAAAATTGCAGGACTTGCTGGCTTCGGTGTTTGCACTATCTGAGCCTCACGCAGTGACACGTACAATTCCGCAGCTGTTATGCGCGGGTCATACCTTAGGATTTTGTTGCCTGGCTGATCATCGACATTGCGACCTATTGCAGCATCTGGCTGTAGATCCTTACTGCGATACGCTAATTTTTCTTCATAAAGCTCTTGCAGTGCTGCTGTCGCAGTCTTTTGCGCAGCAGCATCTTGCAACATGTCAAAGGTGCTACCGTACCTATTTTGCGCACCTCTTGCATAAAGCCCATTAACAAGACCACTCCAATCCGCAATATGCGCGCTCATGTCGCCACTTCGAATAAGCCGCAAATCTGCACATGCTTCGGATTCGTGATACGTAAGCTGCGTCAAAATACTCTTGGCGTCTGTTCGGTATCGGCGCCAACGTGTGTCAAGATCCAGAGCATCATCTGCCCTAAGTCCGCTATAAGCAGACATAGCAAAAGCAAGCGCGTTTTCTTGCGGATCTTCGTTCGCACAGATACGCAAAAGTGCAAGCAGAGCTGCTCCCAAGCCAGAAGCCCCAAAGGGAGTCTTTACGTCAAGTTCATAGGGAATGCCGCGTCGTTCAAGCTCATGCGCAATCGGACGCAGATAGCATTGTGTGCGGGAAACCAATAGTGCTTTCGATCTTTCAGGATGTTCTTGATGTTCTGCCCAGGCAAAGTCCGCTATCAAGGCGGTTTCAGCAGCAAAGCCCTGCGCTTTGCCCAAAGTTAGCACACAATCATTCTGACTGACCGACAAATCGATATCTATGGTTTTTGCACCACGCTCTATTAACTGATTGAGGGTTCTACTCGTATATTCCGTTGCCAGATTATCTGATTCCCAATCCAAAATCACCGTTACGCTTCCTGAAGTTTTTACTCCTCTTGCACACGCACATACAAATTCTGTCTGAAGCGGAGTAAAATCACTAAATCCACTTACGGCAATATTTTTATGGTCAAGCACAATTGACTTGTCGGCAATGCCTGCAGCAAGCATGTGCATAGCGTACTGATGTTCTATATATCCATTGTCTTTGAGCTTGTGATGATAGCGAATTAGCAACTTCTCGATTGCACGATATTTGTGAGCTCCTCGCTCTTGCACTGGCAAGCTCATTTTGTCTGTGGCAGGAACGTAGGCAGCTGCAAGGCGCGAAAGGAGTACCTTTCCCCCACTTGTCTGAAGCGCCAGTGGCACTTCACCCTCTGTCAAAATTTGCTCTATGAATCTCATGCGAACAGTAGCCCCTAGCAGAGCTCTATCATCGCCCCACCTGTTCCACAGACTTGAAACATATCCGCCCAAATTCATCACGCGTAGATCGGGCAGACTGCAAGAGCTTAGATGGCCTGCATCGTCACACTTATCACTGGGAAAACGTGCGTAAGCACGCCCTATATCACCTTCTTGAGCAATAGTGGCACATAACACTAGGACTTCATCTGCACTGCCCCAATGCGTAAAAAGCGACGTGAGCTTATCGAACTTTGCTGATCCTGCCAGAACAAAAAGTCTCATGATTGGTCGCGAGCTTTCCTAGTCAGCACTTACTTGTTCTGATCCCCTAACCAGCGGCTTTTCATCACGAGTCATCATTACATATATCCGCACAAGGTCTGCTTCATCCATAAATTCAATTTCGATCTTATTTTTATCTTTTACTTGCTTGACTCTTACGTTGCCCCCAAAGTACTTGCGCAATTTGCGTGCTGCTGCTTTATAGCTTTTTGGTGAAACAGGGCGCTTTGCATTACTGGGAATAACTCCACCGCTAGAAAGACGAGCTAATGATTCGAGCGCACGGACAGAAAGTCCTTCCTCAATTGCTTTTTGCGCAAGTGCAATTCGCGTAGGATCATCAGGCACTGCCAAGATTGCCCTAGCATGTCCGGCAGAAAGCGAATTCTGAAACACTAATTTCTGAACATCTTCTGGCAGTTCTAACAAGCGCAAAGCATTAGTGATTGACGAACGTGATTTTGCAAGCACTTCAGCAAGTTCTGCCTGGGTCAATTGTCGCTCATTGATTAGCTTCTTATAGCCATAGGCTGCCTCAATTGCATTGAGGTCTTCACGCTGCAAATTTTCGATCAGTGCCACTTCAAAGGTTCCACCGTCATCAAGCGACTGGATGGATACAGGGATTGAATCCAGTCCCGCCATACGTGCGGCACGCCAACGACGTTCTCCAGCAACGATTTCGTATTTTTCCCCTTTTGGGCGAACAATGATGGGCTGCAGTAATCCTCTGCTTGCGATAGATGCACTCAGCTCAGCCAACTTGTCCTTATCAATTTCCAGCCTGGGCTGCAAAGGATTAGGTTCAATGAGATTAACATTGAGCTCATTTGCCTCACTATCTACACTTCCAGACTCCATTGCTGCACTGGGAATTAAACTTGATAGTCCTTTACCCAAACCGCCACTACTACGACTAGTCACGACTCATCACTTCCTTTGCAAGGCTGCGATACGCCGCAGCTCCTTTTCCGTTGCTATCATATTCAATTATTGATTGTCCAAAGCTCGGCGCTTCAGAAAGGCGCACTGACCGAGGAATGAGCGTATCAAATGCCTTGCTGCCAAAGAACTCACGAATTTCATCAACGACCTGTGCCGCTAGCTTTGTGCGTCCATCATACATAGTCATTACAACACCGAACACTTCAATGTTTGGATTCAAATGACTCTTTACCAGGCGAAGGCTATCGAGCAACTTCGAAAGTCCTTCAAGGGAATAGAACTCGCACTGCAGGGGAATAAGCACACCGTCAGCCGCGGTAAGCGCATTGACGGTAAGTTGCCCTAAAGAAGGCGCGCAATCAATTAAAATGTAATCATACTTATCTCGCTGCGGATCAAGTAAGGCTTTCAAGCGAGTTTCCCTGCTTATTGCTGATACAAGCTCAACTTCAGCACCAGCCAATTGGATGGTCGCAGGCACAACATCAATAGGAAAAGCTTTATGTGATTCGATTATATCCTCAAACTTTGCTTCAGCCAGCAAGGCATCATAAATGCAGTTCTCTCTGCCACTTTTTGAAAGTCCAAATCCTGAAGTCGAATTTCCCTGTGGATCTATATCAACCAATAGAACTTTCTCTCCTGCTTCCGCCAAAGCAGCACTCAGGTTTATTGCTGTTGTACTTTTGCCAACACCACCTTTTTGGTTCACAATGGCAAGCACCTTTGCACGCTTATTCATACTTCTTTCACCAACGCTCACTCCTCCCAGTTCACAATTGCCCTATCTAAGCTCTTTTACAAGCACTAACACCAAATTCTTTGTAGTTGTTTTTGTCAACATGTTAGCCGATTCAGCTATGCAAGCAATTTCCGCTGAGCACGCCCAGGCCTTCGCGGAAGATCCACTGAAGAAATACCACAGCGCTCAAACACATAAATCGTTCGACTTTCTTCACCTGCAGGAAGCAAATATTCCCGCTTTGACACGTAGCGCATACCTACTAGTTCGGCAACAGCAATACCCCTGTTAAGTTCATCCTGATCATGTGCACCCTTATAGGCAATTAGGCGACCGCCATCTTTCAAGAGGGGAGAGGCAAGCTCTACAAGGGATGGAAGCAATGACACAGCGCGAGCTAGAACAATCGAATAATAGTCTGGTCGTTCAAGCGCACGTTCTTCGGCTCGTTCTCCAATTGCTGCAATTTCTTGCTCATGCATATGATTTTTGTCGATAAAGCTTTGGATTGCATGTGTTTTCTTTTTTATCGAATCAAGCAGGTCTACAGGTCTGCCTGTTGCAACTGCGAGAGGCAGACCTGGATAGCCTCCGCCCGTACCAATGTCAAGCATAGGTCCTTCGAGTGAAGCTACAACTTCTGGCAAAGCCAAAAGAGAGTCAACAACATGAAGGCGTACGGCTTCATCTCTATCATGTATTGCGGTAAGGCGAATCGAAGAATTTGTCTCAAGGACAAAATCAAGGTGCTCAGCTAAAAGCTGAAGTTGCTCGCTTGAGAGGTCTACACCTATTTCATTGAGTTCTTGCAAGTCCACTAAGCCCTAGTCCCTCCACGATATGTTTCACGTGAAACATATTACTTTTCATGAAGCACGCACCTAATTTGATAGGCAGTCTTTCCTTATTGAATGTTTCACGTGAAACATCCTGTACTGAATAATACGACATAAAATAATCAGAGAGCAATCAATGGAGCTTGTGTTCTTGTTCCGTTACTTTGACAAAAACCCACGCCTCATGAGTTTTTGTCAAAGTAAGTGGTTAAATACAACAAAAAGGGCTGCAACTGCAGCCCTTTCATATAGAACATGAGTGGTATTTACTTGGGAAGAATAACCACGTAACGATGCGAGCCAGATCCTTCACTCGCTGATGTCACGCTCCCATGATTCTTCAGGGTCATGTGAACAATCCTGCGTTCGTGCGCTGGCATAGACTTCAGTGCAACGCGACGGTCAGTGCGCTTTGCACGATCAGCGGCTCTCCGTGCAATCTCCACAACCTTTTGCTTACGTCTATGCTTATAGCCCTCCACATCAACTGCAAGGGGATAGCGTACTCCTGTCTTTTTAGTCGTCATTGATGAAACGACTGACTGCAAAGCGTCGATTGTACGTCCGTGGCGTCCAATCAGAACAGCAACATCTTCACCAGTTACATCAAGAATGATTTCGCCCTCGTCGCCCTCGAACTCTTCAATCTTGATTTCGCTATCAGACAGATAAGATGCCAGCTTTGTTAAATACTCAATCCCAACATCAGCGATTTCATCAATCTGCTCATCGTTCAAGTCTTCAATGCTCAACAGACCGTTTGACTCCTTGCTGGATGCCTTCTCTGCTTCTTTTTGATCTGCAGCATCTTTAGTGTCAGTCTTGGCATTAGTTTCTGAGCCTTGACTGTCATCATCAGGTGCGTTCTTCGCAGTACTTGTGCTCACCTTTACTACCGCACTCTTGCGACTGCCAAACAACTTCTTTCCTGGCTCTTCCAATATTTCAATAGTTGCGTCACTTTCATCAATGCCTAGCTCAGCCAGTGCCTCTGCCTTTGCATCTTCTATGGTATCCGCAGTAGCTATATATTCTTTAGACATACGTCTTCCTCTCATGTCAGCAGGCAGCTAGTGCTTTTTAACTGCGCCTTTATTCTTTGAGCCTTTTTTCCGCTCAGCCTTTTTCTTTCTTTTTGCTTCTTCAATTGCAGCTTCTTCGGCCTCTTCTTCTTTTTCCATGCCGCGCTGGACAATAAATTGTTGTCCTGCCGCAAAAAGTGAAGAGGTTGTTAGATATAGCAGAACTCCTCCAGAAAAGAAGCTCCACCCAATGAAGGTCATAAACACTGCCATCACATAGCCAATCATCTTTGACTGCTGTGCCTGTGGTCCTTGCATATTCTTTTGCTGAAGCAACATAGGAATAAGAATCGCAACACTTGAAAGTAACAGTAGCACAATGTAGGGAATGGCCACTATTTGGCTTGTTTCCCACACTGCGGCAGGCGTAAGCGTAATATTGGGCAGAATATTAAAGAAGGTTGGCAGATATTCTGTGGGAATAACAGGTGGTGCCTCTCCTGCAATGTAGCCCAGGGATTGTGCAAGTGGACCTATCCCATCGTGGCCAAATATCCAATTGTAAAAACCAATAGGCTGAACTATGCCATCACCATCAACAGGCGGAATCATGATAACGGCGAAAAAGCCAATTAATAGCGGCATTTGTGCAAACATTGGTAAGCAACTGCCCATAGGGTTAACATTATTCTCCCGATAGAGCTCCATCATCTTCTGACTTTGCGTCTCTCTATCATCGGCATACTTTTTCTGGATTTCTTTGATTTGAGGTTGCAATTTTTGCATCCCTCTCATGCCGCGAACCTGTTTGACCATCAAAGGCCAAATCAGCAATCTAAAAAAGATTGTAATCGCAATAATTGAGATTCCCCAGTCTCCTACCAGACTGTGAACCATCTGCATTGCCCCGAAAATCAATTCAAGGAACGCATAAAAAACAGCTCTCATTTAACTCCCTTTCACTAATTGCACACGCAGTCGCCACACGAACCTTGTGATACTGAAATCATTTATCTTTCATGGGAAGAGGATCGTATCCTCCCGAATGGAAAGGATGGCATTTTAGTATCCGCCTTAATGCCAACCATCCGCCCTTAATGATTCCATACGTACTAAAGGCCTCAACAGCATACTGCGAGCATGTTGGTATAAATCCGCAGGCAGGGGGGAGGAGGGGAGAGATAACCTGCTGATACCCTCGTATCAAAAAAATTACAACCTTCCGTGGCACTTGTACAATCACTTGCACAAAGCCAGCACAATTATTAGGTTGCGAACGACTCATTATATCAGTTAGCATCATCTGCAACTTTAGCAAACACCTGCCGAATTTCCTCGGAAATGTCCACTGAGCTTTGCTGGCAAGTCCCGTTTGTAGCCATTAATATGATATCATTATAGTCATATATAGAACTGCATCCTGCACTTTGTGCCTGATTAAATCCTGCCCGCATAAGCCTTTTGCAGCGATTGCGCAATACCGCAGATCCCAAACGCTTTGGAGCAATAAAGGCACGTCTTCCTGGCTGATCAGGATCTGCCTGCTTAACAAAAATAAGAAGTGCCCGACCTCTATAACGTCGACCACTCCTTAGCACTCGTTCAATTTCTTTCGAGCTTAAGTTCTTTAATCCAGCCACAATTAAACAACTGCTGCCAGCACCATAGACCTGCTCAGCAAGCTAAAAGCTGCAAGAGCTACTACTTGTTAGTACTTGCGCTGGGGCAAAGTACGCGACGACCCTTGCGACGACGCGAAGCCAGTACGGCACGTCCTCCTCGGGTTGACATGCGCGCACGAAACCCATGCACCTTTGCACGACGCCGATTATTCGGCTGATAGGTTCGCTTGCTCATAGTTCCTCCTTAAAGCCCACTGGTAAACAACTCAGTAGTAAAAATACAAATATGCTATTTGTGTTTTTCCAACAACCCTATAACACGAAGAGTAACCAAGCGAATACTAGATTGGTGAATTAACACAAGGTCGTCCATATTAATACGAATCATACAACCTAGTCAAATACGCAGCATGAGCTTGCACTAAATTGCAGTCTGCATACACCATTTATGGAATCGCGCAGAAGTTGATAAATCTGTGGATAATGTGGAAATCGCAGAAATCTAACAGGGATAGCCTGTGGAAAACTTTCTTCATTTCGAAAAAATGCCGACTGTATATTGCCCATTTTGATACCATGGCTATGCGTGGTAGTTTTCGCTAGTTATCCCCACATTTTTTGAATATGTGGAAAAGTTATAAACTCCCAGCACAACACCCACGAACACAGTTTCGATTTAGAAAAACTGCAGGTCAGAGCATTATGCCTGCTTGTTGATTACAGACACTTTATTGCATAACTTGACCAAAATCTAGCCTTGCATGTGGAAACTTATAGAGAACGATTACATCACCTGTTTAGCAGTAGAATAGCGGAGGAAGAATGAACTACCAAGAAACAATGACAGAGACATCTACGCTTCATGCCGATTTTGATAAAAGAGATATGGACTACCTGTGGGAAAAATCACTTGAACTTCTTGAAAGCAAAATTCCAGAATCCAGGTTCCGCAGCCTGTTTCTACGTATGTCACCCCTCAACTTTAACGAAGCTGGTGTCTTTTCTTTAGGAGTTCCCAATCCTTTTAATCAGCGGCTCGTTGAGAAAACTTGCCTTGCACTGATAACGGAAACACTTCGCCTTGTTAGCGAGCGCGACGATCTTGAAGTAATTGTTGTCGTTGACGAATCTGTTGCTTCCGAATATACAGTAGCAGCTCTTCCTCCAGAAATGACTCTCACAGATGAGAGAGTTACATCGTCACCAAATACAGTAAATAACAAACCTCTGTCAACTGACATGTTGAACAAGGAAGTAACATCTACTACTAAAACTTCTTTATCATCTGCTAAAGCTGCAAAGAGCCAAAATAAGCGCTCAATTGACTTTAACGATATCAGCCTTGACCCAAAATTTACTTTTACATCTTTTGTGTATGGTGACACCAACAGTTTTGCCTACACATCAGCACTTACTGTGGCAGAATCTCCCGGACAGAGCTACAACCCTCTTTTCATTTGGGGTGCTTCTGGGCTGGGTAAAACTCACCTTCTTCAAGCTATTGGCAGTCACGTTGCAGAACTCTATCCAGAAAAGCGCATTGCTTATACAACAGCGAAAAATTTTGTCGATCAAAATGTGCAACGTGCAATGCTAGGACCAAAAGCTGCTTCTGCCCTTGAGGAAATGCGTAACCACTATAGAAGTGCTGATCTTTTACTAGTAGACGATGTTCAAGAATTAACAGGTGAAGCAAGCCAAAGTCAATTTTTTCACACTTTTAATACTTTGCGAGACACAAAGAAACAAATTGTGCTTGTTGCAGACAGATCTCCAGAAGAGATAAAGAAGCTTGATGAACGCCTTACTTCACGCTTTAAATCAGGCCTCATGGTAGATATTCAGCCACCAACCTATGAAATGCGCTGTGCCATTTTAAGAAATTTTATAAAGAGAATGAACATACCCTTTACTAATGAAGCTATTGAATTGATCGCTGAAAAATCATCTGATAATGTTAGAGAATTGGAGGGTGCCGTAATTAGGGTTAATGCCTGGGCAAGCATGAATAAACAACCCACAGTAACACTTGATCTTGTAACAAGAGTGCTTGTCAATTACTTTCCCGAAAAAGAAGCGCGCCCCATCTCTATTCCAACCATTCAAAAAGAAGTCTGTGTTTACTACAGTGTAACCCATGCCGAATTAACCGGAAGTAAAAGAAAGCAAGAAATAGTATTCCCTCGACATGTTGCCATGTACTTATGTCAAGAACTAACAGAGTCATCTCTTCCTCAAATAGGAAAAGCTTTTGGAGGAAAAGATCATACAACCGTTATGCATGCAGTAGATAAAATTAAAAAGAAACTCGGTACAGAAACAGAGACATATGACCAAATTCAATATCTAACTAAAATTATAAGAAATAAAACAATGTAATATCTCTTATTAATTCTAGTTAGAATAACTTGTTGATAACACCATAAAAACAATAGGATAAAATATATGATTATCCCTACCGTTAAACAATTTAATTTTAAAGCATGGTAAAACGTGTCCACTTATCCACTACCTCAACAAATACGACACGCCCATCTTATGAATACAGATTAAACTTATACACATTTCCACAATCCTAATTATAATAAGAATTAATATATATAATGATTAGGGAATAATAAACTCAGCACAGAATAGGAAGGGACATCGTGAGATTTACCATTAGCAAACAGGATCTTCTTACAGCCATTAATAGAGTTATTAAAGCAACAGCATCAAGACCATCAGTTCCCTACTTGTCAGGAGTATTGATTACTGCAAAGGATTCATCAGTAACTCTCTTTGCTTCTGATTTGGAAACGTCAATACAGACAGAGGTTGATTGCAAGGTTGAGGTTGATGGAGTTGCTGCAGTTGCAGGAAAAATTCTTTCCAATATTGTTAGTGCGCTTCCAGAGACAGTGATAAATTTTTCTACAAATGGTGAATTTTTAACAATCGAAGCAGGACAATCAAAATTTGAGATACGGACAATAAATGTTGCTGATTTTTCAGATTTTCCAGAAATTGAGAAAGATCAAGAAATTGTAATTCCTGCTGACAATTTTTCTTCGATGGCTAAAAAAGTTGCAAAGGCAGTGAGCCGTGATGAAAGCCGCGTCATTCTAACAGGAGTATTGGTAACTGTTAAAGACAATATAATAACGATGGTTTCAACAGATAGCTTTCGACTTGCTTTGATTGGTCAAGAATTGAAAAAGGCAAGTGATGAGGTCTTTGAGATTTTAGTTCCAGGAAAAGTGATAGAAGAAACGGCTCGCATGGTAAAAGGAAGCGACAATCTAACAATTGTTTCGTCTGCCAATCAAATATTATTCAGTTTTGACAAGACAAAAATGGTTACACGCAGACTTGAAGGAAAGTTTCCTAATTACAAGCAGCTTCTTCCTGACAGCTATACGACTAAGGCTATTATCGATCATTCTGAACTTCTCGAGTCGGTACGCCGTGTGTCGTTACTTGCTTTGAATAACGCAGCCGTGAATGTAGAAGTATCAGCAGAAAACCAAACTCTTTCGCTGAACGCAAAAACACAAGAATTGGGAACAGCAAAAGAAAGTCTTCTTGTAAAGGCTGAGGGTGAAGACAATAATATTGCGATAAATTATTCATACTTTATTGATGGATTGACCTCTATAAATAGCGGTACAGTATATTTGGAGATCCAAGACCCTCTGCGCCCAGGAATTTTACGCGCACCTGAAGAGAATTTTACTTATTTAGTTATGCCTGTGCGCGCAAACTAAATACAGTACAAGTAGATATAGCATGTCCCTAATTGTCGAAACGCTGACCCTTAATGGGTTTCGATCATATAGGGATGCGCACCTATCCCTTGATCCTGAATTAACTATCTTGTACGGAGCAAATGCTGCAGGAAAAACAAATATTATTGAGGCTCTGCAAATGCTTACTGCTGGTGAATCTTTTAGAAAGCCGAGCAGAAAAGATTTAATAAATTGGGAAAGCGATCAGGCCTGCGTGTCATTACGTGCTGCAGATGGAAGCTTGCAACGCGATGTTGTAATGACGGTGACTTCAGACAGTAAAGATGTAGTTGTTAATGAAAAAAAGATTGGTTCTATGTACGAGCTGGGCTCAGTTCTTCCCTGCGTTATATTTAGCCCTGATGACTTGCGCATTGTAAAAGAATCTTCTTCAAGACGACGCCAAGAGATAGATGGATTGGGAAGCCAGCTTTCTGTCACTTATGCGCGCCTAGCATCAGAGTATAAAAAAATTATCTCGCAACGCAATAAGATGTTAAAAGATGGCCAGTATGGAAGTTCAGTTTTCTATGCTTGGACAGATCGTATGGTGGAAGTCGGTTTGGCTTTAATAGAAAAGCGAACATCACTTTTTGATTATTTACGTCCGCATGTGATTCGCTTCTATTTAGGACTTTTAGATGAAAGTTTTGCAAAGAACGTAAATCGTTCATTTAAAACAGAAATTGATGACTGCATTAAAATGGTTACTGACCAAGACTTAAGTCTTTCTTACCTGTCATCGTGGGGGCAAGAAAAAAATGAGGAATCATTTCGGGCGACACTTGAAGCTTTCAAAGAAGATGAAATTGCACGCAGGCAAAGTTTGGTAGGACCGCATCGTGACGACATTGTCTTTGAGGTAGAGGGAAAGGCAGCACGCAATTTTGCCTCGCAAGGACAGCAACGCTCGATTGCTCTTGCATGGAAGCTGGGGCAACTTGCAGTCATTGAAGAACTGTGTCAAAAGAAGCCTTTGCTATTACTTGATGATGTAATGAGTGAATTTGATCAGCAACGCCGTCGGCTTTTAGCAGAGATGGTAGGAAAAACCGCACAAACAGTTATCACAACGGCAAACCTTGATTACTTTGAGCGTGAGCTTATTGACCGCGCAAAACTTATTGCGATACCCAAGGAGGTGGTTAGATGAATTCTGAGGAAAATTTCGATGCTACTATTTTTCAAGAAAGTACCTCAAGTGATCTGGGTACTTGCAATTTCACAGATGAATTTGATCTAGATACAACAAGTGATACAACACCTTTGAATTTTGCGCTTGCGAGGTTGATGGGGCAACTTGATCCTGACGGAGAGATGGTCCAAGCAGGAAATTTTCTTAGCGGCGTGCAAAATGCCTGGAATGATATAGCAGGCGAGCAGGTCGCATCTATTACTCGCAGTGTGTATCTGCGCTCAGATGAGGTGATTGTTGTTGTAAATTCACCAATCTGGGCGCAAGAGCTAAATTTTCTTTCTGCTCAGTACTGCAAAAAACTTAATGCAGCCCTACAGACTGATGCCTTGAAAAAATTGAGCTTTCGCGTTCATTAGCATTTCACACAGTAAAAGATGATTAAAAATTGATTACAATCTGCTTAAGAGCAATTGTAGGCAATATATCCAACCTTTCATCCTTGCTGTTAAAAAGTTGCTCAGATTGAATGCTTATGGCAGCATTATTTGCGCTTGGCTCTCACAAATTCTCGCCAGATAGGCGGTGTGATGAACGTGAAACATGTTTGTTTACAACAGAGTAATTCTACACACAGACAAGACCAGTATAGTGAACAAAATTTAAAGACGCTGTACGACAGGCGGCATCTATCAGTAGTTATCCTCGCATTATTTTTGATGATTTTATGTGCGGCAGTAATAGGTGCACCCAATATGGCACTTGCACAGAACTCACTTCCTTCAAACGTGAGGGTCTTGCTGGGATTTCGGGAGCGCTATGGACCAGACAACAGGCAACATCTAGGTGTTGATGTATATGCACCAAGGGGATCAGAAATACGTGCGCCAATAGATGGAACAATTTCATTTTTGGGTCGTGTACCAGGTTCTGCAGGATTAAATGTTACGGCGATAACCATCAGAACTGCAGATGGAGACCTGGTGAGCATTAATCCCTTTTTAACAACGGCAGTAAGCGCAGGAGATACTGTTAGAAGGGGACAAGCATTGGGAACAATAAGTGATGTAGGAGATCCATCATCGCCTGAAAGCAACTTCCATTTAAGCCTGAGAGTAAATGGGGTATATCGTGATCCTACACACCTGCTTGCAGAAGCCGCAGGAGCAATAAGTGTAGTAGGCAATTCACCTTCAAATACATCATCTGCACCTGCACCATCAAGTGCTCCAACACAAGCACCAACTACTGCACCAGGAACAGTGGTAGCGCCAACTACAAGCCCAGCAGTAACACCATCAGTAAGTTCAGCACCTGCTTGTGCGTCAACGTCAAGTTTGGCTGCGACATCAAATATTGGATTAGTACAAGGCTCATCATCAGCGATACAGAATAGCAGCGTTCAAGCATCTTCTGCAGTTACTGCGCACGATGGACGCCAGGCACTGAAGGGGGTATCACATGGCGGCCTAAGCGTTGCCTCAATAATGCAGTATGAGTTTCTTGCAAGCAATAATATTGTGCAAAGCAGAAATGTAGCTTTTGCTGCACAAGATATGCTTACGAGACAATCCGCACTAGCTACAATGGGTACTGAATCTGCCTTTGCCATGGCGACACCTTCAGGCGAACAGACCCTGCAAGGTGATGCCAAAGCACAAAAGGTTGGTCTTCACGCCGAAGTAATGATGCGGACACAAGATTTGAGCCAATTTCAATTAACCGCAGGACTGTTTGCTGCCTTTTGTATTTTACTTAGTGCGGGAATCGGAATGTGGAGAGTGGTGCAAATTTTGGGTATCGACACAAGCGCACTTAATCTTCGGAAGCAAACAACAGCTGCAATAAATCACGCATGGGTCAAGAATGAAAGCTGAAGAGGACAAAAGCATGCATGTTATTCTTGCACTGTGCAGGTGGGGGTGCTAGAATGTCTAGCGCAACCTAATATCCTGCTCTGGACAGAACCTTACACCGTTCCAGAGCCGCAGAGACCAAAGGAGGTGAATTGTGAGGGCATACGAATTACTATTAATTCTCAATCCTAC
>Ga0123355_10000327_pt1 | contig 61453 bp, 53 predicted proteins | sample TergutEmb28metaG_3_FD_89872 | JGI IMG/M metagenome (GOLD analysis project Ga0123355, IMG submission 89872) | Embiratermes neotenicus P1 segment gut microbial communities from Petit-Saut dam, French Guiana - Emb289 P1 | ecosystem: Host-associated > Arthropoda: Insects > Digestive system > Gut ...
AGACCGTGATGCTTTTTTTGCGCTTGTGGAGTCGGAATGCAACCGTCTCATCAAAGAACACATCACGCAAAGCAGTTCCATTGATATTGAGGAGATGGAGGCACAGCTTACAGACCTTCAAGAACAGCGTGACCGTATCAAGGATATGGTGAAGCGTGGTATGTTAGACATAGACGAAGCGGAAACAGATATGAAATCCTTGAACGCAGAAATCCAGAATTTGACTTCAATCATAAATGAACATGACGTAACATCAGACCTTACCGTAAGGGTCAAGGAAAACCTTAAAACCTTCTTCATCACTTTCGACGAGGTTGCTTTTTCGGATGGCATGACCAACGCAGGGTTAAAACTCATCATCAACAAAATATTGGTGATCGAAAAGACCTTGCTACACGTTTACTTTGCTGTTGATGACAGCGTTGAGGGGCTTTTCTTCCCCATGACCATAGAAGGCAAAATCGACACGGAATCAGACTACCGTACATAAGGATGTAACAGAACGTTTGTCAAAAATAAATCCAAAGCTGGCTGGTGAGGCCCGCAGGGTTTTAGAAATTAACAAATCCGAACGCCATATACGCGGCGGTTTAGCCACTAAGGAAAAATACTTGCACCAGCATTCACCATTGAAAAAATTTTAAATTCAATAGTCAACTCCCGCAGATGAATACGTTATAACAAAAAGCGCCTTGGACAGATGGTTATATCATCATTGCCTAAGGCGCTTATATGTTTACGGGGTTCTCTGTTTACACCCTCAGGGCTCAAGCCCTGGGCTTTATGACTACATTATAGTCAAATGACTACACAAAAGTTGTTAAAATTAATGAAAATCTGCTAAAACAAAACCCCTGCAAACACAGTGCTTGCAGGGGTTTTTGTTTCGTGTCCAGCAGGAATCGAACCTGCGGCCTTTCGCTCCGGAGGCGAACGCTCTATCCCCTGAGCTATGGACACATCCCATGCGCACACCATTGTAGCGGCCCGAAAAGTGGCTGTCAACCGCGCAAAGGTTGCCGCACAAAAATGCATCCGGCATTCATCGACACTGCGGGCTTGCCCATTCTCATACAGCAATCTATTATTCAGCTGCCATAGTCCTGCAAAATCATTGCAAGAGCTTCGTCAGAGTAAATTTTTATACCTATAGATAACCGTTCAAGTTCTTCCGGGGCTAATGCCCCTACTGCGGTGCTGGTTATTTCTTTTAGACCTCCGCCATATTTCTCTGCATGGTAGATTGCAATATAACCGCCCAAAATCGTAACCACATATAAATAAGAATCTGTTTGGTTATCTACAAGAGGTACATTATACTCCGCTGTCGGGCTTTGCTCGGGCTGGTAGTTATATTCGGGAACAGCCGCAAGATGTGGAGTAACGGCTTGATATACAGCTGCTGTATCCTCGTAAGCCAATAATGTTTCTCCCGTGTCTAATACAACATATCCAAGCACAAAGCCCATAAAAACAGAAGCAAGGCAGGCTATCGCACACACAATCCCGGGGACTTTTTCTAAAATCAATGCATCTTTAATCTTTTTGTACATACTCAACACTCCTTTATTCATGCCGGCTCTGACGCCAACGGTGTATAGTAGATTCGCTATAATGGAGTGTTGACTTTAATATGGAAAATTATACTATGTTGGCATCTCCCCAAACCCGTTCGAGTTTATAAAACTCACGGCTTTCTTTGTCAAATAAATGTACGATAATGCTGCTAAAGTCCAGGAGTACCCATTCCCCCGCACGTATGCCTTCTATGTGGCTTATTGGGATATCATGCTTTTTCATAATTTCCTCGGTTGTGTCTGCCAGGGCTTGTAATTGAGGTGTGCTGTTTCCTGTGGCTATCACAAAATAATCAGCAATAGTGGTTAATTTACCTAAATCCATCACTATTATGTCCTGACCGAATTTTTTGTCTAATGCGTCGCGCAACTCTTGCACTGCCAGCCACTCTTTGGTGTGGTTTTTCATTCTTGTTCCTCCTTTGATTTCAGCTATTATAAGTTAGTTCCTTTAGTGTGTCCAAACTCCATGGGTGTATGGGCCTACCAGCTTGCTTTTCTTTACTTATATTATACTCAATTCGTATAATTAATGCTTGGTTAATGTCGGTTAGAGCCAGCCGGCGCATTTCCTTTATGGGGCCCCAATTTGAACGGTTAGGCTCTATATAATCGGCCAGCATTATGATTTTGTCCAGTATTGTCATACCGATATAACCGGTTGTATGGTAACGGATAGCCTGCTGTATGCTCGTGTCATATATATGAAAATCCCTTTTTGCCGATTCAGCCCCAAGCAGACTGTGGGCAACTTCAATATTGCTTTCAAGAGCCTCGTCTAATTGTATACCCCATAGCTGGCATAATGCGCGTTTTTTGTCGGCACTATATTCTTTGGCGCAATCATGTAATAGCGCTGCAATGCGAGTTTTTTCTGCATCTTGGCCATAATGGGCCGCCAGCTTTTCGGCGGTTGATATAACACCCATGGAATGAGCATATCGTTCGGGTGAGAGCCGAATGCGAAGTTCTTCTTGTGCCGCTTCAAAGCAAAATTTGCCTGATGCGGGGCTATCAGCCGTGTAATCAATAGCCACAACATCAGCTGCCGCATAAAGCCCATGCTGCTTTGCGTAAACCTCAACCGGTTTTGGTATAAGCCCATGTACCGTTTGGCCTGCTGTAAGGCGTTTGCGGATATCTGTGCTGGAAATGTTAAGCAACGGGCCGCTTAGCCGGTGAATACGGGCGTTGTAGGTTGTGCCAAGATAATCAACAAAGTCAGAAATACTTTTATCTGACGCATCGCATTTCTCATATCCCGGGCGTGGCACAGTAACAAACTCAAAGTCTTTCAGCAGTTCTTCAGCATCTTTCCATGATAAAATTTTTTGTAATGCATCATCGCCTATCAGAAAGCGGATTTTAGCCCCTGCCGGGCAAATTTTACGCAGATTGCGGGCTGTATCTATTGTATATGAAGGCCCCTGTCTATTAATTTCTATTCGTGAAATATCAAAGGCCGGGTGTTCGCATACAGCAAAAGCCGTCATGTTGTATCGATGGCTTGCGCCGGTTATTTGCTTGTCGCGCTTATGTGGTGACTGGCCGCTGGGTATAAATAGCACCCGTTGCGGCTTTAACTGCAAATATGCGGCTTTTGCAATCGCCAAATGCCCCATGTGTATGGGGTCGAAGGTACCGCCTAATATTAGTAGATTGTGACATTTGTTTAAATAGTCTCTTTCTTTATATTTACTCCACATAGGTTTCGGTCCTTTGCTTTAGTGTAGGCAGGTGTATACGATTATAATACTCATGGAAAAATAAATTTTGTTCAGAGTCACGCATCACTGCATCCAATATTTCTTCCAATTTTTCGCCAATCTCCTTGCCGCGTGGGATTCCGCTGGCCGCTAATATTTCCCCGTTTACCATAAGGTCGCGTAGGGTATAGCATTCTTTACTTGCTTGTATGTCGCGGGCTTCGCTGCGGATAGATTCAAGTCGTTCTTTGTCATAGGGGTATATAATTGATTTTAGTGTCAACAAGTTTTCAAAATATATTTGTGACGCCCGCCTTGGACATTCTTTATTTTCGTATGACTGGGGCATCTGACGAAGGATTTTTTTTATCTCATATCTATTGTGAATGATGGATGTATGAAGCATACCCACATATAAACTTACCTCTTGAGTGGTTTTATTGTCAAAACGCATGTCACGCATTATATTTTTACAGGCTTCACCGCTAAAATCCAAGAAAACTGCCAACCGCAGTTTTGTTTCCATAGGACAGTTTTCCAGCAGGTATACAGTCCGGTTAAGGTCTCCGTCATAAGCATGACCGGCTAACATATAGGGAAGCAAACCGGTGCTTTCAAGTAGGTTAACGGCTGCAACATGAGGGCTGGTTATAAGCTTAGTTAATTCCTCGCGAACGCGCTCGGCACTAATATTTGCCAGGGTTGAGCACTGCCGGCTTATGGCCGATAAAGCAGCCCCATCTACCGTAAACCCTAACTGCCCCGCAAAGCGCACTGCCCGTAGCATTCTTAGCGCGTCTTCACCAAAGCGGCAATCCGCCTCTCCTACACAACGGATTATTTTTCTGCTTATATCATCTTGCCCGCCGAATGGGTCTACAAAGCCGCAGGATGGATTATAGGCAATTGCGTTCATTGTGAAGTCACGCCGGCTTAAATCCTCTTCGATATTAGTTGTAAATGTCACATTCTGGGGACGGCGGTTATCCAGGTACGCGCCGTCTACACGGTAAGTAGTAACCTCATAACCCTGCCTGCCAATAAGCACCGTTATCGTGCCATGCTTAATACCTGTTTCAAATGTACGCGGGAAAATTTCCGCCACCTGTTCGGGCCGGGCCGATGTTGTTATATCCCAATCTTTTGGCATAACTCCCCTGATGCTGTCACGAACGCATCCTCCTACTATATAGGCTTCGTGGCCGCATAGTGTTAAATTGTCCAAAATTTGGCGTACATCTGCCGGAATTGTTATATACATACTTTTCTCCTTGCCGGCTATATATTACCAATATGGTACAACACAGTAAAAAGGTTTACCATTAGTATCAAAACCGGTTTTAACTGTTATGGTCAACCATTGTGGTACAAAAGCTAACATCTGTGTATTTGACACATGAACAGTTTTTCAATATTATCATGGTAATTTCTGTAGCGGGGTGATATTATGTCTATTTTTACGGGGTCAGGGGTGGCAGTATGCACACCTTTTGACAGCGCGGGGAAGTTTAACTGCGCGGCCTACGAGAAACTCATCGACTTTCAGGTGAGAGAAAGCACAGACGCTATTATAGCCTGCGGCACCACCGGCGAGGCTACAACACTTTCCAAAGACGAACATATTGAAATAGTACGCCAGGCAGTAGCCATCACCAAAAAAGCAGGTGAAAAGTACAACAGAAAGTTACCGGTAGTGGCAGGTGCCGGCGGCAACGATACCGCCCTGTGCATAGAAATGGGCAAAGCACTTTCCAGTGCCGGTGCCGATGCATTAATGTACGTTACGCCTTATTATAACAAAACATCCCAAAGAGGGTTGATTGAACATTACACCGCTATCGCCGCCGCAGTTGACCTTCCGATAGTAGTGTATAATGTCCCATCGCGTACGGCCCTTAATATGCTGCCTACGACCTTATACGAACTTTCGAAGCTGCCTAATATTGCGGCCGTAAAAGAAGCCAGCGGCGACATAGTTCAGGTAGCCGAAATAATAGAACTTTGCGGCGATACCATAACCGTCTATTCCGGTAACGATAACCACATAGTACCAATGCTAAGCCTAGGCGGCAAGGGCGTAATATCAACAATTGCCAATATAACACCGGCTGCTATCCATAAGATGGTAGTGGCATACATGGAAGGCGACCATGAAACAAGCGTACGTTTGCAACTGGGCATTTTACCGCTAACACGTTGTCTTTTTGCAGATATCAATCCAATGCCGCTAAAGGCCGCACTTAATATGATGGGCTTTGATGCAGGCAAGTGCCGCCTTCCACTAACCACAATAGATGATGACCTACACGAAAATCTTAAACATGCAATGACAAAGTACGGGCTACTACAGTAAAACCTGGGCGTTTGCTGCTGCTTTTGATATGCGAAAATATAGTATCAAAAGCAGCGCAAAACCGAGTTATTACATTAAAGCAAAACCACAAGGGCTTCTGGACGTTTAATGTGGTAGCCCCCTTATATTTTCTTTATAAACAAACCTATAAAGGTTGATATAATATGACCAAGATAATACTATGCGGCTGTTTAGGGCGTATGGGCAATGCAGTATGCCGCTTAGCCGCAAAAAACCCTGATGTTGAAATTGTGGCGGGTGTGGATATTCTACCCCCAGGGGGCGGGCTATCCTACCCAATATATTCGGATATCACCCAGTGCCAACAACCTGCCGATGTAGTAATATGCTTCTTCCCACCCTCGGCGTCTGCTGATATTGAAACCATGCTGACATATTGTGTTAATAAACAAATCCCTATGGTGATGTGTACAACAGGCCTGCCCCAAAGCACCCTTGAAACTATGAGCCACCGGGCCGAAAAAGTAGCAGTTTTCCAGTCTGCTAATTTATCGCTAGGTATCAACCTGCTTGTTAACATGCTAAACCGCACAACAAAGTTGCTGTATGATGCAGGGTTCGACATCGAAATAATAGAAAAACATCATAACCAAAAACTGGACGCGCCAAGCGGCACAGCATACCTGCTGGCAGACGCCGCAAACCAAGCCCTAGGCGGCAAAATGCAATATGTAAGCGACCGCAGCCAAGCCAGCGACAAACGCACCCGAAAGGAAATAGGCCTACATGCCCTAAGAGGTGGTAGTATTGTAGGTGAACATAATGTAATATTTGCCGGGCAGGACGAGGTATTAGAACTGACCCACATAGCCGGGTCACGTGATGTGTTCGCGGTTGGGGCCATAAACGCGGCACGGTTTATCAAGGACAAGCCACCAGGCTTATATAATATGCAAGAACTAATAAACTCAATTATTTAGGAGGAATTAACATGAGTTACCTAAAAAAATCTATTACAACATCTATGCTAATTGCGCTTTGTGTTGTACTTCCCATGGCTTTCCATAGTATCCCCCGCGCCGGGTCGATATTAATGCCAATGCATATTCCTGTGCTGCTGGCCGGGTTAATATGCGGGCCGCTGTTTGGTCTTGTGGCAGGGGTTTCAGGGCCGCTGCTTTCACATCTGTTTACAGGTATGCCTCCAGCGGGTGTTTTCCCAATTATGATGATTGAACTTGGTACTTATGGCTTAGTTGCCGGGGTTATGACGCAAATAGTACATACCCGCCGCATATCGGCGGATTTGTACATTAGCCTTGTTGCCGCCATGATTGTAGGGCGGCTGGTGGCCGGCGCTGCCCAAGCCATATATTTCTTCGACGGCGCTTACGCAATCAGCATATGGGTAACAAGCTATTTTGTTACATCGCTTCCCGGTTTAGTAATTCAGCTTCTTTTTGTACCCAGTGTTGTTATTGCCCTAGAGCGTGAAAGGGTTATTCCATTAAGATATCCGATTAACGCAAGCGCATGACAGATTTAACCAAATATTTATTAGAAGAAACAAAGCTTCACCCGTCGCTTGCGCCCCAAGACGTGGTGAAGCTTTGCTATCAGGCCGCTTTTGGGGCGGAGCATATGTTAAGCGACCACAGTAAAGCCCTGAAATATTTCCAAGATGAATATGCGGCTGCCCCAGAGGATGATAAGGCTTTGTTTGAGAGCATCGCGCCTACAGTTTGCCGCGCAAACCTCTCTGCGTGGAAAAGGCTTCAGCTTAACCCTGATTGGCTTTGGAATTTGTTTCTCGGTGCAACATCTGGCAAAGGTATCATGCAAAAGGATAGCAAGGTTTTCACAGGTTATATATTGCAAGCTGATAAACTGTGCCAATTAGGCAAATTTCCATTCTCATATGAGCAATGGCAAGAATATATCTTCGATTATACAAAATCGAAGCCCGATAACCTTCCCCCTGTCCGCCATAGTGCGGCATATCGGGATAAGGAAAGGCCGGCGTATCGAATTTTATCGGGCCAAGATGCGACAATACTTCCCATTTTCAAGGCGATGGCAGGTATGGGTAAAGGCATCATCGCAATTGACGGGCGGGCGGCCTCAGGCAAGTCTACTTTAGCCGGGTATTTACGTAATATCATCTCGGCAGAGGTTATAGCAATGGATGATTTTTTCCTGCCGCCGGAACTTAGAACGCCTGAAAGATTAGTCGTGCCCGGTGGCAATATACATCATGAACGTTTTGCCCATGATGTGTTGCCAAGTTTGAGAAGCGGCCAAGGGTTTACGTACAATGGTTTTGATTGCAGCCGTATGGAATACAGTAGCACCCCCACAAAAATCCTCCCCTCCCTCTGGCGCATAGTTGAAGGTGTTTACAGTTGCCACCCGGCCTTTGGTGACTACATGGATATTCGTGTATTTATGGACGTGCACTCGGCTGAACAAAAGTCCCGTATCGAAACCCGTAACCATCCAAAAATAGCAGCGGATTATTTCGCAAAGTGGATTCCCATGGAAGAGACATACTTCAAAGAGTACAAAATCCGTGAATCCGCCAATGTGATAATTCAAACATAATGTATATGGCGATTTCGTTTGAAATTGGGCTTCAGACTGCGCCAGAAAATGCATTGAAGCGTTGCATTTTCCGGCTTGCTTCGGACCATTTCAAATCGAAACGCCTATATGGAGGTATCCTCCCATGCATTACCCCCAGGAAGTAATTCAGGATATACGTGCACTTAACGATATTGTAGATGTAATAGGCACATATGTAGGGCTTAGGCTAAGAGGTGGGCGGCATTTTGGTTTATGCCCCTTTCATAATGAAAAATCCCCATCTTTTAGCGTAAGCGGTGAACTGCAAGTGTTCTACTGTTTCGGCTGCCACGCCGGGGGAAATGTAATCACTTTCATAATGCGACTAGAGAATATGGATTTTCCCGATGCTTTAAAGTTGCTTGCCGATAGGGTGCATTACAACTTACCTGACACAAAAACCGCCCCAGGCGCACAAATCCGCGCCAGAGAGCGGGAACGCACCGCCGAGTTAAACAAGTTGGCCGCCCGGTTCTACTATGAACAATTACATCTAGATACCCCGGAAGCCGAACTAACCCGGAACTATCTGGAAGGCAGAGGAGTACATATCTCCTTGCAAAAACGCTTCGGCTTAGGGCTTGCGCCGCCTGGGTGGGACGGCCTTATGACCCATTTATCGGTACCAGGGCCGGAACTTTCTACGGCTGGGCTGGCAATTCAAAGCCAGAAAAACCAATCCCGGTACTATGACCGCTTCCGGCGGCGGCTAATGTTCCCCATAATAGAATCCACCGGCCGCGTTGTTGGCTTTGGCGGACGGGCCTTGCCTGGCGGTGAAGAGGGGGAGGCCAAATACATTAATTCGCCTGATACGCCGCTGTTTAATAAAAGCCGCCAGTTATACGGTTTAAACCTAGCCCGGAAAGCCCGCACCAGCGAAATAATTATTGTAGAAGGATATATGGATGTACTGGCCCTCCACCAAGCGGACTTTACCAACACTGTCGGTGTCCTGGGTACTGCCCTAACCGGGGAGCATGTTCGGTTAATAAAACGTGCAAACATAAACACCGTGACCCTTATATTAGATAGCGACGAAGCCGGGACCCGTGCAGCCCAAAGGGCAATCCCGGAACTTTTAAAAGGCGGGCTAAATATAAAAGTTTTGCAGTTTGCCCCGGAAACCGGTGCAAAAGACCCTGACGATTATCTGCAATTGCATGGCCCGGCCAAGTTTAGACGGTTACTTACAACAGCAAAAAGCCATATTGCTTTTCAAGTGGAAATTCTAAAAGCGCAGTATGCCCTTGACGGCGAAAGCGAAACAAACCAACGCATACGTTTTACAGCGGAAGCCGCAGGTCTGCTAATCGGCCTATCCAGCGCAATAGAAACCGACGCATATGCCCAAGAAATAGCCGACATTTCAGGGATAGCCCCCGCCGCTATAATGGCCGAAGTACAAAAGCAGCGCACCCAATTGGTAAAATCAGAGGACGGACAAACTTTGGTTTTACCCATACATTCCCGGCCAAGGGTACGCACGGCTTCGGAAGAAAAGGGCCAACAAGAAGCCCGTAAGGGATTACTAAACCTAGTGCTAACCCACATCCCGGCGGCAAATGCCCTTGCCAAAAGCGGGTATCTTAGTCCGAAAGAAATGAACGATGAAACATATTCTCAATTATTAGATTTAGCTTTTAAAAACGCAGAAAATAATCAACATATGCCTCCGGCAGACATAATCGCTCATTTTGAAATATTGGAAGACCAACAAAAAGCAGCAGAGATTTTTGCCACACAAACCCTGTATAAATCAGATTTTGACATAGAAAAAGCCTTAAACGAAATGGCTTCCATTATAAAGCGCGCATGGTTTACCGCTGAAATGGACAATATAATGCAAAAAAACGACTTAAATGCAGTAAATAACCTGTTTTTAACCAAAAGAAATCTATCCTCGCTGTATATAACCATGAGCGATGGATAGAATAATAGCGACGCGAGAGGAATGGTGTTCTTTGAAATCCTTTGAAGATCCTTTGTTGATGCTCAGGCTGCAAGAACTGATTGATATCGGCAAAAAGAAGAAAAACACCCTGGATCACAAAGAAGTAATGGATTTTCTCGGTGATATTGACCTTGACCCGGACCAGGCCGAAAAGGTCTACGAGTGGTTGGAAAACCAAGGCATCGAGTTAATCACCGGTATGGAGCCGGAGGCCGAAAAGGAAAAAGAAATAGACCTTACTGCCGTGGAAGGTGCCATAAATATCGATGACCATGTACGTATGTACCTAAAGGAAATCGGTAAAGTGCCGCTTTTAACAGCCGAGGAAGAAATTGATTTGGCCAAACGTATGGAGGCCGGGGAAGAAGAGGCCCGGCAGCGCCTTGCCGAGGCTAATCTCAGGTTGGTAGTTAGTATCGCGAAACGGTATGTAGGCCGGGGAATGCTGTTTTTGGATTTAATCCAGGAAGGCAACCTGGGCCTGATTAAGGCCGTGGAAAAATTCGACTATACAAAGGGCTATAAATTCAGCACCTACGCTACCTGGTGGATACGCCAGGCTATTACCAGGGCAATTGCCGACCAGGCGCGTACTATCCGTATTCCTGTGCATATGGTTGAGACGATTAACAAGCTTATACGTGTTTCAAGGCAGCTGCTACAGGAGTTGGGCCGCGACCCCACACCAGACGAACTGGCAAAGGAAATGCAAATGCCGGTAGACAAAGTGCGTGAGATACTAAAAATAGGCCAAGAACCTGTTTCCCTTGAAACGCCTATAGGCGAGGAGGAAGACAGCCATCTTGGAGATTTCATTCCCGATGACGATATCCCCGCGCCTGCAGAAGCGGCTGCCTTCACTTTGCTTAAAGAACAGCTAATAGACGTGTTGGACACCTTAACAGACCGGGAAGAAAAAGTGCTAAGGCTGCGCTTCGGCCTGGACGATGGCCGTGCACGCACCTTAGAAGAAGTGGGCAAGGAATTTAACGTTACCCGAGAGAGAATCCGTCAAATAGAGGCCAAAGCCCTGCGCAAATTGAGGCATCCCAGCCGCAGTAAAAAACTAAAGGATTATTTAGATTAATGTTGTCACTATCGCCGCGATTACAGGCTGTGCTGGATTTTTGCCGGTCTTTACATACGCCTGGTTGTGGCGTTTTGGCGGATATTGGAACAGACCATGCTTACTTACCCATTGCGGCATTGCAGCACGGGATTTGCAACAGGGCCATTGCATGTGACTTGCATCCCGGGCCGCTTAGCATAGCGAACGGGAATATCCGGGACGCGGGCCTTACAGGAAAAATTGAAACACGCCTAGGCGACGGCCTTGCACCGCTTTTACCCGGTGAATCTGATTGCATTGTTATTGCCGGTATGGGCGGGATGCGCATTAAGGGTATTATATTAGATGGAGCGGAGCAGGCACGTACTGCCAGGCGTCTGATTTTGCAGCCCCAGCATGATACTGTGCTATTGCGGAAGTTTTTGCACTATGCAGGGTTTGAAATTGAAGATGAGCGCCTTGTTCGCGAAGATGTAAGCGGTAAAGAACATTTCTATATAGTATTAGCGGCCCGGTACACCCAAAAAATTACGACCTGGACCGAACGCGAGTATTTCCTGGGGAAGTTTTTGATAGAAGAAGCCGGAGATAATTTTTCGGCTTATTTGGCTTGCGAACGAAAAAAAATTACGGCATATATTTCATCAATCCAGGATAAGACCGTATTATCTGATGCCAAAAAACGCATGGAATGGCTATCGTAAAGGAGATTTAGCAATGCCTGATGTAAAATTTTATTCCGGTGAGCGTGTGCCGCTGGAGATGCACAAGGTGAGAATGGTACAAAGGGTATATCTTTTGCCGGTTGAGGAGCGGGTAAGGCGCATAGAGGCCGCTGGTTTTAATACGTTCCTGCTGCAAAATAAGGATATATTTTTAGACATGTTAACAGACAGCGGCGTTAACGCAATGAGTGAAAACCAATATGCTTCTATGCTGCAAGCCGATGACAGTTATGCCGGGTCTGAAACATATTACCGCCTTGAGAGTGTTCTTAAAGATATGTTTGGTATGGAGCATTTTCTGCCGGCGCATCAGGGCAGGGCTTGCGAACATATTATTGCAAGGCTGCTGGTTAAGCCGGATTCTGTTTCGGTGATGAATTATCACTTCACCACGTCTAAGGCGCATATATCGGCTATGGGCGGTAAGGTGGAAGAAATCATAATTGATGAAGGCCTTAAAATTAACAGCGATTTCCCCTTTAAAGGCAACGCAGATATTAGCAAACTCCGTGAGGCCATTGGCCGCCTTGGCAAAGATAAAATTAGCTTTGTGCGCATGGAGGCTGGTACTAATCTTATTGGCGGCCAGCCGGTTTCTATGGAAAATATGCGTGAAGTTTCAAAAATCTGCCGAAGTGCCGGCATTCCGCTGGTGTATGATGCCAGCTTGCTTTCCGATAATTTGTATTTTATAAAGGTTCGCGAGCCGGAATTTAAAGATACCGATATTGTAGAAATTACCCGGGAAATTGGGGCGTTGGTAGATATACTATATTTCTCGGCCCGTAAGCTGGGCGCTGCCAGAGGCGGCGGCATTTTAACATCAGATAAGGACATGTTTTTGAAAATGCGCGAGATGATTCCATTATATGAAGGGTTCCTGACTTATGGCGGCATGTCTGTACGTGAAATGGAAGCTATGTCTATAGGGCTTAAGGAATCTTTGGATATGGATATTATTAACCAGACCCCCATTTTTGTGGAAGTTTTATGTAATGAATTAATAAAAAAAGGCATTCCTGTGGTAACGCCGCCCGGCGGCCTTGGCTGTCATGTAGACGCCCGGCAGTTTTGTTCACATATTTCCGGTAAGGAATATCCAGCAGGTGCCCTTGCGGCGGCTGTTTATATGTCTGCCGGTGTCCGGGGAATGGAGCGGGGCACTTTAAGCGAACAGCGCAACCCAGACGGCAGCGAAACCCTTGCCAATATGGAACTTTTGCGGCTTGCTTTCCCAAAACGTGTTTTTACGCTTTCTCAAGTAAAATATGTGGCTGACCGGCTTGTATGGCTATATAACCACCGCGAAATGATTGGCGGGCTTGAGTTTGAAGATGAGCCTACGGTTTTGCGGTTTTTCTTTGGAAGGCTTAAACCCATAGGCAATTGGCCGGTTAAACTTACGCAGCAGTTTAGAAAAGATTTTGGAGATAGTTTGTAGATATGGTCCTATAGGCAATAACTTGTTTAGCTGCCAAAGGTAATACAGTATTTAAAAATAGAATCTGCTTACACTAGAATCGCAGGGTAATTCGTATTCGAGTTAAGCGTCGCAATGTCGTTTCATTAGAGACACCGCGTGCTTAATTGGGATACGAACCTCCTGCGATTTTTTACTAATTAGGGGGATAAATAATGAGAAATTGGAGAAGGATTCTCGTAACCGGTATGGTTGCCGGTATGATAGCAGTAACCGGCTGTTCAAGTAATGTACCTGACACAAACCAGGGTAACAGAAACGGCCAGCGCGTAGTTGACGCTGTTAACCGCAGAACAGACAGTTACGGCTTTACACGGGCGCGCAACAACGGCGACCGGGCTACACGCGGTTTTAACCGTGGGCTTAGAAGAACTACCGGTACAGACAGAACTGTCAGAACCCGGCATTATAACAATGTTGCACATCCCGGCTTAGGGCTAGACGGCGCCGGCCATTACAGGCATAACACAGGCACACAGCGCAGTACACCCAGCCATAACACAAACACCTTTAACCGAGGCCGTGTAGGCCATACCTTTGGATATAACCAATATGGCAACGTAAGCGGTATAGACGGTGAATACGGAGGTTATGATTTAGGCCAACGTGCCGGTACACGGGTTAACAATCCAAATAATGCCGCTAATTTAAATAATCGTGTAGTTAGAAGCACACCGGCACGCAATACAATTAACAATACCGCTGCAAAAGCGGTTCAACCAACCCGTAATACGGGAAGTACCAAAACAGTTAAGCCAACCCGCAGCACCGGAAGTACAAGAGCAGTTAAACCAACCCGCAGTACCGCTAGTACCAAGGCAGTTAAACCAACCCGTAGTGCTGCACACACCAAAACGGTTCAACCAACCCGCAATACCCGTCCGGCCCGCAGCACCCATACCAACCGGCACAATACCGCAGCAAGGCCTTCAACCACCGCCAGGCCTAACACAACTACAGTAAGGCCAAATGTTGCAACCCGTGGTAATGCTGTCCACCCAATGCTGCACAATACGAATAACTATGGCGCAGTATCCCGTGCAGTTCCAACAAGGTCTGCAACCAATAGGCAAACAAATCTCAAGTCAACTACAAACGGTCTTAACTCGCGCAGGCTCTCACCAAGGTCTGAAATGACACGCAGCCTTCGTCAAAATGCACATGCAATGCATTCACAAAACACAAATATTGCACCAGGAACACCGGTTATGAATGCAACCAACAGACTTCCACGTGCCAACCGGGGCTTTAACCGCGCCTCTTTTCATAACAACCAAAACCGCAGCAGCAGGCGTGCAGCCAGCCGTAGAGCAGGAAGCATAAACAACATGCACCACACTAATTATGCACATCGCGGATTTAACGAACGTACGCATTTTGGCTATGACTTTAATGCTGCAAGTAACGATTTTAATACGGACTTTAGTAATGCCGTAACCAATAATAATAACAATATAGTACATGGCATGTATGCCCGTGACGGTTACAACCGTACCAGGCCCGGCCTCGTCCATTCCGTACCGGTTAGTTTAACGGATGGGGTTGACGATTACGCATTCTTTAAGCGAAACAAAACCAACAATGATGAAGCGCCAGCCACACCGGAACCACAAAATGTTCCGCAGGTTCCCGGCCGCTCTAACCGTGTAAGCCCAAGTTCGTCACAACCTGTACCGGCTCCGATTCCGGCAGCAAGCCCGGCGCCTACCGGCTTGGATCATGACCAAAACGACACAGCTTACAATAATATCCACTATCCGCACAATGCCCCAGGCTCTGTAAATATCAACAGAGCCGGCCATAGGGTTATGAAGTAAAGTATTGCAGGGTAATAAATCTGAATAATATTAAACGTAACCGTAATATAATGACTTAACACAAAACAGTCCCGCCTTGTAGCCGAAAACCCTGTGCGATTTTCGGCCCCGGCGGGACTGTTTTATATAAATAAAGTTTTGATGAAACTCATTCAAAAGTTTGCAGGATTTGGGCGGAGCCCTATGGTTTTAGGGTATAATAAATCACTTGTTATAGTTCCTAAGCCGGGTATTTCGCTCGTTTACAGCAGATACGAGTGAATCAGCTACTGATATGATTGATTTATTATCACCCTTAGTAACGGTGTTATCAAGCTCATCAATTTGCGCCAGAATTCTTATTTCCATCTGCTCTAAATTTGGATGGGATTTTACAGGGCTTGAGTATACTGAATCATATGCCCTTTCTACCCTTCGTTTTGCGTCTTTATCCTTAACCCTATCCAAAATTCCTTTAAGTTGTGCGCTGGCATTTTTAACATAATTTATTTGATACTGCCTACTTTCTTCGGCATCTGCTGTGCGTTCATTGGCAATCAGGTTAGCTATTAATATAATGCCATATATCCCGGCAACAGTAAGCTGAACCAATAGTGCGGCAGTATAGCCCTCCGGCGAAATTAAAATAAAAATGATACCTATAAACAGCGCGGCAATAAAATAAGTTGCAGATATATTGTTTAGCGCAAACCCAAATACAGCCGAACTTTTACCCTTTCGTGTTAGAACCGGCGTGGCAATTAGCATAAAATATGCGAAGTGAATAAAACCGTAGGAAATCCACACAGACATATTATGGGGAAGATTGCCAAGCATGAAGAAGAATACATTAAAAATAATTAAGAAAATCAGGTTAAGCATGAGCCAAAGAATGTTTACCTTACCCGGTTTTGTTTGATTGTTACGCGGCCCTGATTCATATCCGCCGGCTCCGCTTCCGGCTCCAGGAGCATTAGTCATGTCTACCTCCTACATTTTGCTTAGAATTTCTGCTTTGTACATGTCGTACTCAGATTTTTCGATTAAACCTTGGTCTAACATTTTTTTGTATTGGCCTAATTTAGCAACAGGGTCATTATTAGTCTCCTGGGGTGCAGTGGTTTCCGTTGATTTTGTGGCGAATCTGCCCGAAGGGCCCCCAGGCGCAACAGGGGCAGGTTGGGCATGTTGCATTGGGTTAAACATCTGCTGGGCCATATTTCCAAAAGCACTGCCGGCAGCCATTCCCATTCCCATTCCCGCACCGGCTGCGGCAACACCGCCGGAACCCGGATTGTTTGCAAGGTCCCTAAGGATATCCTTGGCTTGCTGCTTGCCCCAATCGTCGCCCAGGATGTCCATAACGCCTCTGTCGGCTTGGGCATTCCGTATCTTGGAGATGCCGTCTATCCCTATTTCGTCGTATCGGCGGCGCAGTTCATCGTCATCAAGGTCAAGTGCCGCTATAGAAAAATTAATTATCCTTAAGCCATAATCTTCAAGCACTTCGCCAAAAAACGGCTCGACTGCATCTCCAAACTCGTCAAGATACGCCTCTATTCCAAGAAGTTCTGTTTGTGTTTCGTTAAGGGCGCGGGTTATGCTTGATTTTACTTTACTTTGGAATTCATTATAGAAATAGTCGTCTAATAGTTCTTGCTGGTTTATCACGTTAATATTATTCCCAACAAGCTTGGTTAAAAATTTTTGCGGGTTTTCAACTTGGATTTTGTATGAACCCCTTGCCCGGAGTTTTGTTGCAATACCCAGCAGCTTGTCGCGCACTTGAATGGGTGATGATGTTCCCCATAAAATCTCCATACTATGGGCTTTGCGGACAAAGTAAACAACGCAGTTAAAAGTGCTTATACCGCCTGTAAAAGCATTACGCAAACGGCTGATAAATGGGTAATTTTCTGTTGACAGCCTATAGTTGCCGTTATCGAACACCTGCTCGATTACTCCGCCCTTGATGAAGATAGCCTCCTCGCCGGGCATAACAATCAGCGTGGAATTGGTATTAAAATCTTCTTCCGGCTGCCGCCAAATAAGCAGATGGCCAGGGCCGGAATTTTTAATTACCTCAGCCCAGTTCTTTTTTCCGCCTGCGAAAGCGGTTTCGTTTGGATTTCTTCCGAAAAGTGGCATAACTTATCCTCCCATTTCAAATTGAAACGACTGCCCTGTTAATATCGAATACATTGATATTTTTGTCAACAAAGAGTTTAACCAATGCATCGCTGCCTTCAGTTTTAAGATAATCGAACTCATCCTGTGAAATTGGAACAGCCATTAACCACGTAACAACAGCCTGGTCAAATTCCAAACGTAAAACCGAATCCCATAAATACGGAGTGGTGAAAAATATATGTTTCATATTTGAGTTTGGATAATACTCTTTTACAACATTTGGGTATGCCATCCCAGGTTTGCATGAAAAAGAACTATTAATAATATTGAACGCGCATGAACTGATTATATTGGCAAATTTATCTGTATTGCTGTAACATGCACCAATAAACTCAACCCTTACATGCTTCTCGGCTTTAATCCCAATAGGAAAAGCCGATAGGCCTATTGTGGAATACGTTGTAACACCTTCCTTGGGGCGGTCGTTTCCAATAAAAATATCAATTGCTGATACATTATTATTATCCTTGTATTCGATAACCCGGGGCTTGCCGCCAACAACATCTAAAAGGGTTTTTGCAACTTGCATATTATCTGTCATTATTTCATCTCCTAAAAACCGTAATAACGGCCTGATTTATCCTCGCCGGCACGGCTACGGTTTGAACTTGGCAACTCCGGACGATAGTGCTCTGGGGTATTATGCTCATCTATGAATTGGCCCCTGTCGATATTCCTGTCGGCGGCGCTTTGCTGATGGCTTCTAAACTCGTATCCCGGCCTATGCCCCATATCCCACGATTCATCTTGGTCAAGGGGTGTGCCGGTTAATGGGTCCCTTACAATCCCGTCTTCGGAATCGTTAGTTGCCTGTTGCCATACCTCATCTCTTACACCTACTCTAAAGCCGGAAGGGCGTGAGTATATGTCCTTTTCGTCGTCTGTGAGAGGTCTGCGTACGAAGACGGCGTCATCGTCTTCGTCATCAAAGTCGTTTAAGTCAGCCTCCACATCGCCACCAAAGTCACCATCAACATCTTCGCCACCAAAGTCACCATCAACATCTTCGTCATCAAAGTCGTTTAAGTCAACCTCCTCATCGCCACCAAGGTCACCATCAACGTCATCGCCAAAGTCAACACCGATATCCTCGCCCATATCACCATCGCTTAAATCAACACCGTCATCGCTTGCCAGGTCGCCTCCAAAATCGGCGCCGGTGCCATCATCACTAAACTCATTTCCAACATCGGAAGCTATATCAGCCCCTTCATCGCCCCCTGAATAAAAACCTGCATCCATTCTCATGTCACCTCACTTCACGAATACCACATATGTTATTTTCTGGGAAACCCTTCTGCGATTATACGCTTACCGTTATCGGGGCGCTCCCTAAGGGTAATTAAGAAATTATAAACCCCTACCCCATCCATAAATGGCGCAAGCCCGGAAATTGCCGCTGCAGTATATCCCTCAACTATAATTGGGTTATGTATAGGGTACTCCCGCCACTGAATCCAATCTTCAAGCTCGGCCCGGATATCATCATGCCTTTCAAATGATGAGGACACCATAGCGGCTACCTGGGGCTTCTTGCTGCGCTCGTTTACTAAATAATTTATGATTCTTTCCATCTAAGCGGCTCCTTTCAACGCGGCAAGTCTGTTTTTAAACCCCTGGGCATAATCCCTTGCCTCGGCTTCAACCATTTGGTTTTCATAACCTTCAAAGTCTATATCCGCGGTTATATAGTTTTCAAAACCTTCCTGATACTCTGCCGCCCGGGGGTTATTTGGGTCATTGGCAGCCTGTTCTTGATATGCGTGCCACATCTCATGTGCAATAGTGTCGGCGGCTTCGTTTGCATCACCCAGCATATTAACATTTATTTCTATCGTATTTGTGTCAGGGTGATAACCGCCATATGAGCCGTCTGCCATATCGTCACGGAAAACAATTTCAGGCGGGTTAGTATTGCCTGTATCCGCCGCGACAAAATCCGCCAGGTCTGTAATAGATTGTTTTTGTTCCTCAAGTGACATATCGCTCCAGCGGCCTTCACGGAAATTATCCAATATAGAGTCCAACTGCTCGTCATTTGCATCGTTTAAATCGGTGCCGATTTCATCAGCTTCGTTTTTTTCACGCAGGCCGGTTATGCTATCTGCGCCTTCGTTTAAATCAATCCCATCTTTACTTGAAAGATCGCCGCCATAATCACTCCTGCCGTCTCCCGCTACACGATACCCAATGTCCCGCCGGGCATCATTGCCTATATCGCGACTTATATCATAGCGCTCTGCCATTATGCCTCACCTCAAATTTTAGATAGGGTTAGTTTTATAGTTGCGTCAGAAATTTTTATCTTGGTGCTGTATCTGATACGCCGCAATAAATGCAGTTCAACACAGGCCAGTAAGTGCTTGTCATATACTTCGTGGTTTAACTCGTACTTGATTAAAGCGGCCATTTGCTTAAATACGGCTTTAACATCTTTTGAATCTGCGCTGTCCGGTTTGAAGTTTTTAACAAAGATACGCCTGGCTATTTCACGCCCAAGGATTCGTTTCTCATAATCGCAGCCGGTAACGCAATATTTACAATAGGCACATTCTGGGTATGGGCGAAGCTTATCTTTTCGGTGATTCCAATAAGTAGACAGGGATTTAATACCCTCATCAGAAAGGGTAATATTTATATTATTTTGAAGCCTATAGTCTTCGGTTTTTATTTCTTCCGGCTCATCAAGCTTTCCAAAAAACAAAAACGCTTCTCCTGGTTTTAACTTAGCAAGGCGCTGCATTTGGACTTCGTTCATGTTGGAACTATCGGATATCATTTGCTTATCGGTTGCCTCAACCAAGCGGAACGCCAGCTTAATATCCGTTAGCGCTACCACATCCACTGTTACTTTGCGTGGAGATTGGTCTGCAATAATAACCCCTACCCCATAGGAGCGGATTTCCGCAAGCATACGCTTTACCAAGCCCTGTGCAATAGCACTTGGGTTAGCCTCCCCTTCCCCGGCGTTGGTGTCGGCGTCAAGGAGTACATGGGCTTCTTCTAAAAGAATCACATTGCGTAAGCTGCCCTCACCTAAATAATTGCTGTTTACATAAGCTAAAATCGAAAGCAGTAACAAGGAAATAATCAAAGCCTTTTGGTCGCTGTTTTCTATTGCCGCAAGTTCTATTACCGTTGGCTTTGTAAGTATATCTTCGATAGGTATAGAGAAATAATTGTCAAATAAGTTTACAAGGCTTTGCAGGCGCACTAAACCGGCCCGCCCGATATTTTTTGCATCTCCTGTATAACCGATAGCTTCGAATGTTTCTTCGAAGCACTTAATAAAGTCGGCAATATTAAATGTCTTTCCCATGTTGTCGCTTGTATAGGTATCCAGCCAACGAAAATCCGAATAGCAGTTATTTACCGTTTCTTCAAAAATCTTATCCAAGGGCGAAGACATAGAAACCGCCGCCGCAAACGCAGTTTTGAGTGTGGACTTGTATGTTTCTAATCGAACATTCTTTGGGGGAACAAATGGATTAAACACAAAAGGCGATATAAAATTTTTGCCTGGGGTAAATACCTGTAAATCAGGAATGCTTTGCACTAACGCACGATACTCATTTTTTGCGGGCTCTATTACTAAAAATGGAATCTGATGGTCTTTCCATAAGCGGTCAAGCAAGCTTATGGCAAAAGTCGTTTTACCGGAACCCGGCGTTCCTACAACCAGCATATGCTTGGTAAGGTCTTTTAGGGAAATGCCAATTGTGTCCCCTTTGGAGGATGATTTTAAGCTTCCAACCGTAATATCGCCGCCGCCCACAACGTTGTCGGCATATGTTCGGCTGGTTTTACCCGATTCATTTACAACAAGCCCCGCAAATACGGTATCACTGCCCACAGGAAGCCGGAACAGCTCCGACGCCTCTTCCGCGGTGATAATATAGGGCAGGTAATAAAAAGGATTCAGGTTTTGACCGGTATTCCAAACAGACGGATTCCTCTGGGTTCCAAGCACTATTTCGTGCACAGCCCATGGGTGGGGGTAAAATCTATCGTCTTTGTTATATGCATTTTCTGGGGGCAATGAAATAATACGAAGTTCGCTATTATTATTTAACTGCGCGAGTATCCTGGTAGAAATAGAGTTTGCCGCATGAGGTGCGCCATATACAAGCATGTTAAATGCGAACATAGCTGTGTTTTTATTTTGAGAATAATATTTATAAGTTTCCGCGTGTTTTTCGGCAAGGGCGAAGCTGACATTACCAATTCCCTGGTCCATAACGCCCTTTGATAGGGTATCCAACATTTGAGTATTCCCGTCAACTGCCGCAGCTTCCTCACGAGAATAGGTAATGGGTATAAGTTGAAAAGAGATTGCGCAATCGGGATAATCGATAAGGGAACTAACAATGCGCCCCATATCGTTTTCAGTGACGGCTATCCGGTCAAAGGAAAAGCAGTATGGCATAAGAGTGTTTTGCAAATTCTCTAATTGCTCGCTTTTTACTATTGCTTTAACCGACTGATTATTTACATTACGAACCCGGTCAGTCAAATCATTAATATTCGCGTCCAGGTAATCGTATTTTCCAAAATCAAGTGTCGCCTTGCAAATCCTTAATAGAGATAAAATTGTATTTTCAATATCCGAATCATTACTGCCAAGGGCCCGGATAATAATATGTAATGCAATTGAGGCCTTGTATGGCTGGTTTTTTACTTCCTGGGTTGTCCACAGTACTTCCAATGAAATATCACGGCAACTGCTTACGGTATTTTTATAGTTTTGAAAAATTTCCGACAACAAACGCGCCATGTCTTGCTTATATTCGGTATCTATATTAGCGGTATTAGGATAACGCTTTTGTAATATTGATACATGAGGGACAGCCGTTATCTCAATGGCACCTAAGCCTATACGTTCGCCGTTTGCAAGTTCTAGTATCGACAATTTTTGCATAATTAACTCATGCCTCCTTCGTCGGCGGAGCAATTACCTCCTGCCCCGCCTAAGGATAATCCTCGCCGCCATTTGGGTAATGACATCTTAAAAGGCGGTTAATCCCCTTTATTACGCCCCTTATGACCCCATATTTTATAAGCGCCATTCTCATATATTCGGAACAGCTTGGCTCAAAAAGACAAGCCGCACGCATATCCTCAGATGCATAACGCTGGTATAAACGAATAAGGAAAATTAACACAGCACGAAATCTAAGAAAAAAATATAGCCCAAGTAAAACCAGGGCATACCCAACGCTCCAAAAACAAATGACAAAACACACCAATAGAGGAATCGCTACGTTTATTGCCACATTACGATAATTGATTTCCGGGCGAATAACTTTTCGTCTTCTTTCAATATCATGCCTAATATTATTAAAGGACCCTTCGGGATGCAAAGTTGTAAGGAACCCGTCGTTCTTAGACTGCGGCTCCAGAGGAGCGGTTTTTAGTGAACGGCTTCTACCGCTCCTCTTTACCCATAGCATATTATCCCTTCTTCTCGCGAAGTTTTTGCTTCATGGCGCTAATAGACCTATCCGCGTCGGCAACACCGGATATAGAACATCGAAACTTGCCCGCTGCAGTGGATAGCTGGAACATATTATACTCAGACATTGTGTTTGGCCCAGGAGTGCCGGTACATCCTATTGGCCCTGGAACATCCATTGTTTCTGAAACAGATGTAAAGCTTAGTATGTCTTTGTAGAAATACTCATCCGTTTCTTCTCTTTTGCTGTCGGTAAGCATGTCGAAGGTATAACTGTACATGTAAACCTGTGTGCTGCTAAAAAACAACCATGCCACATCGTACTTAGAACTCCTATAGCGCCCGTCTTTTCCTGTCCTTGCTAATGCCCCGTCGCCATAACGAAACCCATGTAAAAATATCGGCGGAATTTCTTTTAACTCGTCTTCGTCAAGCCCAATCCGCGAAATGGCTTTTTGTCTTAAGTTAAGGGACTTTAACTTAGACATAAGCATTTGGTCGTAAACCTCGTCCTTGATTCCGGATATCATTTCAATAATGAAACCGGGACACCCTGATTTTGGGTTGAAATACCTGACTGCCGTTCTTTGATCTTGTGATGGCATTATTGTTGCCTCCTTTTTTTTTGCCCTAAGGCCTTTAATTGCGCAGTATCCCCGACACAGGAATTCTAGCATACTAAAACGTAATGGCTGGACGGGGGGGAACTATAATTATAATACGTCGGGGCGTACAACACCTAAAACACCATATAATTGGTCTATATCATATGGTGAGACCCCTGCCCTGCTTGCCAGTGCCAAAGCCTCGCGGTAATTTGGGGATGTGTTGAAGTATTTGCGCTCGAAGTAGTCGTACTTTATGTACGCCAGGAAATAGTAAAATATCCCACGGGGCTCTATTGCCAATGCCGCGTTTATATACTCTTCGATTTTATCAATTTCTGGGCGCTTAACCAAAAAGGCCTTCTTGCCCCCAAGCACACAAATCGCGGCATAAAAGAAAGTTTCCGGGTTGTCAAAATTATCTTCCATTGCCTTCTCAAACGCTGCTAAAGCCTTGTCATATAATTTGAGTTTCAGGCAACACATGGCCAAGGAATTGTTTAGACCCCTATTTTCCGGATCGCTTTGCAAGCCTTCTCTATGGGCGGCTGCGTATTGATTCAGCATAGGCATCGGCATTGCGTGAACACTATTGAAAGTTGATATTAAAACAGGTTTTCTGCAATATTTGCACTTTGTTTGACCAATATCGGCAGGTTCTCCGCATCCTGAGCATCTTGTATCATGAACTTGTGCCACCATTTGCTACTTCCCCCTTAACTCATACCGCCATTGCGGCGATACAAAATGTTGGTATAAAAATCCGCTATGCGGGTGTTTCGTGCTTAGTCAATGTTAAACATTTGCTCTATGTTATTGTTAATAATACCCATCGCAATCATAATTTGATATATTTCCTGATTCCTGGCGAAAAACATAATTAATACAGAGAATGTACTCCATTGCATGTGGCGCTTTTCGTTCTCAATTGCGCTTATCGTTTGACGGGATAAGCCTAGCCTGTCGGCTAGTTCATCCTGTGTTAATTTTGCTTTTTCTCTTAACGTTGACAGATTGGACGCCATTATTTTGCATGAAGCCAGTTTTTCCTCAGAAGTCATATGCATCACCCCCCAAGGATTGTCATCGACGCCATTAGCACCGCTCCTTTCCATTAATAATATTCCCGCCAACCTGTACTGATGAATTGTTGTTGACAAAAGAAGGTATAACTACCGATGAAACCCAGTGTATGTTATGTTGCTTAAAATGTCAACACGTAAAATAACACGTTGGTATATGACGAATTGTGACATTATGCCCTGGTACCCCATAAACCTTCAAATTGCGGGTGAATTGCGAGAATTTTTGTGCAAGTGCAAGGAAAGTCCGACGCAGCTTGCTAAAAAGCAAGCAAGGAGGGCTTGACGCCGCAATTGCGCAAAAAGACCGCAAGGCACACGTAATTTGAAGGTTTTTGGGGCACAAGTCATGTAAAAGGTCAGGGGGAGGTAAAACACTCCCCTACTTCCATACTGCGGCCTCGCAGGTAGTCTGCGGCGGTCATCCTTTTGCCACCGGTGGCTTGCAGTTCTAGTATCCAGGCGCCGCCGCTGCCTGTGCACACTAATATGCCCTTAGATGGGTCGGCCAGTAGTATTGTGCCGGGCGGGGCGCTTTCGGATGTGTGGGCTTCTTCTACTTTCCATATCTTTATAATTGCATCTTTGTACAATGTGTATGGTCCCGGCCATGGGTCAAAGGCCCTGGTTAAGTTTATTATCTGCGCTGTGGGCCAGGCCCAATTAATCAACCCGTCGGTTTTTTTAATCATGGGTGCATATGAAGAGGCGGAATCATCCTGGGGGGTGTATGTTGCTGTACCGGCCTCTATCATTGCAAGGGCTTCTATAATGCACTCGCCGCCCAGTGCAGCCATACGGTCATGAAGCTGTGGTGTACGCTCACCTGGGCTTATGCTAAGCTGCCGCTGCAAAATCATATCACCTGTGTCTATGCCCGCATCCATTTGCATTATGGTGATACCGGTAACGGTTTCGCCATCTTTTATCGCCATGTGTATCGGCGCCGCGCCGCGGTATTTTGGTAATAAGGATGCGTGGATATTTACACAGCCAAGCCGGGGCATGTTAAGCACGGCTTTGGGTAAAATCAACCCGTAGGCCGCAACCACAAAAATATCCGCGTTCATCTTTTCCAGATAATCGCGGATACATTTTGCGGTTTGATTCTGTTTGGTTATGAGCAATGTTTCAGGCTGCAATACTTGGGCCCCGGCTTCAAGGGCCAGTGCTTTAACCGGGGACATTTGAAGCTTATGCCCGCGCCCGGCCGGTCGGTCGGGCTGGGTTAGCACGGCCAGCACATCATGATGGGCTAAAAGCCGCTTTAGAGGCGGTACTGCAAACTCCGGCGTACCCATGAATACTATTTTCATATATGCCCTCTTTCGTAAAAGATTTCGTTCAAGACAATAAAAATCGCTTTTGTCGGTATCATCAAACCGAAAAAAGGTTTATCATTATTGACAAAACCGAAAGGATTGGTTTTTTGTATTATTTAAACGCATTAACCACCCGCCACATAGCCGTTTCCAACGTGCTTTTAGGGCAGGCTAAGTTAACACGAAAAAAACCGGCCCCCGCCGCACCAAAGGCCGTACCGCTAGACAGCCATACCTTGACCCGGTCTAACCTGGCATCAAGTTCGTCATGAGACAGGCCAAGAGCCGTAAAATCCAGCCACTGCAAATACGAACCCTCAAGGGCAACAGGCTTAATTCGCGGCAATTCCGCCGCTAAAACTTCATACACAAAGGCTACGTTTCCAGCCAGATATTGTATAAGTTCCCCAAGCCATTCCCGCCCGTGCAAGTATGCAGCCCGGCAGGCTTCAAGCCCCATTGCATTAAGCTGGCTATAACCGGAAGCCCATATTTCATGGGCAAAACGGGCCCGCAAATCCTCGTTTGGAATAAAGATATTAGAATTTTGCAATCCCGCAAGGTTAAATGTCTTAGAAGGTGCCGTACATATAACCGAAAAATCAGCAAACTCATCACAAATCGTAGAAAAAACCAAATGCTTATGTCCTTCGAAAATAATATCGCAATGTATCTCATCCGAAACTACAACGCACTTGTACTTTTGGCAAATGCGCCCCATTCCCAGTAGTTCTTCCCGGGTCCATACCCGCCCTACTGGGTTGTGCGGGTTGCAAAGTATGAACATACGAGCGTTATTTTCGGCGATTTTACGTTCGAAATCCTCTAGATTAATGGTATACCGGCCCCGGCTGTACACAAGGGGGTTATCTATGGAAACGCGATTATTTGCAACTATGGTATTTTCTATCGGGTAGTACAGCGGCTTTTGTATTAATATCGCGTCTCCGGGGGCAGTCAGCCCTTTTATAGCCATACCCAAGGCAAACACAACCCCCGGGACCTTAACCATCCACTCATTTTTAACATGGTAGCCATGCATATCCGCAAACCAACCCTCAATGGCTTGGAAATAGTCGTCCTTGACACCCGTATACCCATAAATCCCATGGTCAGCAACTTTTTGTATTGCAGCCATTACTTCGGGTGGGATACGAAAGTCCATATCCGCCACCCAAAGAGGCAGAGCGCCAGGGGGTTTGTTAAATGCCTCAGGGAAATCGTACTTATAAGAATTGGTATTTTGCCTGTTAATTACTTCGTCAAAATTATATTTCACCTTTGAAGCCCCCTACTCCGCTTTTTCCGAATCCCCTGCTTCTCTAAGATGTGCCCATATATCGTTTTTATCCTTGCTGTCATCATTGCCGAATACATAATCGTTAGTTGCAGCCGCTGCATCCTCTTCTTGAATTGCCCAAAAAGCATCTGCTTCATTTACGATATCTGTATCAACACCTTCTTCCTTGCCGCTTTGGGCGGAACTAAAGCGCTGTTTGCGTCGTTCCAGCTCCTTCTGGGCCTCAATTTCTTGGATTTCCAGCACAGGGTCCTTATCCATCTCTGGGCGATATTTCTTAAAAACCTTCATAATCATATAAGATGAAAGCCAGGCATAAACCCCAGGAGCAAGAAAAAGCGCCAACGGAGGCATAATTTCAAACAAAAGCACCCCGGCTACAAGCAAACACAAACAGGAAATAGATGTTAATAAATGCCTGTTTGCCATAAAAAAGCTGCTTTTAAACAAATGCTTAACATTCATATCAAACCGGGCGTTCATGGGAAAAAGATAAACAGACATTAACGCTATTTCGGCAATAATTATTATTTGCGCCGGAAGAATAATTATAGACATTGCGCCAACCGCCGCAATATTATTAAGATTAAACCAAACCAGCCAAGTCACAACCAAAATAATCAGCCATATAATTGTGGCTTTCTTAAAATTGGCCTTGAACGCAAACCAGAAATCGCTTGTAATATAGCCCTCCCGGTTAGCGATACGGCGGGTAGATACGTAAAACATAGCCGAGGTAGACGCGCCTATCGTAAGCCCCAGCCCTATGATGCTAAACAGCAGCCACATAAGGCTAAGAATAATCATATCGGCAACCATACCGCCATATTTGTTAAAAGGCCCTTCTAAACTAAAGAAATCCCGCATGATAAAACCCCTTCTGAATAGTAATCAAAATGCTCGGATTGAAATTACTATGGCTCCGGAAAGTATTTCACCTGAGAATGACAAAAACGTCATTCCCATGTGAAAAGACAATAGCGATTTCGTTTGAAATTGGGCTTCAGACTGCGCCGAAAAATGCATTGGAGCGTTGCATTTTTCAGCTTGCTTCAGCCCATTTCAAATCGAAACGCTTATATATAGCGAACGCGCTTGAGAAGCCCGCTCAGACTACGCCAAAAAACGCATTGGTGCATTGCGATTTTCTGGCTTGCTTCGCGGTTCTCAAGTGCGTTCGCTATAGGTGATTAACGTGCCGCTATTATTTCCATGATTTTGTTGCTGCGCTCTATAAAACCCTTCATTTGTTCGCTTTCCAGTGGCTTGTGGCTTAGCATTGCCAGGTCGTATAGCTGGTGGGCTATTAGTTCCACATCCTCTGCACGGGTGGTATCGTCTTTTATTTCAAGGAATGTTTTTACCAGGCTATGATTATTGTTAAGCACCAAAGTTAGTTCCTCTTCAAACATGCCTGGAGGCATTCCCCCGCCGCCGAACATCTTGCTCATCTCCTGCATACGGCGGGATTGTTCGCTTAACAAAATCACTGCCGATACACCTTCGGATTTTAACGGCTGCAGCTTTACGCTTAGCTTTTCGCTTGCCAATAGCTTGCGGAAATAGGTTTCCAGATCTTCGTTTTTTTCTTCTTTGCCCTCGCCTTTTAGGGCCTCGGTAAGGTCGGAGTCTATGCGCTGGAATTTTACCTCCGGCTCATACATTTCTAAATATGAAATGTATGGGGCATCTAATCTTGTGGTTAGTTCTACTGCCAGCAGGCCCTGTTCCTTGAACATATTGATATATTGGGATTGTACTTGGGCATCGGTTACATAGTAGATTGTTTTGCCTGTTGCTTCCCCTTCGGTTAATTCGTCTATGGTCAGATAGCGGCCATCTATGGTTTTATATAGGATACTGCCACGAAGCTTATCGTAGAAATCCCGCTCTTTTATGCAGCCGTACTTGATAAAGGGCGAGATATCATCCCAGTAGCCATTGTAGCCATCACGGTCATTTTTAAACAGTCCGTTTAGCTTGTCTGCTACCTTCCGGGAGATATATCCGGCCATCTTTTTAACGGTGCTGTCTGCCTGCAAGAAACTGCGGGATACATTAAGGGGCAGGTCGGGGCAGTCCATTACGCCTTTTAGCAGTAACAGGTACTCAGGGATTACTTCTTTTATATTGTCGGCTATAAAAACCTGATTGTTGTACAGTTTGACTTGGCCTTCCATATATTCCGGGTCATGCTTTAAGGACGGAAAGTATAGTATACCTTGGAGCCGGAAGGGATAGTCCATGTTTAGGTGTATCCAAAATAGCGGCGGCTTGAAATCCATGAATACCTTTTGGTAGAAGTCTTTATATTCATCGTCTGTACATTCGTTGGTGGGCTTTAGCCATAGGGGGCTTACGTCGTTGATTGGAGTGGGTGCGGTTTCTTCGGGTTTGTCATCTGTTTCTTCTGTTGGCTCTGCCGTAGGAGTAAGGTTTTCCAAATATATTGGTACGGGCATAAACCCGCAATATTTGCTGATTATGCTGCGGATTTTATACTCGTCCAGGAATTCCTCGCCGCTTTCGCCTACATGCAAAGTTATAATCGTTCCCCGGGTGGCTTTGTCGCTTTCGCCCATGGAATACTCTATACCGCCTTCGCATTCCCATCGCACCGCTTCCGCGCCGCCGCGGAAGGAAAGTGAATCAATTTGCACCCTATCCGCTACCATAAACGACGAGTAAAAGCCTAAACCGAAGTGGCCTATAATCTCCTGGCTTGAGTCGTCCTTGTACTTTTCCAAAAACGCACTTGCACCGGAGAATGCTATCTGGTTTATATACTCCTTAACTTCATCTGCGGTCATGCCTATTCCATTATCTTCGAAGATAATTTGCTTATTTTCCTTATCTACACGTACATGAATTGCATATGGCTCGTCAGTTGGGATATTCTCTGCTTCCCCCATGTCTGTCAGCTTTTTTAGCTTTGTTATAGCATCCACACCGTTACTAATCAACTCACGAACAAAGATGTCTTGGTCCGAGTAGAGCCATTTTTTGATGATTGGCAAAATGTTTTCGCTGTGGATTGATAGATTGCCTGTTTCCATTAATTTTCCTCCTCATAATGGGCTTTAGCCCCATATAAAACTTTAGTATTGTGACCTATATCAAAATTGCTTTATTCCCTATCCATAACCAAAATATTTTTACGCACAAAAAAACCACGCACCCACTGGTCCCAGGAATCGTCTAAGGATTTATCCAATGCAAATTCCTTTTGGGCGGTGGCGGTGGTAAAAGATACTGCGTCGTTCTCATATACCATGTTTAAAAAAAGCGCAGCGGCGTTGCCGTGTATGGTTGCGGCACTACCGGCCTTATACGAGAACACGATTTTAACAAACTTTGGCTTAGAACTTGACTTGATTATAGAATAAACCAACGGGCGTACAGCTTCCCACGTAATATAGGCTGCCGGGGTTTTAGCCGCCGTGGCATCTTCCTCTTTTGTGCTTTCAGGGGTTTCTAGCGCACCGTTTATCGAAACACGGGTGTTTATTGCAATTTCCACCCCACGCACATCAAACTCATCTAGCGTATTTTCCCTTAAAAGGCGGCCCATAAAGCCCTTGACCAATCCCGGCTCCATTGTTACGGCTATCATTTGTATAACTGCCTCCTTACGACCCATGCACAATTTTGTCCCAGCCTCATACTATACAAATAGAAGTGTACAATCCCTAGGGTTGACACGAATCACAGTATAAGGAGGATACCATGGTAGACCATATTAAGTACCTTGTTGAGAGTATGTTTCGGTATGTTGGCCAGACCGTAACCATTTTTACAACCAGCGGTGGGTTGTCTGGCAACGGTTTTACAGGCGTATTACTGTCTGTAGACTGCAACTGTGTACGGCTTCTTGCCGATATAGGCGCAAACCAGTAAATTTTGCTACCATAAAATTGCACTCATAACGCTCTGCTTTAGGACTTAGTGTATCATGACATATAATGTTTTTCCAGTTATGCTATGTATAAATGTCGAAAACACCATATTGACTTTATATACCGTTCGGTATATGATGGATTTATGAATGATAAAAACGATGTGAAACAAAACATTTTAGAATCTGCCCTTGTGCTATTTTCGGCAAAGGGTTACGAAGGTGTTGCCGTTAGTGAACTCACTACAGCGGCGGGAATTACGAAACCTACGCTGTATTACTATTTTGGCAGTAAGAAAGGGCTTTTTGATGCTGTTTGTCAGGAAAACTATGGCCGGTTAAACAGAGTGATTGCTGATAGCGCCATATACCAAGCTAACCCCGAAAACTACTACGAGGACATTAACAAGACGTTGCATAGTTTGGCATATGCATACTTTACTTTTGCATTTAAAAATGAAACGTTTTACCGCCTAACAATGGCAAACCTGTATGTACCTTGTTCTTCGTCCGTGTTTGATGTGGTGCGGAAGTACCATTTTGAGCAATACGAAATCATTGGCAAGATGTTTCAAGATATGGCAGATGCCCATAGCAACTTAAAGGGTAAGGATAAAAGGCTTGCATGGTCTTTTATAGGGGCAATAAACGCATTTATAGGTTTGGTTTGGGGCGGCACTACCGAAGATATACATAGCGATGATACTGTCAAAGAGTTTGTACACCAGTTTATGCACGGAATATATGCGTAAATAACCGATACGTATTTGTGATGAAGTCCGACAGCCCCAGGCTGTTTTTGCGATGCAAAGCAACTGGCTGATATACAGGCGGGGAAACCCGCCTTATATAATATACATTATATACCTAGCGGTAGGTACAGGAGGAAATTTTATGAATCATCATTGGTCAACAGATGCGGTATTTTACCACATCTACACGCCATCCCTGGCACAAGCGGATTTTTACAATGACTATTCCGCTCAAAGGCATACATTTTCTGAAATAGAAAAATGGTTGCCGCACATTAAGAATTTAGGCTGTAATGCTGTACTTTTCAGCCCCGTATTAAAATCTCGCACACACGGTTATGATGTGACGGATTATTACCAAGTTGACAACCGCATTGGAACAAACTCCGAATTTCAAACCTTAATCAAGCTATTCCATGATAACGGTGTCCGTGTTGTGTTGGATAGCGTGTTTAATCATTGCGGGCGTGACTTTTTTGCATTTCAAGAACTGCTGAACGGCAATAAAGAATATGCAGATTGGTTTTCGGGGGTAGATTTTAGTAGAACAAGCCCATTGGGTGATTCTTTTGCCTATGATACGTGGGCGGGACATTATGAATTGCCGAAATTCAATTTGCGAAATAAAAATGTGCTGCGCTACTTGCTGAATGTGGCGAAATACTGGATTGATACCTTTGATATTGATGGTATGAGGTTGGATGCGGCTGATGTACTAGAGTTCAGTTTTATGAGTGAACTTCGCCGTGTAACTACAGCACAAAAGCCCGATTTTTGGCTTATGGGCGAGGTTGTACACGGCGATTATGCCAAATGGATAGGTACAGACTCCTTGCATAGCGTTACGAACTATATCATATTCAAAAGCCTGTTTTCGAGCCACAACGACAACAACCTGTTTGAATTAGCGTATAATCAACAATATGCAGTTCCATCACAAGGGCTGCCGTTGTACAACTTCTTGGACAACCACGACCAACCCCGCATTGCAAGCAACGTCCAAAATCCCGCATTTTTAGGCACTCTTCACACATTACTATTCACCTTGCCCGGCATACCTTCGATTTACTATGGAAGCGAATGGGGCATACGGGGCATGAAAGAGAACAATTCCGACCAACCTCTGCGCCCATATATCAACATTGAAAATCCTCCAAATGAAGTGCCTTGGCTTGAGGGGTACATTCGCAAGTTAGCAGATATACGGCAAGAACATAAGGCATTGAAGCATGGCGGTTATCGGCAAGTTTATCTTGAATTTCACAAGCCCCTGGTGTTTGAGCGGCGATATGATGATGAACGCATTTATGTGGTAGTGAATATCGGTAGTCAGCAGGAACACATAAGCCTAGCAGGGGAGCATCACGGCAGCTTAGTAGATTTATTATCGGGAGAGTTGATTCAACAACACATGGCACACGCTATTCCAGTTGCCCCACATTCATCTCGAATTATTAAAGCAGAATAACTTACATGAATAAATCACGCTTGCATTAAGGGCGTGATTTGTTCTTTCAAGCTATTTCCGACTATAGATTAAAGTTGACAAACGATACTTACCCGTGTGTAATCTATCTAATGGAAAGGAGCCGTATCATGACAAAAATTGTAGAATGCATACCAAACTTCAGCGAAGGCCGATGCGAGAAAACTATAAGCCGGCTTACTAAAACCGCTCAGTCAACCCCAGGGGTATCTTTGCTTGACGTAAACCTTGATATCAGCCATAACCGCAGTGTACTAACTTTAATAGGCGACCCATCAGGCATAAAAACCGCCGCATTAGCCCTGGCAAAATGCGCACGGGATAATATAGACCTAACCCGACATACAGGCGAACACCCACGTATGGGCGCAGTAGATGTTATCCCGTTTGTGCCCATAAAAGGCATAACCATGGAAGAAACTGTTGCTATATCCAAGGATGTGGGCCGCACAATTGCGGAAGAACTTAATATCCCGGTTTTCCTGTACGAAGAAGCGGCAACCGGCAACCATAGACGCAACCTGGCAAATATTAGGAAGGGCCAATTTGAGGGTATTACTAAAAAAATGCAATCTAAACACTGGAACCCAGATTATGGTACTGCTATTCACCCTACTGCAGGCGCTGTTGCCGTAGGCGCAAGGCGGCCACTTATTGCGTTTAACGCCAACCTGTCTACGCCTGATATAACAGTAGCCGAGAAAATAGCAAAAAAAATTCGTGGTAGTTCTGGAGGGTTGAAATATTGCAAGGCCATTGGCATAATGCTTAAGGAGCGCAATATTGCCCAAGTTTCCATGAATCTGGTGGACTATGAAAGTACATCTGTTTATACAGTAGTGGAACTTATAAAGGCGGAAGCTAGGCGTTTTGGGGTACACATTGTAGGGACAGAACTAATAGGCCTGGCCCCTGCCAAGGCATTGATAGACTGTGCCGAGTACTATCTGCAATTAGAAAATTTTGACTATCAGCGGCATGTGCTAGACAATCATATATAACAACCTAAAAGCCACCCCTAAAGGAGAGAATTATGGCAAATATTTTAGACGGCAATGCACTAGCCAAAAGTATCCGCAACAAAGTAAAAGCCCAGGTAGCAGGCATGGCCTCCCCACCTGGGCTGGCAGTAATAATTGTAGGTGACGACCCGGCTTCACGTATTTACGTAGACGCAAAAAAAAAGAACTGTAAAACCTGCGGCATTATCAGCCATGAGTTTGCCCTACCTGCCGATGTATGCGAGGACAAGCTTCTAGACTTGGTTCACGAACTTAACCGGCGCAGCGACATCCACGGCATACTGGTACAAACCCCTTTACCCGCCGGTATCAACCCCCAAAAAGTTATCCAAGCCATATCACCAAATAAGGATGTAGACGCTTTTCATATGTTAAATGCGGGGCGTATCCTTTACGGGGAATATGGCTTTTTGCCGTGTACCCCTGCCGGTGTTATTGCTTTGCTTGACCATTATGGCATAGACCCTAAGGGTAAACATGCCGTTGTTGTTGGGCATTCTAATGTTGTGGGTAAGCCCATGGCCATGATGCTCTTGCATGGTCATGCCACGGTTACAATTTGCCATGTTCATACAGTAGACCTGGCCGCTTTTACCCGCCAGGCAGACATACTTGTATGTGCAGTGGGTAAAATCGGGCTTATAACCGCTGATATGGTAAAGCCCGGGGCGGTAGTTGTTGATGTGGGTATTAACCGTAAAGAAGACGGCAAAGTTTGCGGCGATGTGGATTTTGACGGTGTAAGCAAGGTAGCGTCTTATATCTCGCCGGTGCCTGGGGGGGTTGGGCCGATGACCCGGGCCATGCTTATGCAAAATACCGCCAATGCCGCAGAAATTTGTGAGGGCACTGCCGGGTTTACAGCAAAAGACGAGAGGATTTCCGGTTTGTCCCATAAATCTGGCACTTTTCAATAGCCATGTGTTATCATGCAAAAAACATACGAAAGGACAAACCTCAATGGAGATTTTAAAGGACTATCTATCTGCAAGCACCGGCGAGTTTAACGCCGAAATGCTAACCTTTGTAGCCAACATAGACATGGTTGCAAAAAAAAGCCCCCAAATAGCCAGGGGAATTGTAAAGGAACTGGTAGACCAACGCAGCTACCTAAAGCTAATAGCCAGCGAGAACTACTGCTCGCCCGCCGTGCAAAGCGCCATGGGCAACCTGCTAACAGACAAATATGCCGAGGGATTTGTAGGCAACCGCTTCTACGCCGGCTGCGATAACGTAGACGAAATTGAAAGCCTTGCAAGCGGGGAAGCTTGCAAGTTATTCGGGTGCGACCATGCATATGTCCAGCCCCATTCCGGCGCGGACGCCAACCTTGTGGCTTTCTGGGCGATACTTCGCAAAAAAGTGCAAGCCCCAATAATGGAGCGGCTGGAAAAAACAAACCTACTAGCCCTGTCAAACGATGAATGGAACGAAATCCGGGCCGAGTTAGGCAACCAAAAACTACTGGGAATGGACTTATTTTGCGGCGGACACCTAACCCACGGCTATAGGTATAATGTATCCGGCCAGATGTTCGATGCCCATTTCTATTATGTGGACAAAGAAACGGGAATGCTGGACTATGACGATATCCGCAAAAGGCTCCGCGAGGTTAAACCCCTGATTTTCCTGCTGGGCTTTAGCGCCTACACAAGGAACTTAGATTATTCGCTACTGCGGCAATATGCCGACGAAGTGGGTGCGGTCATGATGGTAGATATGGCACATTTTGCCGGGCTTGTAGCCGGCGGCGCAATATCCGGCAAGCATAACCCCGTACCCTATGCCGATGTATGTACATCCACAACCCATAAAACCCTCCGGGGTCCCCGTGGCGGCATGGTACTGTGTAAAACCGAATATGCCGAATATATGGACAAGGGCTGCCCCCATGTAATAGGCGGCCCGCTGCCCCATGTTATGGCCGCAAAAGCCATTGCATTCAAGGAAGCCGGTACAGGGGAGTTTAAGGCCTACGCACATAAAATTATTGAAAACTCCCAGGCCCTTGCTGCGTCTTTGATAGAAAAGGGCCTAGACGTACAAACCGGCGGCACAGATAACCATATGATACTGGTAAGCGTAGATAAAATGGGCCTAACAGGCCGCCAGGCCGAAGACGCCCTGCGGGAATGCGGACTAACCCTAAACCGCAACGCAATGCCTTTTGATACCAACGGCCCATGGTATACCAGTGGGCTAAGGTTTGGCACTGCCGCCGTAACCACCTTGGGTATGGACAAGCCTCAGATGCTGGAAATCGCAGATATTATGGCAGGAGTGCTTAAAAATATTAAGCCGACCTTCACTAAAAGCGGCGCGAAAAGCAAGGCCAAGTATACTTTGGATGCAGATATTAAAGCCGATGCCATTAAACGGGTGAAATATATATTGAATGAGTTTGTGCTTTATCCGGAAATAGATACAGGGTTTTTTGAGCCGTATTTCTAGGATACATTTTTACGCAAAAGCCCACATAGATAAGGATGTGATTTCTTATTTGTGTGGGCTTTTGTGCAAATATGCCTTTTATCGCAATTCACCTTTAAATCGGTCTCGCCTGTCGCCGAAAACACGTTGATGCGTTCGCGATTTTCGGCTCGGGCGAGACCGTTTAAAGGGGGAATTGCTTATATATGGCATAAAGTAACAGTTTTGTAATTTGAAAAACCTTGATTTTAAATAACGAATGAGTTAACTTTAGGAAAGAAGTGAAATGGGTGTAAAAGATTTAGTTGGTATCATAAGTACATACGTTATAATCCCTGTCAAAGAATATATATACAGTGGCGTTTCGCTATGTTTTTTTGTGTATATAAGAGGGTGATTTTGTGGTCAATAATATGTCAAATATAAGCAAACCGGCAAATACAGCATGGCAACGAGTATTCGGTCTTTTTTTTATGCTTTTAATTTTGACGGCTTTTGTCCTATTCGCCGCGGATGATTACCCGGGCTATATAACCGTGCCGCAGTATCACATAGAGTACGACAATGAATATACATACGCTTATGCGGTATATAACACACCATGGGGCGACTACCCAGGATATACCTATGAAGGGTATGGCCCTGTGTATTTAGAATATGAGCCTTACTGCAATCTGGAAAGGGAATATGTGCACGGCAATTTTTACATAGAGGAACATGAGTATTACCAATACTACCCAGAAGGTGAGTATGACTACACTGTCGGCTATAATCTTAGCGGCTATGTAAACTATGGGCCCCATTACTGGCATACAAGCGGATATTACTATATAGAAAACGACGATATGGGAATTCAGCCTGCAAGCACATATACTTTTGCGTATTTTGAATCTATAGGTGTACTGGAGTTAAAGCCGGATGGGGCAGGAATAATAATACGCCCTACACCGCCAAACCCGTATGGGATACAGCCATTTCCTTTGTCACCTCCATATTGGCCGTCTTTACAGGCTGCCATTATCGCTGCGCCTACTACCCCAAGCGGTACGTATCAGCCTATTCCGTTTGTAATAACAATTTATGTCCCGGAAATTATTGCGCCTTTAATTGTTTCAGGCTCTAACCGCCTGCTGGTTCAAAACGGCCGCAATGTGTGGCTGCAACCGGGGTTGGATAGTAACGGTGACCGGATTAATGTCCGGCTTATACAAGATAATGCGATACTTCCAACAACGGCTGATAATAACCGGCATTTTCTTCTTGGAATCCGCTCTCGTTTAACTTTGGATGGTATCACTCTCACAAGGGACCCGTTGCTAACCAATGCCGACACGCAACCGGGCGGTGGCGTTCGAATTGAAAATGCCGGTGCCGGAGCGCCTCAAAACGGCGCAACTCTTTATATAACCGGGGGCACTGTAATAGAATACGCAAGGGGAGCCGTGGCCTTCGGGGCCGGGATAATGTCCGGAACCCATAGCAGTATTTATTTGCGCCATGGTTATATAAGATACAACTATTCAAGGGCCAGCGGCGGCGGGATTCGCCTCCACGGTGCCAACGGCCGGGGTGCGGTGCTTAGAATGTGGTACCCTTCCCAAGTTTATGGGAATGTTACGGGCGCCGCCGGCGGCGGGGTTCATGTAATGAATAACGAAGTCCCAAGCCACCCCCATCTCACTACCGGGCAGCACAACGACAGGGCTATCTTTTACATGTACGGCGGTGATATTTTTAATAATAGGGCATCTTCAGCCGGCGGCGGCGTACGAATAGGCGTTGCAGGCCATTTTTACATGCATGGAGGGGTAATAAAAAACAACTATACAATTGCCCCTGGAAACAACGGTAATCAGTTCCTAGACGGCCGCGGCGGGGCAATAGAAATTGTTGAAGACTCTGTTTTTACATGGACCGGCGGGTCAATCCTAAATAACGGGCGGGATGCCACCGGTGCCGTCCGCACTATTAACGGCGGCGGGGTATCTATTGTCGGCGGCGGCATTATGCATATACTTGCCCCTGACCCAACTAACCCAAACAAAACCGATAACCGCTTCCCAAAGGTAATAGCTGGTAATGCAAGCCAAAGAAGAGGCGGCGGCATATTCCTGTCAACCACAACGGTGGGGGGGCTGCCGGGGGTTAACTTACTGCGTACAAACTATGCCTCCCGGGTCAATATTGCCGAAGGCCTTGATGTAATCATAGAGTACAACGAAACGGGCTTTAATACCGCTATATCACCGGTTCTTGCCAACGGCGAAGGGGGCGGGATATATGTGTCCAACGGCTCCGTTCATCAGCAGTGGACGGTGGACGGTGTAACCCATACTCTCACACAAAACTTTGGTGCGGTACTTGATATGAACAGCGGCGTGATACGCAATAACCGCGCAAGAGATTACGGCGGCGGTGTTGTGCTAAGAGAACATAGCGGAGACGATGACCCGACTTTGACATTGGCAAGGATGTATTTACACCCTGCCGCAGCCATATATGGAAACACGGCCGGTCAAACCAGTGCCGCCGGCCCTGCTGCATTTGGCAGAGGCGGAGGCGGAGGTGCGGCGGTTTTTGACCGCGGCCGCCTTATGATAGCAGGGGGTATTATTCACAGTAACACGGCTACCGTAAGCGGCGGCGGGGTATATATGCGTAACGGCGAGTTTACAATGTTCGAAGGTGTAATTGGCGGAACGGTAGAAATTGATGATAACGGGAACACGATTCAAGCAGAAGCCGGCAATGTGGCCCATGGTACAGCCGTTACCCAAGGGGGCGGCGGTGTATTTATTCACGGCGCAGACAGTCATATCCGCCTATACGGCGGTTACATAGAGTATAACCGGGCTCACCGGGGCGGCGGCGCAATGGTAACAAACCAGTCCACTTTTGATATGATGGGCGGCACAATTCGCGGCCACAGGTACAATGCCGACGGTGTATCCGGCGGTATTATTGCGGGGGGCGGCGTGTTGGTAAGCGGGGATTTTGCGGAGTTTGTTATGTATGGCGGTTTTATAGGCGGCGATTCATACTACTCGGCAAATAAAGCCCAAGACGGCGGCGGCGCGTGGGTAGGCAACGGCGCAATGTTTAATATGAAGCCGGGGGAATATAATTACACCCTTATTACCGGCACAATTACCGGCAATGCAGCTACCACAACAGCGGATAACAGGGGCGGCGGCGGTGTTTTCATGGGCAGCACCATCGCCGGCACGGGCATAGGCCACTTTGTTATGTACGCCGGCGAAATAAGCAATAATACTGCCCAAAGCGGCGGCGGTGTGCTAATCAGCGCAGGTTCCACCTTCACCGTGGAAGAGGGCTCTATAGATGTAAACGGCACAACCTATAACACTTACGGGCGGATAGCCCATAACATGGCTACCGGCATAGGCAATTACCACGGCGGCGGCGGGGTGTTTATAGTAGACGCCGGGGGTACCCTCCAGGTAAACGCCGGGATAATTGAACAAAACCGCGCCCTACGCGGCGGGGGCGTTATGGTTATGACCCCCGCAAACCTGGAAATAAACGGCGGAATAATCCGCAGCCACAGGTACGCCAACTCTCCTGCAGACCCGATGGCAACCCCGGCACCCATAGCCCAAGGGGGCGGTGTGTTCATAACGGGCAGCACCACCTTCGAGATGAACGGCGGCATAATAGGCTATACGGACCCGGAATACGGCAACCGCGCAATAAACGGCGGCGGCGTCTGGAGCGGCCCCGGTGTCATCTTTACCATGCACGCAGGCGGCTTAATTACAGGAAATTTCACTACAAGTATTGAATATGACGCAGGGGGCGGCGGTGTATTTATAACGGGCCTTGGCAGTACTTTCTTCATGCAAGCAGGTGAAATAGCCTCTAACTTTGCAATCCGGGGCGGCGGGGTTATGGTTATGTACCCGGCCGGCTTTTACATGAGCGGCGGCACAATTCACGACCATCGCTATTCCACATTAGACTGGGACGCAATAGAAGCAGGCGGCGGTGTATATGTAACCGGCCCCGGCGCGACCTTTGTAAAATACGGCGGCATAATAGGCAATAACGACCGAGACAATGCCAACATAGCTGAATACGGCGGCGGGGTATTCGTAGCCGACGGCGCATTATTCGAAATGAGAAATTATATTGACGGCCAGGGCATAATAACCCCGGGCACGGGGCTGATAATAAGCAACTCCGCTGCGCGAGGCGGCGGGGTAGCAGTAAAAGAAGGCAGCGGCTTTATTATGGGAAGCGGCCTGATTTACGGTAACGGGGCGGTTATGGGCATATACAGGATAGGCGGCGGCGTTTATTTGTATGACTACGACTCCTGGTTTGCAATGTACGGCGGAATAATCCGTGCGAACCGTGCCACAGCCGGCGGCGGGGTTTACATAGCAAGCAACAGCCTGTTTGAAATGAATGGGGGCAATATAAGCAACCACCGCTACGGGGACTTTGAAACAACTGACCCTATAACCCGGGGTGCCGGGGTTAATATTTCCGAAGACGCCGAATTTCTAATGAGAGGCGGCACGATAGGCGGCCCAACCGACGATACGGACGCCTATGATTATCCCATACACCACGCGAACATAGCACAGTACGGCGGCGGCATATGGGTAGGCAATATGGCTAATTTTAACCTTGAAGGCACTGACCCAAAACGCATTACAGGCAACAAGGCCCTATATAACGGCGGAGGCATATGGGTATCCTACAACGGTTTTATGACCATGGACCTTGAAACCGATAACACCTATATCACATTCAACCGTGCGGAAGGATTAATGGGAATGGGCGGTGGCATATACACCCAGCGGTATGAATACGACACCTTATTACTAATGCGCGTCCCCGGCGCTACCCTTGGCCCAGGCGAAACTTATGCGTACAGTAATCTTTCCCTTGCGGCTATAGAATTTAGCTACAACGGCGCGTATTTCCGGTATGTACCCCCGGTAAACGCCTGGGAGGCCATACCTGCCGGTGCCTTTACCGGCACCAGCCAACCCCCAAACCCCGTACGTTTCCATCCGTTAAACAACTATGATATTAACTTCCGTATAGACGAACAGCTATTTGAATTCTTCAAAGCCTTCGACGACGGCTTCGGCACCCCACTATGGGAAAACCTGCTGGAGGGCGCGCGTTTCAAGCTATTCCGTGCAGACGCCTACGATTGGCCTACAGGCAGCGCCGGTTTTATATCGCTAGACTCTGACGGCAATCCAAGCCCAAGCCCTCCGTGGACGGCAGTACCGCCGGAAATGATTGTAAACAGCATAAGCCAGTCCGGCCCCGGCGCCGAACCTGTGGCATTCTTTATGATACCGGGCTTCTACTACCAGCTAATAGAATACCGCCCGCCGGGAGGTTTTCAGTTACCACTGGGCCAGTGGCGGCTATGGATAGACGAGCATGGCAGCGTGCATTTCAGGATTGTAGGCGGCATACCCACCCCCGGTTTCATATATGACGAAGCTGGCCATTACGGCGTACATTGGTTTTTACTTAACTGGCCGGACTTTGTTCTGCCTCTTACCGGAGGTATTGGCGGTACGCATATGTTTACCTTTGTCGGGTCTTTGGCTATTGTAATGGCCGGGCTTGTGGTAATAGTGCTGCATTTCCGTAAACGAAACCCGGTTGAACCATAATAAATTATCATCAGTTTTGCTTTCATTCAAAATATGGATATGTAATTTGACATAAAAGGGGCTGTCTTGCGAAGGAAAAAGCAAGACAGCCCTTTTACTAAAGTTTTCATTGAAACTTTTTTCAAAAAGTTTACGGGGTTTGGGGCGGAGCCCCAAGGTCTTAATAGGTTTCAATCATTACCCATCACTCAACCCAAAACGCCATATTCAAGTAAAGCGGAAAGTCTGTGGCTGGATGCTCTGGTATAACCAGGTTGGAATTGTATGCCCTGGTTAGCATTGCCATGTGGGTGGGGATTTGGTATGCGTGTTCGTTTACCAGCCTTACAGCCTGTTCTGTTAGGGCTATTCTGGCTTCAACGGATTGTACCTCTGCTATAGCCGCGTCTATCAGGGCGTCTAACTCCGGGTTGTTTACGCGGCTTCTGTTGGTTGTGCCAATGCTTGAACTGTGGAACTTAGCCCTCAGATATCCCAGCATACTTGGCTGTGTAAAGCCCATGAACGCCGCTTCGAAATCCCCGTCGCCAAGCAGCTGTTGGGTCGTGGCAACGTCTTGCTGGATGATGGTAACGGGTATGCCTATTGCCGCCAGGTTAGCTTGTACAACCGTTGCCATCGTTGCCCTTGGCGGGGTGCTTGCTATAATTTCAAAGCCCATGGTTGCAGGGTCTACGCCGTGTTCTTCCAATAGCTGAAGTGCACCTTCCGGGTCAAAACTGTATACGCCTTCAAAGGTAGAGCCGGCAAATACTTCCGGCCCTTGTACCCATGTGGGGTTTACGGTTCCGTCAAAGGCGGCAAGCATCATGCCTTCTTTGTCTATTGCCATACCAATGGCGCGCCTTCTGTATGGGGTGCTAAACTGGGGCAAATCATTGTTAAGATAAAGGATATTGTGCTGTGCGCCTGGTACGCTTATTACTGTCATGTTCGGGTCATCAAGCATCCTGTTAATGTCGGAAGCCTGGAGCAGCACGTTATAGTCGATTTCGCCGGTTTCAAGGGCCATTGTCCTGGTAAAGCCTTCAGGGATAACCCTAAAAGTTACAGACTCGATACGGGCACGGCGCTCAGCATCGAAGTACTCTTCAAATGCCGTAAAGTACAGGGAATCCCCCCGCTGCCAATCTTGGAACACAAACGGGCCGGAACCAACAGGGTTCTCGTTAAAATCGTTGCCGGCTTCTATAAGGGACCTTGGCATGATGAAGTTGGCCTGGTTTGCCAGGTCAACAAACAGCATAGAGTTGGGCTCGCCGGTGTCTATCCTAACGGTAAACTCGTCCACAACTTCAAAGGATTGGGCGCTCCTATGGGCGGCAGAGGCATAGGCGTAGGTTCTTACATATTCCAGTGAAGCCACAACGTCATATGCAGTCATTATTTCGCCGTTATGAAACGGTATGCCTTCGTGAATGGTAAATTCAAATACCGTATCGCTTATTGCTGTCCATTCGGATACCAAGTCCGGCACAGATTCCAGGGTTTGGGCGCAAATTCTGAACAGGCCGTTATGGGTCATTGCAGTCATATAAAACCCTACAAGGGCGTTATGCCTTGCCGGGCCTATTGCCGGCGGGTCAGAGCCTATTGCCACTACTATTCCCCTGCCAAGAGGTGCTTCTTCCGGCGGTGCGTCCGGCACTTCCGGCGGCGGTATAACCTCTGCCGGCTCCGGTGTTGCGGCGGGTTCCTCTGGTGCCGGTGTGGCTTCTGCCTCTGGGGCGGCGGGTGTTCCGCCATTACCGCAAGCCGTAAACAGCAGCATACCTGCCACTACCAGCATAAAGCAAAAGATAATTTTTCTCATAGAAATCTCCCTTCGGTATTACGCGCTCATGATTAGAAACAAAGAAAAACACTTGAATAAAGCCGTTTTCACTTCATTTGCAATATAACAAAAACGACTTCCGCATACAAGGGAAGTCGCTTACAAATATATCGGCTATTTTTGTGACATTGTCACAGCAGGTCTAGTTCCAATATTTTAAGGGCCACTTGCAAGCATAAATAATCATCCGCATTATCTAGTATTAACCCGGTTAGCTGTTCTATACGCATCAAGCGGTTTGAAACTGTATTATGATGAATATGTAAAGCCTTTGCCGTATTACGATGGTTGCCGTTATTGCGGAAATATTCTTTTATGGTTGCTAAAAGTTCGGCCTCATGCAGGATGTTACCCAGTAATTCTTCCACAAAAAACTTCTTTTCATGAACATCATCATCGGCCAACAAAACCCGGTAAACCCCTAAACTATCATAGCATGCAATATTATCACCCTTTACCTGCTTGGCAACTTTAAGGGCCTGCCGGGCTTGGGCTAAGCCCTTTGGTAATTCAATTATATTTTCTATAGCGCGGCCTATGCCAATACAAACTGTTGGTTGTTTTTCCATTAACCCAATTATCTCCCCGGTACGCTTTTTCTCACTCCTAAAGTCGCTTAAAGGGAATATTAGCAAAGTGTCACTTTTAAGTTCTACTGCAATAACACCGGAGGGCAATCTTACAGGTATCGCCCCATAAACAGCCGCCGGTATAAACGCGCCTTTCAAATTCCAATTATATAAACGGCCTACCGTAAGGGCTTGTGATAAGGACGCTACTCTCCCGTGTATTATATCTTCTATTAACTCTGTACTGTAATGCTGTTTTACTATGCTGTGAAGTACTGCGTTCATAATATCGTTAAAGGGCGTTCCGTACGGGATTTTAAGAATGGGGAAATTAAGTTCGTCGGCCTGTTTGAGCATAAACTCAGGTATTTCGGAATTCTTATGTAGCGGCGCAAGGGCTAAGGCGGCAACACCTTTTTCTGATAATAGCGGCACTAACTCCCGCTGAAGTTCTTCCCTGTCACGGATAGAATACATGGTTGTAATCAAAAGTTCGCCGCGCTTTAGATACTTGGATATATCGGGTACTTCCATAACGTTTACGGCAGATACTTCCCTCCAGAGGCCGGCACTACCGGCCACAACAGCAATGTTTTCCATCTCTGGCAGTTTTAGCGCAATTTCAAGGGTTATGGCCATATCAATACCTCCCCACATATTTGGGCTGATGATAGCATGATAGATTGTATGCGTAAAGCAAAGAAAACAAAATTGGGTGTTTAGAGCCTATCCAGGAATAAGCAGCTTCGCGCCTTTGCACAGATTTTCCGCATTGCCGCGTCGGCTCTTCCTAGCTTGCCCAAGCGTCGTCAGCACCTCCTTGCACTGCGAAAAATCTGTGCAAATTCGCTTCGTTGTTATTCCTGGATAGGCTCTTAGTTTATATCATAAAAAATCCCCCGTAATCTATTAATTACGAGGGATTCAGAGGTTGCAGCTGACAGGACTTGAACCTGCAAGGTCTAGGACCACTAGATCCTTAGTCTAGCGCGTATGCCAATTCCGCCACAGCTGCGTTTCACAAAGAGGATTGTAATATGTGGGATTGGCGGTGTCAAGTAGGTATTTTTTAGTGCTTCGGATAAACCCATCACAGGTTTACTTATATAAGGCCCCGTACGTCTCGCAAGCACGATAATCCGCCGCTTCGGCCGAATCCGTACCAAAGGCCGCCCATACGTGGGGCCGGAAGATTTCACTATCCGGTACATTGTGCAGGGCTACCGGGATACGCAGCATACTGGCCAAAGTCAGAAGTTTGTGGCCAACATGGCCGTAAACCGTTACGCCATGGTTAGCACCCCATGCGGCCATTAAGCCGTATACATCCTTGAAGGCACCTTGGCCGGTCAACTCCGGTACAAACCAGGTTGTGGGCCAAGTTGGGTCCGTGCGTTGGTCCAGTGCGTTATGAGTTTTATCGTCCAGAAGAACTGTGTGGCCTTGGGCTATTTGCAGAGTTGGGCCTATGCCGTCTACTAGGTTTACCCTTAGCAGAGTCACGGGCATTTCCGCAATATTTTTATAGTTACTTGAGTAACCGCCTCCGCGGAAATATCCGTAGTCGGCCCGGCTCCACTGGGTGGCATCCAGGCAGGCGGCTATGTCTTCCTTTGTCATTTCCCACCAGGGCTTCATGTAGCCTTTGCCGTTTTCATCTTTGGCGGCGCCGGTGCCATCCAAGGCAGACGCGCCGGAGTTTACTAGGTGGATAAAGCCGGTGCTTGCAGGGCCTTCAGGTTTTTTACCGCTTACCCGCTCTACGGCTTCCGGGCTCCAATATGTGCGTACGTCGTGGAAGCAGGGGGCTGTGTCTGAAATTAACTTGCCAAACAGCATGGCAACGCCGTTAAGGGTGTCATTTTCTGTTGCGAAGGCTACCGGCTCTTTCGGGCCGTTCCAGTCGAAGGTAGAGGCTAGGATTGCCTCGGTAAAGTCGGCATTTGGCAGCCAGTCTGTCCAGTGGCGCTGGCCTTGGAAACCGCCTGCTACCGCGTTTTTGCCTAGTGCTTCCTCATGCCAGCCCAACTCTTTTAGCTTTGGGTTGCCGAAAAGTATGTCGTTTACGATGATGGTCATCTTGGCTATAAATTCCCAGTCTTCGTCTGGGGGGACTACCTTGGATTTTGTTATTATTCCCGGCAGGGTTTTGCCTTCGTTTTTATCGTAGCCTTCGTTGCATTCAGATTTTATCCAGGCTAGGGCTTTATCATATTCGGCTATGTCGTAGATGCCTAGTTTCATACGGCGCAGCAGTTCTGTCAGGTCTACCCATTCGGCCCGGATGCCTAGGTATTTTTGGAAGAAACCTTCGTTACAGTAGCTTCCGGCTATGCCCATGGATACTCCGCCCATGTTTACATAGGATTTATTGCGCATCCAGCCCACGGCGGCGGCGCATTTGGCAAAGTTTAGGATTTTATCTTTTACATCGGAAGGTACAGAATTATCGTCCAGGTCTTGCACATCCCGGCCGTAGATGCTAAAGGCCGGCAGACCCTTTTGAGCGTAGGCAGACATTACTGCCGCCAGATATACCGCCCCCGGGCGCTCTGTTCCGTTAAAGCCCCATACGGCTTTGATGGTACGGGGGTTCATGTCGAAGGTTTCTGAGCCGTAGCACCAGCAGGGTGTTACGGTTAGGGTGGCTACTACGTTCTGGGCGGCGAAGGCGTCTTCGCAGATAGCAGCTTCCGCGCCGCCACCAATGGTTGTGGGGCTTATTATACATTTTAAGGGCGTGCCGTCTGGGTAACGCAGGTTAGCGGAAATTAGTTCTGCCGCCGATTTTGCCATTGCCATGGTCTTCTCTTCTAGGCTTTCGCGCACCCCGCCCCAGCGGCCGTCTATTGTGGGCCTTATGCCGATTTTTGGGTAGTTGAGTTTGTTCATGCTGTACCTCCCGATTTATAGTTTTATGGGTTTGTTTGTGATTATACATGGGCGGTTGGAAAAGAGAAAGGGTTCAGATGAATCAAAAAAGGGCAGACACGGTCACACAAACACAAAGTCCCTATGGTATACTGCCCGCAAAAGGGGTGATGAACTATACACGCATGGGAATCCATACAAAAAACCTTAAACTATATTGAGAAAAATTTGGGTTTTGATACAAATGGACAACCTTTTTCCCGGTTTAGATGATACCGATAAAAGCGATTTTCATACTCGGTTGGTGACGGACATTGCCCACAATGGGCCAATAGGAGGAACGACAATGAGCAAGTACGAAAAAGGAATGGCAATACTGGAAGAAAAGTTTGGCAACAGCAAGGACAATATCATAGGCCTTGCAACCATCGCCCTTGAGCCGTCTGCAGATGGTAAGCCCCGCCCGGTTGTACGTGACGTAGACGCCTATTACGAAGACGGTGTATTCTACGTAGTAACCTACGCGAAATCAACAAAGATGCAGCAAATCGCAAAAAACAACGAGGTCGCGATTGCGGTCTGCTTCGAGTGGTTTACCTCAAACGGCATTGGCGAGAACTTGGGCTGGGTGCTAGACCTCAAAAATGCCGAGTTAAGGACAAAGATGCGTACGGCCTTTGCAAAATGGTACGACATGGCCAATAACGAAAATGACGAAAACTGCTGCATATTGGCAATCCGCCTTACAAATGGGATAATTAATATTAACCACCATGAAACGCTGTATCACATGGACTTCGTAAACAAGACAGCAGTGGTGGAAGGGAAAGAAGCATAAAAATATTTGCCTTTATGTAAAAGTAAAAACCCCCAAGCAAAGTAGCGCTGCCTGGGGGTTTTATGCTATAAAAGGGCGAGGTGATTAACTTTGATAAGACCAATGCAGTTATCCGACATACTACGGGTGTCCGAAATTCACGTATTTGGCTGGCGGTGCGCCTACCGCGGGATTGTTTCAGACGAGCATTTGTTTAATGTACTAAGCGTAGCCGGACGGATGAAACGGTTTGAGGCAATCCTGCGTGATAAGGAAAGCGCATGGAGCGGCAGCTACAACTATGTATATGACGACGGAATAATAAAGGCCTTTTTAACAATAGGCCCATGCCGTGACGAAGGCAAACAACACGCCTTCGAACTTGGCGGACTATATGTAGACCCATGCCTACAGGGAAAAGGCATAGGCACAGCACTAGCCATGCATTGCGAGCAGTTAGCTTCCCAACACGGATACGGCGAGATTTATCTTTGGACATTTGAGAAAAACGCCCCCGCCCGGGCTTTTTACGAAAAGCTTGGCTATGTGCACGACGGCGCAACACAAGTTGTAGAGCCTTACGGAGCCGTTGGGATACGCTATCACAAATATATATAACAATAACATTGGACTGTGCTAAATGAGTTTCCAAACACCGGTGTTGTCTCGCGGCACAAAAAAATCGCGCATATGCACGATTTTAGGGACTTAGATTTTATATTAATGTTTACAATCCTATGCCAGCATATCCAGGGTTTTATCTTGTAATGTTTTAACCCATATACCTTGCAAAACTCCAAATTCTTCTCTTATTCGGCAATATGTATTGCTTCGCTGTGATTGTTCATCCGTCTCATCGTTAACAAACAATCGCCTATCCATTGCAAGTAAAACATCTAACATACTAATAGTATCAGGAGACTTTGAAAGACGATAACCGCCGTTTTTTCCTCTTGTTGAAGAAGTGATGCCGCTGTGCTCTAATTTTTTTAATATCTTGTATGCAAAATCAAGAGGTATATACTCTTTCTCAGAAATAGCTTTAACTGTTTGCTTCTCCATGTTGCATAAGGATCGTACCACGCGCATAGCATAATCTCTTTCTTTTGTTAAAAACATAGTTCACCGCTCCCCAACTGATTTTAGTTTTCCACCAAGATTATACAAAAATATTTGTGGAATGGTTTTGTCCAGATTGGCGCAGATTCGCGGCAAATATGTGGCAAATATGTGGCAGTCAAATTACGTGTAAATCTTCTACAATGCATTGAAACAATGTATACTTGTATTGCGAATTTGAATTTGTTTCCCGCAATCAAAACCCATATCATGAGGTGGTTCATGCATTATTATACTGTCGATAAAGACGTTTGCCAACGCCTCCAAAGCGTATGTGAAGCTGCACCCATGGGGTGCTGCATTACTGATGAAAATCAGCTGCTAAAGGAAATGAAAGTCTTGTTTGTAAAAGGCAATAAAGATACCATTAGAAAAGTCTCTTGTGCTGCGGCTCAAGGGGATTTTAAAGAAGCCAGAAGGCTGGTGCATACTTTGAAAAGTTCTGCAATGTTAATTGGCAAGGCGCAGTTAAGTAACATCGCCAATGAGGCTGAAAGTTTTTTTAAGGCAGGTACCAATTTGCCGCAAGGGCTTTTTAGCGCCTTTGAAACCGAGTTGCAACAGGTTTTAGATGAACTGTCTGTAACAGAGGATAAAAGATAGTATTTGATGGGGCCAATAGGAGGGTACGAATGAATAATTTAATTTACGTAGCTGATGATGACGCAGTGAATTTACTAATGGTGCGAACCATATTAGTAAAAGAAGGGTTTCGGGTTGAGTGTTTTGAAAACGGAGACTTATTATATGATACATTTTTACAAAAAGAATGCAATCTTGTAATCTTAGATGTACTAATGCCCGGTAATGACGGCTTTACCATAGGCGCTAAAATTAGGCAGATATCCAGCCTGCCCATCATTGTGCTAACCGGCCAAGAGTCCGACGATGACTATATTTTCGGTATTTCCCTTGGGTTGGATGTTTATCTTACAAAGCCTTTTAACCCCGCAAAGCTTATTGCCCATGTAAGAACATTGCTTATTAAGGCCGAACTTGGTAAACCAAAACAAATACAATCACCGGCTGTATTGCCGGAAGAAAAACCGGCACTATTAACATATGCCGATATCACTATAGACACCAACATGCTAACAACCCGCTGCAAGGGTAATGAACTGCAACTGACGCATACAGAGCTTAACCTTCTTATATTTATGTTTGAAAATCATACAAAAGCAGTATCGCGAGACGAGATGCTAAACGCAATATGGGGATACAACAATATTGTAGGCTCAAGGGCCATAGATGACGCAATCAAGCGCTTGCGCCGTAAACTATCCGATGCAAATAGTCAGGTTTCCATTGATACCGTACGGGGGTTTGGATTCCGGGTTAGTGAAATTGGTGCGACGTAAGCTTTAATTGTTGCCATTTTATTCACCTGGTTTATAATAGTTTGCAATGCATATTAAGCAAATTAAGGAGGAGATTCAAATGAAGAAAAAAAGGTATGCACTGGTTGGAACCGGTGGACGGGCCAGGATGTTTTACAAAGCGGTGGCAGAAACTTACAAGGATACCTGCGAACTTGTAGCGTTTTGCGATATTAGCCAAACCCGCATGGACTACACAAACAAGGTCCTGCAAGAAGAATGTGGGCATGGGCCTATACCTACCTATTTTTACACAGACTTCGAAAAGATGATTGACGAAACCCGGCCCGATACCGTAATAATTACCACGGTGGACCGTACTCACCACGATTTCATCATCCGCGCAATGGACAAAGGCTGTGATTGCATTACCGAAAAGCCCATGACCACAGATGAAAAAAAGGCCGAAGCCATCTTAGACGCCATCAAACGCACAGGTAAGGATTTACGTGTTACGTTTAACTACCGCTACGCGCCTACCAATACCAAAATCCGCGAACTTATTATGGATGATGCAATCGGCGAAGTGTTTTCTGTTCATTTTGAATGGCTGCTTAATACCCAGCACGGCGCGGACTATTACCGGCGCTGGCACCGCAACAAAGCTAATAGCGGTGGGCTGTTAGTGCATAAATCCACACATCATTTTGACTTGGTTAATTTCTGGCTGGATGCAAGGCCCGAGACGGTGTTTGCCTTTGGCGAACTTAATTTCTACGGAAGGCATAACGCCGAAAGGCGGGGAGTAGACAAGTTTTATTACCGCAGCCATGGCAGCGATGCCGCTAAAGATGACCCATTTGCCATTAACATGGAAAGTAATGAAAGCCTGAAGGGCCTGTATCTGGACGCTGAAAGGGATAGCGGGTATTTGCGTGACCGCAGCGTATTTGGGGATGATATTAGTATAGAAGATACCATGGGCGTACTGGTTAAGTATAACTCCAACGCAATTTTGACCTACTCACTTAACAGCTACATGCCCTGGGAAGGATACAATGTGTATATTAACGGCTCCAAAGGCCGTATAGAATACCGGGTAACAGAGCGCAGTTATATTAACGCAGGCGGCGAGCCGGGGGTTGAAGGCGCTTATACCGGCAGTTCTATTGTGGTGCAGCCTATGTTTGGCAAGCCTTATGAAGTTCCTGTTGTAAGGAAGCAAGGCGGCCATGGCGGCGGCGATATAGTTATGCTGGAAGACCTGTTTGGGAACCCGGAGCCGGACAAGTTCCGCCGTGCGGCAGGTGTTACAGAAGGCTGTGCATCCATAATTACCGGGATTGCAGCCAATAAGTCTATTGCCGGTGGTCAAGCCGTTCGGATTAAGGATATATTGGATTATTAGAAGCGGCAATAACACAAAGAGGGGCTGTCTTGCGAAAAAAAGCAAGACAGCCCCTTCTATAAAGTTTTTGATTAAACTTTTTTTAAAAAGTTTACAGGGTGTGGGGCGGAGCCCCACGGTTTTATTCTTGTAAAAATCTCTACATCATATCAGCCAGCGCTTTTTCAAAGGCCTCTATCGGTAGGTTTACCAAGCCGGCGCCTACCATTCCCTGGCCGGCTTCTTTGTTGGCTATTCCTGTGTTTATTATGGGCTCTATGCCGGTTTCTATTACTTTTAGTACATCTATGCCTGTGGGCGCGCCTATGAAGTTTAGGGTCGGGATTGTGAAGGCGGGGTTTTCTCCAAGGGTGATTTTGCGCATGTCTTTGGTGAAATTAATGGCGTCTTGGATTGTGCCGCCTACCAGCTGGGTCATGGGTAGGGCCGCCGCCATTGTAAACGCGCCTATGCCGGCGGTTTCGGTGATGGCGGAATCGCCCATGTCTGGGTTTGCGTTTTCTTCGCTAAAGCCGGGGAAGTACATGCCGCGTATCATTGGGGCCTTTGCGGTAAACCATTTATTGCCTTGGCCGCTTACTTGTATGCCTACCTCTGTGCCGTTACGGGCCATTGCGGTTACTAGGGTGGAGTTGGGGATATCTTTTGCGGCGTCCATGGTTGCCTTACATGCTGCCATGGACAGGTTTAGGAAATACCAGTTGTTATGGAAGATATTGTATGCAAGGCCTGTTAGCAGGCCATGATGAATGCCGGACTTTGCCAGTTCTGGCACCAGTATTTTCCACAATTGCCCTGTGGCCGCCACCAGGCGGTTATGGCAGTCGTCGCCCATGTGAAGGGCTTGGGCGATTATCATTTTAAGGTCTATGCCCTCGCCTCGTACTTGCAGGGCTTTTTTTAATGCGGGCAGCATTTGGTCCCGTAAGGAGCGCAGGGTCTCTTGGGTGTCTTCGCCGAAAGCCCCAAACGAGAAGGGCCTGCCACGGCCTTGGGTGTTAAAGGGCGAGTAGGCTATGTTGCCGTGTTCTTTGTTTTCTACCACATATACCGGGATGTGTGCGGAAAATACTCCAGTCATTGGCCCTACAGCGTTAAGGCTATGGCATGGTACGAAGTCCATGGAAGGTGCTATTTTGCGTGCTTCCTCCTCGTTTTCGGCTTTGCCTTCGAAGATTAATGCACCTATTACAGAGCCTTGCATAGGGCCGCACATGTTTTCCCAAGTTACGGGTGGGCCCGCGTGGGCTATTGTGTTTTCTGTAAAGCCGGGGATTATGTCTTTGGCAAAACCCGCGTCTGTCCAGACCGGTTGGGCGGCCAGGATTTTCTCCAGGGCTTTTTTATTGGCCGCGTCTATTTGCGGTTTGCGCTCTAGGATTTTTTTTAGCTGTTGGTTTACTTCTGTTTTGCCGCCGCCCGGCGGGCGCCAGTCTAGGTGGATGTTTTCTACGTTGTTTTTAGCCAGGTCGTTTGCGAAGATTTCCAGCCCGGCGTTTATGACTTTGGGCTGCCGGTTTAGTAGGTTATTTCCCATGCTTATTTCACCTCCGTAGTTCCGTTATTGTTTTGAAGCTTTTTTGCAAAACAAGCTGCTACCTCCGCTGCGTATTGGTTTGATGGCAGCACTATGATATTTGCGTCTTTTAGGGCCTGCACCTGCTTGCTTTTTACCTGCGGGTCGTTTTCTGTGCCTACTACTGTGGCTATTACGGCTTTACTTGCTTTTGTTTTAGCCCTTGCAGCCTGTACGTCTTTTACCAGTTCCGCCGCCGGGTCCATGTGGCTGCCATAGCCCAGCACTACATCGCATAGGATTATTGCTGTTTTATCGTCACTGAAAGCGTCCATTATATGGCTGCTGCGGTTTGAGGGGTCAATCATTGGATGCAATGCGCCTCTTGTATATTCGTCATCGCCCAGGTCAATTATGTGGGCATCCAGGCCTTTTAATATGGCTTTTGCCTCGCTTGCCAGGGTTCCCCCTGTAAACAGGCCTTTTATGGCTGTTTGGCTTAGTTTTGGGCATTCGATTTCTTCCCGGGAGTATATTACCTGGGCGGTATCGGCGTTTTCGCCTTTGGATAGGGCTGCGATTTTTGCGGCCGCTTCTTCGATTGTGCCGGCAATATAAACATTGCTTTCCGGTTTTGAAGATTCCGCGCCTAAGAATGCTAAAACCGCAGGTTTGCCGGAGGCTTTAACCGCTTCAAGTACCGTGTTCGCGACTTTTGCCGAAGGAGGCTTGGATATTATGGCTATGATTTTGGTTTCGGAATCCGACGCAAGCAGTTTAATGGCCCCAAGCATGGTGCGCCCGGCAACCTCTTCGGACAAATCCCGCCCGCCTGTGCCAATGGCGTGGGTTATACCGCAGCCTGCGGCATCTATTAGCACAGAAAGTTCCTGTGTGCCTGTACCGGATGCGCCTATGATACCAATGTCGCCCTTAGACACTGCATTGGCGAAACATAACGGCACACCGCTTATTATTGCAGTGCCACAGTCCGGCCCCATAACAAGTAAGTCGCGGGCATTGGCATAATCTTTTATCATGATTTCATCTTCGATAGATACATTGTCACTAAAAAGCATTACATTCATATCCTGGGATAATGCCGTCATTGCCTGTACCGCGGCATATGGCCCGGGCACGGATATTACAGCCAGGTTAGCGTCCAGCTTTGCACGGCCCTGCTCGAATGTGGTTGGCCGCGATTCGGCGCTTTCACCTTTTTCGCCCTGTGCAGCCGTGGATGTGATGCGGCCTTCGAACTCGTCCAGCAATGTATTGCCGGTTTCGGCGTCTTGGCACTGGATAATCAGCACTAAGTCGTCGGCGCCTGCCTTCTGTACATCTTCGCCCATCATGGATTCCTGGATGCGTGATTTCTTGTTGTTTTCCGTTGCCATAAAGGCGAATGCCTGCTGTACACCGGGCAGATTCTTGATTTCTGCCGATACACGCATTAGCTTTAAGGAATCCTGGTAAAACCGGGTCTTGATTCTTGTGAAAGTTGGCAAAATCTTCGACCTCCTTGTTGTTATTCAGTATAATTACATTAAAATCAAGTTAGCATAAATTAAACAGCCCCGCAATATTGGCCCCTCACAAGAAGGGTAACCGGTACTGTGACATTATCATAGGGCTAAAGGATGAAGCATATGTTTTATGCCACAACCCTGGGAAAGGCCTTTGCAAAAACCTGCAAAAACGGGGATATGGGCCGGGTACACAGCATTTTTGAACGGGCGGTGAACATACGTTTAGAAGGGCAGGCTGGCGGCTTGCTTACTATGCTATGCAGCGAAATAGATATACTGCCTGCATATCTAATTACACATGCCCCGGGCGGTTCATGGGGACGCTTAATGCAGGTAAATGATAGTTTATTATTTACCGGTGAAGCGATATATATTAGAAATGAGCCGATAATAGGCCAAATTACCCAGGCAAAGCTATGGGAACGGCTTTCGGATGCAGAACTTACCGCGCATATAAAACCCGAAATAGATTTGATAATACTGGGTTGCAAGTTGGCAGAGAGTTATTTGAGTAAAAACTCTCCGCCATCAATCTCCTTTCCGGTTATGCCCCAGCCGCTTAACCCGTTAGAGTTAATAGGGCTTGGCCCGGGCCTTACCCCTTCAGGTGACGATTTTCTGGCGGGGGTGCTGCATGGCATGATTTTTATGGAGAAGCTGCGCGGCATTAAAAACCCGCGCTTGCCTGAAATTACACAACTAATCACCAATAACCTTCACAAAACAGGAGAAATAAGCCGGCATTTTCTTAGCTATGCCGTTGCAGGTGAATGGGGCCGAAACACAGAGGATTTTCTTATAGCAATAACAGAAAACGAAACTCGGAAACTGCAAAACGCTATAGACAGAAAACTCTCAATAGGCGCAACCTCCGGCGCGGATGAGATACGGGGTTGTATATACGGGGTACTTGCGGGATGCCGATGACGGTTTTGCGAAAATATTAATCCTCTTGCGTCGCCAAATCTGCGTAGAAGCGTTCAGCAGATTCGGCCCGTCGTCGGAAAATGTTTTCAGCATCCGGTATAGGTATGCGTAAAAGATACTGTTATAATCCATTCTAAATAGGATGTGATTAACAATGTGCAAAGTCGTTCTTTTGGCTGTAAACTCAAAATATGTACATTCGGCTCTATCTGTTTGGCTGCTGGCTGAAGGTGTAAACCAGTACGCCCGTTTGCCCCATGATGTTGAAATAATTGAGGCCACAATCCACCAGCAAGATGAAGACATCGCAGGGCTGGTATCATCCCATAAGCCGGACATTGTAGGCATTTCCACATATATATGGAACGCGGCCAAACTGCCGGGGCTAATTAAACTGCTGCACCGGCAGTTACCAGGATGCGTTTTTGTACTGGGGGGGCCGGAAGCATCATATAATGCGGATTATTGGCTAGATAACGGCGCACATATTGTAATGCACGGTGAAGGTGAGAGGCAGTTTGCAATATTTTTGGATGAGTTTGCTAATAAAAAACCCAATGCAGACAGCACATGCAAACCTAAAATCAGCGAATGCAGCTACCAAGAACACCGCCCATTAGAACCTTATAACCAGACCTATATCAGCACCTTAAAAAACCGCCTTGCCTACCTGGAAACATCCAGAGGATGCCCGTATCAATGCGCTTTCTGCTTATCTGGCGGGAGTAAATTGCAGTTCTTTCCGCTGGAAACGGCGAAGGGGCAGTTATACAAACTTTCCAAGTCCGGCGCAAAAACGGTAAAACTTATAGACCGTACTTTCAATTGCGACCCTAATCGGGCATATGAACTGTTCGAATATGTAATATCCCTGGAAACAAACTGTTGTTTCCATTTTGAAGTAGCTGCTGATTTATTTGACGAACGCAGCTTGCAGCTGCTTAGCACCGCGCCTCCCGGCCGCATCCAGTTTGAAGCGGGGCTGCAAAGCTATAATGAGCCAACCCTTAAAGCCGTTTCCAGGAAAGCGGATTTATCTAAAGCCGACCATAATATAAAAGCCCTGCTGGCCCCTGGAAACATCCATATCCACGTAGATTTAATTGCCGGGCTTCCTTACGAAACTCTGCCTATTTTTACACACGGCTTCAACCGCGCATACAAACTAGGCCCCCATGACCTGCAGCTGGGCTTTTTAAAGCTTTTGCACGGCAGCTCTTTACGCGAGCAAGCCGCCGAACTTGGGATACAATACAGCAAACTCCCGCCCTATGAAATTATATCCAGCCCCTGGCTTAGCATTGAAGATATGCTCATACTTAAGCAAGCCGAAAACGCCCTGCGGCATACCCATAATAAAGGCCGGTTTTTGTCTGCAATTAAATATGTATTGCGTGCTACTGGGCTTGACCCTTTCACTCTATTTAACAAACTAGGCGAGGTTGCCGAAAATCACGGGCTCTCTTTAGAGGTTTATGCCAAGATGGTGCATGACTGTTTCCTTTCCATTCCCAGTGTTGATAAAGATGAGTTGCAGGCACATATGATTTGCGACTGGCTTACCATGGTACGAGGCAAAAACATGCCCGGCTTTTTAAGAAAGCCGGATAGTAAGCGCAAGCATGTAATCGCAGCTATTGAGAAAAAAATAGGGCGTACTATCGGCCGTGAGGAAGTCGCTTTTTTGCCTTCGGGTGATAGTGTTTTTGTGGATGTTAATGACCGGGATGCGGTTACTGGGTTATATAAGTTGCATCGCGAAGCGCATTAGCAATCATAAACTATGCATACAACTCCCTTTCTTGCATAGAATATTGTATCCATACAATTCTATCATGAAGGGAGTTTTTTATGAACTACCAAGACCTATACCGGGACATAGCCGAGCGCACCCGGGGTGACATCTACATAGGGGTGGTAGGCCCCGTACGCACAGGCAAGTCCACATTTATCAAGCGCTTCATGGACTTGCTGGTAATCCCCAACATAGACAATACCTACAGCAAAGAACGCGCCAAAGACGAACTGCCACAAAGCGCCGCCGGCCGCACAATCATGACAACAGAGCCGAAGTTCGTGCCCAACGAAGCCGTAGAAATACGCCTCGACGACGCCCTAAGCTTCAAAGTGCGCATGATAGACTGTGTTGGCTACCTGGTCCCAGGTGCCACCGGCCACCTAGACGGCGAACTGCCACGCATGATTTCTACCCCTTGGGCAGACGATAAAATCCCATTCGCCGAAGCGGCGGAAACCGGCACCCGTAAAGTAATAAACGACCATTCCACCATAGGCATTGTGGTAACCACAGACGGCAGCATAGCGGAAATCCCCCGGGAGGACTATATCGAAGCCGAGGAGAGGGTAATCCGCGAGTTAAAGCAAATAAATAAACCCTTCGTAATCCTACTTAACACCCAGCAACCCTTCTCCCCGGAAGCCGAAAGCCTGCGAGAGCAACTGGCCGAAAAATACGGTGCCCCGGTAATGGCAGTAAACTGCGCTCAACTAAAACTGGAAGACATAAACGCGGTAATCGAAAGGGTACTATACGAGTTTCCGGTGCAGGAAATACGAATTAACTATCCAAGATGGATAGAAACTCTTCCAATAGAGCACTGGCTGAAGCAAAGTTACATATCCGCCGCAAAAGACATGGTAAGAGGAATAGGCAAGTTAAGGGAAATGCGGGATTGCGTAGGGCTTTTAGATAATAACGAGCACATAAAAAAAGCCTTCCTTGACAGGATAGCCCTGGGAGAAGGCACAGCCCACATAGAAGTTACGGTAGATGAATCCCTATTTTACCGGATATTAAGCGAAACCACCGGCATGGACATAGCCGGAGAGTACCAGCTGATAGCCACAATAAAAGTACTGGCAGAAGCCAAGCGGGAATACGATAAGCTGAAATTTGCCCTGGAAGAAGTACGCCGTAAAGGCTACGGCATAGTAACCCCCGCCACAGACGAAATGAAACTGGAGCCGCCTGTGCTGGTAAAGCATGGCGCAAAATACGGGGTCAAAATCAAGGCAAGCGCACCCAGTATCCACTTAATACGTGCAGATATAGAGACCGAGGTATTAATGTACAATATGAAGGTGACATGTAAACGTGAAAAGGTAGGTGATGTTAATTATGATATTGAATACCTCATAAGTGCATAAAATAAATACTATCATTCAAATTATGTTGCCATCGCAAACCAGACTTAACACAGGTCTGGTTACAAACCCATCATTATCACTACAAACTTTACTTTGGATGCCTTGCGTGAAAACCTAGCCATAGTTGACCTAAGAACAAAACTAACAGACTATTCCGAAAGGGTATTTAACAGAATCACGGAAATGCGCGCTTTCCACGAAGTCGTAGGCGCAAGCTGGCGTATCTCAAAAGGCAAGCATAACAAAGCAGCCCTGTTTGCTGACCTTGGGTTGCCATTTAAAATATGATGCCGGTGCTTTAAGGTTAAACCTTGAACACCGGCTATTTTTATGCCAGGTATGGCGAAAGGAAGAATGCTATGATGTCCAAATGCCCTTACAAGCAATCAAAACCCGAATCACCATGCATTAATATCGGCACTAACACCACTATGCTAACAATACTGGAGTTAGTGAAGGGGTGTATCCAATGGCAAATAAAAATGCAAATATCGCGAGTGCAGAAAAAAACAAATCTACACAAGAGCGGCCCGATTGCTACCACGACCTCGAACGGCTACTAAAAACATATCGGGATGTGCGTTGGAATCTAAAGCTGTCAATGGAACACCATCTGCAAGATTTTGAAACAGAATATGGCATGTCTGTATCAGAGTATTTAGATGATGTGTATGCCGAAGGAATTGAGTTTGCAGGTACAAAGCTGGAACACCATGCAAACAGCATGAAGCATACAGCGGAAATGCTAAAGCTAATCGACGGTGCTATATACCTAATCCGGGAGAACAACAGCGAGGGTGAGGCTTTATATTGGATTCTGTATTACACCTATTTATCACCGCATAAACTAAACAGTGTGGACGAAATCATAGACAGGATTAGAATGCACATACCATATATAACAAGGGACACATACTTTCGGCATCGAAAAAGGGCTATAAAAACTTTTCTTCTGTCCTCTGGGGGTTTACTACAAAGAGTGAAATTGGTGTTTTAGATGCCTTTGTCTGATCATTGTAGAAACCAGTATAAAGAGCAATTGACTTCATCTAAGTTCCTTGACGTATTAACGGCGCATGGGTGGCGTACAGATGGCGTATAAACAACCTCAAATTAAATTTTGCTGTTCATACTCCAAATTCCAAAGCGGTGCATCTTGGGCATAAAAGTCTCCATTGAAGGTTTATCAGCTATAAGTGATGGAACATTGATAATTTTCGCCGGCATAGTAGCATTACCAATTCCACCTATAATCGTATCTTCACCATCCCGCCACTTATAACCTAAACGTGTTGCAATACTTTCATCTATCGTTGTCATAGTTGCACCAGTATCAAATACCATTTCACAAATAGAAGGTTTGTTATATCTCCGTCAAGCATGTCTAATGTATGCTCTAATTCATTCGTCCTGTTCTTGCAATAGTAGTAAACTTTACCACCTATTGGGTCGAATGTTCTATCGCCCATGATGAGCCAGTTATTCCAATACTTATCCATGATTTTATCCATTGTTTCATAAATTGGATTTTCTACCTTATTCACCTTTAATGCAGCCATATTTACCCGTCCCTTCTCATAAAAGTGCGCTTTCATCATCCAACTCTCATTCTACGAAAGTCATAAATATTATAACATAGATAGCGTGTCCTAATACCGATTCCAAATTTAAACCTATCTGACAGAGCGGCTGCGGGAAACACGGAGCAAGCGCTTTCCCGCGCTTAGCCGCGATAGGCAGATAGGATTTAAATTGGAATCGGTATAAGCAGCCATTATTTTAACCCTAGCATCTCTTGTATCTTTAAAGAAGTAATATTGTCTGCCGGAATACTTGGCGGAAGAAAGACCCCAATCCCAGGAACCTTGATACCCTCGGCGCTTAGGTCAAAGAAGAAAATGTTTTCATTTGTGGCATTTGTTAACTGCGCATTC